>Ga0307379_10002044_pt1 | contig 30518 bp, 21 predicted proteins | sample UN2MG_FD_202237 | JGI IMG/M metagenome (GOLD analysis project Ga0307379, IMG submission 202237) | Soil microbial communities from Risofladan, Vaasa, Finland - UN-2 | ecosystem: Environmental > Terrestrial > Soil > Coastal area > Acid sulfate soil | place: Finland: Risofladan, Vaasa | collected...
GGGTCCTCAAATCGGTCCTTGATAAAGACTTTACTGAAGACAGAGTTGTTCAGGAAAGGAAGGTGGGATAAATTATGGCCGAGTGGGCCGCCATCCTGCCTTCAACTACAAACGGGACACTCTCCTTTGACTGATGGTGACACGTCTGTTCCAGATACTTATTTGGTAGTACAGGACAAATTTGGCAATATTGTTGCTAGAGATGATAATTCCGGGGGTTCGTCGTATGCTGCAATAGATGGTCTGGCTTTGCCGGGAGATACGGCCTATATCATGGTGACTACACCGAATGTTGAGACAGGCGATACCAGTGCAGGCTTTTATTCCTTGAGGGTTGACATGATTAATGCACCCTTCATCACTTCCGCCAGCTCTGCTATTGGGGATGCTACTGATGTGGTAACAATAAAAGGGGTGAATTTTGGAGACACAGCGGACCTTAATGAGGTTTCTTTCATGGACGGGGAAACCGCCATCTCCGCGACTATCCAATCCGCTGGAGATACAATAATGATGGTCGAGGTGCCGGCCCTGCCGGGCATAAAGGGAGATTCCTATCCTATAGTGATTGATAACACCGATACCGAACTTTCCAGCGGCGACACTGAGGTTGCGGACCATAATGCGGGGGCCTTGTTTTACCATGCCTCGACTGGTAATATGAAAAAAGAGGCCGCTTTCGATTCGGTAAGCCTGTATCCTGGCGAAACGGCAACAGGGTTCGTAGGCTTGGAAAGGGGGAAATTCTCATTAACGGGATCGGCCGGAAACGTGATCGAGGTGGAAATGCTTTTCGCTGACACCTTGGGTAATGTTCTTAGCGCGGGCAATCCCGAGGTAAGTCTCATTGCCCCTGACGGCGTGGACGTTTCCTCCATCGCGACCCGGCCCGTTTCCTGGACCTCCACCAGCGACGGCATCCTCCACGACCGCTTTGCATTGCCGCATACAGGCAATTACTCACTTATAGCTGGGGGCACTTTTTCTGGCGACACCGTGGCCCTTTATCGGCTTAGCTACAGCACAATCGCACCGATTGCCGCGGATAATATTGCTTTTATATCCGGCGACACCTTGCAAGTGATCCCTGTGGTTAAGAATGGAACAACTCTTTTTCCAACTCTTGGGGTGTTACTTACTAATGATGGCGAAACAGCAACGCCTGTAGCTGATGCTCCAGTTATATTCACCGCTGACGGTAAGTACTACTTGACTTTTACTAATGGAAGTGGAGAGGCATCAAGCAGCTCCATTAAAACTCCTAAGCCCGAGGTCCAGGGCAAAATAACAGCTTTCGCGGGCGGCAGATCTTGGATAAAAGACCAGGTCAGCTATGTCATTGTAAAAGCTTTCAGCCGTACCGATTGGGATGGCGACGGTCTTTCAAATGATTATGAAGACAGTCATGGTACTGATTTGTTCAGTATTGATTCTGATGATAATGGACTCATGGATGGGTATCCTTTGACGGGTGATACCAGCGATGATTGGGATGGTGATGGCCTGAAAATTCCGATGGAAACCATATATCTGACAGATCCACATGACCCTGACTCAGACGGTGATACCTATGCTGATGGATTCGAAGTTAATACAATGATGGATCCTACATCGGCGACTATTGTTGAAGTAAGCATAGTAGCTAATTCTTTTAATGAAGGTAATGATGGTTTTGCCCATATCGGACAAGAATGGCCAGTATACATTGCAGTTCGCGATGCAGTTGCTGGAAGGTTATTAGTTGGTAAAACCGTTGATCTGTTTATTAGAGAAAATCCCACTGGGGCATATTTATATAATGCACAACCCGTCACTGATTCTAAAGGCGTAGCTTCTTATTCATTTGAGATACCAGAGTATGGGCCGTCTGATCTTTCAAACTTATGCTATGTTGGTCAGTATTATCTGGCTCGTTGCACAAAACTTTATATAACTGCTAATGTAATTGATGGTGCAACAGAATATTCAGATAACGGCATTCTCCAAGTTCTACCTGCACCTGCTACAGAATTATCTATTACTTCGGGTGAAGAATATGATCCCTATCCTTTGACTATAAATATTAGTCCATTTACTGTTAGCGTCACTGATTATATGGGTACACCCGTTTCCAATGAAAAAGTTCATTTTATTGTTCAAGATCCTACTAATCAACGATCTGGCTTTAAAAACGCGGCTTTTTCTAACTCACTATCACCGGACATTCCTCCATTTGATTATCCAGTTGAGATATTTTATAAATCCGATTTAAAGGTCTCATCAAATATTACCATTTCTACTGACCAATATGGTCAGGCAACGGCTGGTTACTATTATGGAAATGCCAGTGGCATGTTTTATTCTTTTCAAGCTTGCCTTGATAATTTCGACCAATGCGAAACATTAACAAATCAAACTATTGATAGTCTTTATTTGTTCATATTTAATCAAAGGATAACCGCATTTTACGGTGATATTTCAGAAAATAATGCCATGAATGAGGATGGCTTTAGCCATTTATCACGTTATAGAAAAATATCATGCATGGATTGGCTTTTGGATGGAATTACATGCATTGATCCATGTATATATTCACAATCTCCCTGCAATTTCGATACTGAAACTGATCCAAATCAGAAATGGTTTGAATGGGAATTTGGTGACACAGTATCAATAGGATCTTCAGACTATGATGAAAATGCTCAAACGATGAGTCCTGATATTTATATAACGGATTATGATACACATTATTACTATAGCGAACTATATGATGGCGATCATTCAAGCCATTTTCATGAGGGAAGTTTTACTTTTTCTCAAAAAGAAATGCCTGATAATATTTTTAAAATCGATAGCATTGTACGTGTTAAAGCCGACGGCACTTTATTGCCTTTGGTATCTGAATATGCTAAAGCTGATGATCTCGCAGTAATACTTTATATAAATAATCCACTTTCTTATCCTATGCAGCTCACATACACTTTAGGTGTAAGGACGGCTCTTTTCAATTCTGATATCATTTCGCCACTTTGGTACGAAAATCCGTCAGGATCACTGCCTATTCTTCCTGGTTACCATCCATATATCATTAAGAAAAATTCAAATGGAGAGGGATGGATATTATTTTGCCTTCGCCTTCAAAATGGATTAGCCGGGCCATATTTAAAAGATCTTGCAATAGTTAGGTTTACCGAAAAGGAATGTGATTCCGGTTGTTTTACTGATTGCAACACCGGAGTATGGTTTGGTGCCGTTTTTTCTGGTGGAGGTGCTTTATATATATGGCCAAAACGACTTAGAGCTGGGGTTGGTGTTGGAATTAGCACTGGCATTTCTGAATTACTTTGTATTGGAGAAAAGTGCTCTTCTGGGTCTCAAGCTATAACCACCAGCACATCTTGTATTGGAATAAGCGGTGGTGACATTATTGGCAGCTTAGGCGGAGGTGCGCTTACCTGTTATGCTCGATGCATAGAAGACATTCTTGGAGTAAGTACTCAATTCTCCTATGCTAGTCAAAAAATACCATTTTTCAAGGCGGAGACCGGCGCAAGTGTCGGATGGTCCTCAAATTCATATTGTGTCTATCGCGCTGGAGGATTAGCTTCACCGGGAATATTTGTTGGAAACCTTGGCATTTTATGTTACACCTCACGAATAATGTACTAAAGGGGGAGACTTATGGCACTCAATGCTGATTTTAAAGACTACTATTATAAATTTCAAAACTTTATTTGGATTCTTTTTCTTAATCTCTTCGCCGCATACGGTTTGCATAGCGGCCTCTCAATTGTCCCACTATTATTTATAATATGTACAATAATGCTATTATTTCAAGCTATATTGGTTTGTCCAGTAAAAGTTGTTGATGGAAAACTATACATACTTACATTAATGGGGTGGCGCAATTTAAATAATGATAAAATAAAGATTATAAAAAAATATAGTAATAATGCAATAAAAATACGATTAGATAAATACTCTATCATAAAATATCGTTATATCTTTGTTGTGTCAAGGAGAGAATATAATATAGATGAAATATTATTAAGATTTGGTATCAATTAAAAATAAAAATATGGTGAGTGCTTACTTGCACCTTGTTTGCTATGAATCCCCAATAGGCAGGCAAAATCGCGCATCATTTCCAAACTCAAATGCATCGCCCAACAAAACAATTTATTCTACGGGCAGGCCGTGGTGAGCGGCATATCAGGTATTTTTCAGCTTTTCTTTTTTTGCAACAGCTTTTCAATATTGGCTTTTTGTAGTGTACCCCCGGTTTTTGGACAACTCACGCCGCTAATTTATCGTGTTCTTGGCGCACCTCCTTGGGAGTTTTGTAATTCAGCGCCTGGTGGGGGCGCTCGGTGTTGTACCAGTCGGCCCACTTCGAGATTACCGCTCGCGCTTGGTCCAGGGAATCGAAATTATTCAACCACGCGCACTCCTCTTTGAAGCTCCGGATAAATCTCTCCACCAGTCCGTTTTCCTCGGGGGTGTAGGGCGTGATGAACTCCTGTCCGAGTCCGTACTCTCGGGCCAGCTTCATGTATTCGCGTGATCCGAACACCAGGCCGTTATCGCTTCGCAGCACCAGTCCATCCGGCGCCCCTCGGTCCAGCCGAAGCGCCCGATCAGGGCGCTCTCCAGGGCCCTCTCCGCCGTTATCAATTACGCCAGAGAGCTGGGTCAGGTCTCAACATATTAAAGATGTGCCCGATGAGGATAAGACATAACGTCTTGAAATGTAAACTGAATTCCGCTTCTTTTGCTGATTGCACAAAACAGTTGTCAAGTGCAATCACTCTTTCAGGCACTTCTTTACGGTTCTGAAGTTGATTCCGAGTTCCCTCGCTATGCTCTTAAGAGCCATGCCTTCTTCTCTCATCCTCCTGACCTGCTTCATGTACCTCGGGTAAGTCGGCTCCTTCCCCAACTTTACTCCCTTCTTCCTTGCTTCCGCCAACCCATTATTGATCCTCGATACAATCAACTCCCTTTCATATTCAGCGAAGCTAGCCAACTGGTTCAGGAGCAAACGGCCTTCCTTGGTCCTCTGGTCAATGCCCTCCTCCAAGAACACTACCTCTTTGTCTGAAAGCTCCTCGCGTATCAGCTTTAGAAGGTCCAGGACGCTCCTTGAGAGCCTGTCCAGCTTGAAGATCACGACTACTTGGAACCTGCCCTTCTCCTTTAGAAGCTTCTGGATGCCAGGGCGATTCAGGCTCTTTCCGCTCTTGGTGTCCTTGTATATCTTGACATGCTCAAGCCCGTGCTTCGCGCAATAGTCCTGAATAGCTGAAACCTGAACCTTCAATCCATACTTCTGCTTGTCCTCGTTCGTTGAGATACGAACGTACCCTACTGCCCTGATTTTTGCGCACTCTCCTAAAGTATACCACAGCCGGTGTATTTGTCAACTGATAAATACAACCGAATAATCATGAAGGTGGGCTTAATCTCTTTATAAATTTGCCGTTTTTCTAAAGCTGACTCTCGGGACTTATTTAACCAATGAACATCAGCTAAAGGAGGAAGCAGGCCATGAGATCATTACACAAGACGAATTTCTTTTTCCTGATTTGTGTTCTTGTAAGCCTCTCGTTGGCTCAGTGCGACCAGGGGGGAGGAGATAGCGGAGGCGGTGGAAGTGGAGGGGGAACTTCAAGCCTGCCCACGCCTCAGAATCTCACAGCCAATGCAGTTGCATGCGATCAGGTGGACCTTAGTTGGGATCTCGTTGCCTCAGCCTCTCCGAGCAGACCTGTGACAGCCTGAAGCTCTCATGGAATGTCGTAACTGGAGCATCCTTATACAATGTTTTCAGGAACGGCTCTCAAGTTGGAACAAGCCCATCAACGAGCTTCACTGATACTGGATTGACAAAGAACACAATCTATTCCTACACCCTCGAAGCTTGTAATTCATGCGGATGTTCAAGTCAAAGCAGTGCCAACACTGGAACAACAACGGACGTGCCCGGACAGCCTCAAGCTCCTTTATTCTCGGGACAGACATGCAACAGCCTGGTTGTAAGCTGGACTGCCGTACTTGGAGCATCGAGCTATAAAATCTATCGTGACAGCTCCTTCGTGGGAAACTCAAGCACCACATCTTATACTGATACCAGCCTCAGCCCGAGCACCAGCTACACCTATACAATAGAAGCCTGCAATTCATGTGGATGTTCATCTCAGGGTCCTTCTGCTTCAGGATCAACAACAGGTATCCCAGGTAATCCCTCTTCACCTTCGTTTTCCGGCCAGACGTGCAGTTCGATCACTTTAACCTGGTCCATTGTGCCAGGAGCCACGAGCTATCAAGTCTATCGTGCAGGAACACAGATTGATACAACAACTCTTACCTCATACACGAATACTGGCCTTGCCAAAGGCACTAGTTATTGCTATTCACTCATCGCGTGCAATTCATGTGGCTGTTCAAACCAGGGATCGCAGGCATGCACATCAACAACTGACATCCCAGGTATCCCAGGAGCTCCGTCATCAAGCACACAGTCATGCACTTCAATAAGCCTAACCTGGTCCCCTGTGGCCGGCGCAGACAGCTATCAGGTGTTCAGAAATGGCTCCCAGGTAGGCGCTCCTTCGTCTAATTCATACACTGACACTGGCCTAACAATGGGAGCTTCATATTCATACTCTCTGAAGGCATGTAATACCTGTGGGTGTTCATCAACAGGAAGCTCTGCATCTTATTCGACAGGAAACATACCTGGAACCCCTGGTACACCATCAGTTGGCTTTCCTGGTTGTTCATCCCTTGTCATCTCCTGGTCGAGTGTATCAGGAGCAAGCTATTACAAGGTGTACAGGAGTGGAACTTACATAACGAACTCATCAACAACGTCCTTGACAGATACAGGGCTATCACCAGGCACGAGTTATTCATATGTCATTGAAGCTTGCAACACCTGTGGATGCTCAGGCCAGAGCAATTCAGCTTCAGGAAGAACCAATGATCCTGGATGTTCAAGCAATTCACAGTGCGTAGATACAACAGTTTGCACTCAAGACATTTGTAACAACCCTGGAACTTGCTCTTCTTATTGTTCCAATCCTCCTGAACCAACTACTGTGCAGTGTCTCCCTGACACTTCTTGCTCATACACAGGATGCGCAAGCTATTGCACGAGGCAGGGAACATACATTGACTATCATTGCAATGGCTCGGGGGCCTGCCAGGGTTACACAACGAATTGTGGAACATCTTCTTGTTCAGGTGGGACCAAGTGCAGTTCAGGCTCATGCGTGTCAGCAAGTGAAACCTGCAATGGAACAGATGATGATTGTGATGCTTTAATTGATGAGGGTTATGAAGACGGTTATGAGGAGAATGATTCAGTCTCACAAGAAAAGAATCTTGGCACTTTTTCAGACTGCAACAATTTCCCCTATTGGTACATTTGGGCAAACATCTTGCCAGCGCACAGCGAGGAAGATTGGTTTTACACATGGGTAAGTGATGATTTGCTTTGCTCCCTCAATCCTCATGTACGAATTGACAATCTTCCTGCTGATTATGACTTGAAGGTTTACTATGAGTGCGCAGGAGGCAATGCCGTCACGTCAGTAACATGCAACATGGGCAGTTATTGCACCAACGGATCATATAAGGGATGTTGCAGCTCGAACTCTGGAACAACTGCTGACGAGGTTGAACTGGCAGTTGATTGCTCGGGCACATCAGATGAATCAGGTGGTGTCCATACCCTTCTTTTCTGAACGCTACATGGACACTATCTCTTCTCTTCTCATTGACGAGTTCATCAGCGCCAAGAAGAAGGAGATGAGCGAGGCAACTGTCAACAGGTGCCTTGCTCTGCTTTCTAAGATGTTCAATGACGCTGTTCGCTGGCAATACCTTAAAGAAAGCCCCATGAAGAGAGTATCTAAGCTTGATGAGCCGGAACAAGGCTTCAGCTACTTGACTAAAGCAGAAGTAGAGAAGCTTATTGAAGGCGCAACTGCTTACTCGAAGCCGATCCTGATGACAGCAGTCTACACCGGAATGCGCAAGAGTGAGCTTCTTGCTCTAAAGTGGAATCACGTTGACCTTGAGCAAGGCATCATCAGCGTCGAGGAAACCGTACAGGGAACAACCAAGAGCAAGAAGGTTCGTTACGTTCCCATTCATCCAGTGCTCCTTCTCGAACTCAAGAGGATCAAGGCCAGGAGCAAATCAGAGCAGGTCTTTCCGGGACCGAAGGGTGAGATGCAGAAGGACTTCAGAAAAGCCCTGGAATTGGCCCTGAAGCGTTCTGGCTTGAAAAAAATCAGGGTTCACGATCTCCGACATACCTTTGCCGCAAACTTCATGATGGCGGGAGGCAACATCCTCACCTTGCAGAAGCTCCTTGGGCACTCCACCATCAACATGACCCTGCGTTATGCCCATCTCGCTCCCGAGTTCATGCATCAGGAGATGAACAGAATGAACTTCTCCAAGCAGGAAAGCGATGAGAGTACCATGCAACGCTCGGGTTCCAAGCTTCGGTCTGGTTCTGAAGAGTTCGGTAAAATGGCGCTTGGTTCGGAAAAGTCTGGGCACAAATTGGGCACAAAGGAAAACGAGACTGAAAAGGAGGACGCTAACTCCTTGAAATTATGGTGCCCAGGGACGGAGTTGAACCGCCGACACGCGGATTTTCAGTCCGCTGCTCTACCGACTGAGCTACCTGGGCTTGAGGAAATCGCCGGAAGAACAGAAAAAATGGTAGCAAAGGAAGGGCGAAAAGTCAAAGCAGAGCGGGGTGAAGGGGTGGAGGTGTGCAGGCTTGAGAAGCGATCGCGGGGGAGGAGCGGCGCGCGGGTGAGGGCACCCTCGCCCCTGATGACGTGGGTTGCGTGACGGGCGCTTCTCGGCCCGTCGCCTTATTTTACGGAGGGCGGTGCGGGTAGAGCGGCCGCGGGGGACGGCTGGGGGAAGGCGAGCTTTTCCAGCCAGGGCGTGAACATGGTGAGCATGGCGTTCTTGAAGCGCTCGCGGTATTCCGGGCTGTCCGGCGCCAGGTTCATGACCTCCGCCTGGAGGGCCCGGGCGCCGATGAAGGAGATGGTGAGGTTATGGAAGCAATAGATGTACATCTCGATCTCCTGGCGGGGCGCCGGGAGCGGGAGCTTTTTGAGCGTCGCCTCCGCGATGTGTCCGAAGTGCGCGAGCGCGTGCTCGTATCCGGGCAGGTCCTGGTTCATGCCCAGCGGAGAGATGTTGAGCAGGAACATCTGCAACGCCTCGGGGTGCTCGAAGCAATAGGCGATCAGGCGGTCGAGGTACAGCGACAGGCCCTCCCGCGGCATCATCTTGTCCAGGCCCTCGAGCCAGGTCGCGTGCGCGGCCTGGAACTCCTGGTAATTCAGTTGCACCACGATCTCGAAGAGCTTTTCCTTGGAGCCGTAATAATAGTGGATCAGGGGATGGTCCACCCCCGCTTCCTCCGCGATCATGCGCGTGCTCGCGGCCTTGAAGGGCTGGCGGGCAAAGACCTTGCGCGCCGCCCTGAGGATCCTCATGCTCGCGGAATCGGCGGCGTCCCGGCCCCTGCGGCCCGCATCCATTCGTTCCTTGTCCGTGCCCGTTTCCATTCTCTTCAATTCCCCTCACCAACCTGTATCGTAAGACGTAAGCGCCAGCGGTGTCAAGTGGCGGGGCGATAATTCCGGGAGCGGCCGGCCCGCGAGGCCCGGGGGGAAGCCCCGGTTCATTGTCCCTGCGAAAGGAGCGCCAGGCCGTGGCCGGGCCCTTCCTCGGTGATGGACCCGTCCGGGGTGGTGATGGTGATCTTGACGCGGCCGTCGAAGCGCAGGTCCAGCGGCGGCGGCGAGACCAGGGAGAGGAAATATTTTTCGACCGAGCCCAGCCAGATGAGCGGATCGTTGTAATCGCTGAGCTTGACCTCCCTGAACTCGATCACGGCCTCAATGCCCGGCGCCTTGCTGATGACCCGGTAATCGGTTGGTACTGAGAGCCCGGTCTTTTTCTCAATGATGAACTCGAGGTTTTTCTTGTCATAGCTCTGCGAGACGTGGCAAAGCTTGCCCTGGTTGTAGACCATGAGGATCTTGAGCAGGCCGCCTCCCCACTCGGGCCGGAGCTGATAGTCGTGGAGATCGAAGCCGAGCCCGTCCTTTTGCCAGCGGAGCGCGGTGTGCAGGCTGGTGAGGTCGGTGAAGAGGAAGTTTTCGGTCATGCGGTTGCCGTAGCCCCAGCCCGAGATCTTGATTACGGTGCCGCCGTCCTTGATCGTGCCCTCGGCGGCGAAGAGGGGGAAGTAGGTGAGCTGGCCGGACTTCTTGCGGTCGGGCTCGACGTAGATCATCCCGTGGTCGCCGACCTGGTAGAAGGGGACCAGGGTCTTCAAGGTGACGTCCACCCGGAGGGGTTCGGAGGCGATGCGCAGGCGGTGCGCGGACATGTCTCCCTGGATCGAGTTCGGGCCGATGCGCCATTCGTAGCGGTCGGCGGCCAGGGAGCAGTCGTCCGAATCGAAGCGGCCGCCGAAGACCTTGTACTTCCCGTCCGGTTGGTGGAGCTTGTAGTCCACCAGGTACTGCTTCATGATGCCGACGTCGGCCAGCACGAAGTGGCAGTAGAAGTCGTAGCCGTTGTCCGAGTCGAACTGGTAATAGATGCCGTCGGTGTAGATGGTGGAGTCGTAGCCCTTGAAGAAGAGAGCGTCGGCCGGGACGCGGGCACCCAGGTCGTACTTCGCGCTCTTGGGGTCGGTGACGAAGAAGGAGATGGTGGATGCGGCCAGGGCCGCGGAGGCGAGGCCCAGCCCGATGAGCGCGGCCGCGGCTTTTTTCCCGGTCCCGAAAAAGTCCATGATCTTTTCTCCCTCCGGTTTTTGACTCGCCTCGGCAAGGCTGATAAATTTCATCACAACTCCGCGCGTCTTACAAACGGGCGGCGAAAATATTTTGTGTTGGCGCGAGGAGCGGGATATGATCATCGCGGGCCAGGGATCTACTGATCGGGTTTCCGGAGGGCCGGGGACCAGATAATTCCGGATTATTGATCTCTGCAAAAGTCATGTTGCCGCAAGAGGTGGGGCCGACACTCCTGTCGGCCCAAGAAGAGGGGACAAGAGTGTCCCCTCCACCAACCTCGCGCATGACTTTGTTTTTGCGGAGATCAATAGACGAAGAGGGGCGGAAGATGACGGACGAGAAGGGGATGAGCTACAAGGACGCCGGCGTGGTGGCGGTGGGCGAGGAAAAGACGTTCCGGACGCTGATCCAGTGGGTTTCGCGGAGCATGGAGGGCCACCCGGAGGTGAAGGCGGAGGTGGGTCTGTACGCCACGGTGATCGCCGTGGGCAATAATCTGGGCATCGCCATGAGCACGGACGGGGTGGGGACCAAGCTGTTGGTGGCGGAGCTGATGGAGCGCTACGACACGGTGGGGATTGACTGCGTGGCGATGAACGTGAACGACATCATCTGCGTGGGGGCGCGGCCCCTGGCGATGCTGGACTACATCGCGGTGGAGGATGCGACGAACCCGGTGCTGGGCGAGGTGGGCAAGGGGCTTTATGAGGGGGCGCGGCTGGCGGGGATTTCCATCCCGGCGGGCGAGGTGGCGCAGCTCCGGGAGATGATCAAGGGTCTTCGGCCGGGCTCGGGCTTTGACCTGGTGGGCACGGCGTTCGGGGTGGTCCCGCTGGACCGGATCATCGTGGGCGAGGGCATTCAGGAGGGCGACGTGGTGGTGGGCGCGGCCAGCTCGGGCCTGCATTCGAACGGGTACACCCTGGCGCGCAAGGTGCTGCTCGGGAAATACAAGGTGGACACGCGGCTCGACGAGCTCGGGATGACCGTGGGCGAGGCCATGCTCACGCCGACGGTGATCTACGTGCGGCCCGCCCTGGAGATCATGGAGAAAGTGAAAGAGGTCAAGGCGTTGCTGCACATCACGGGCGAGGGTTTTAGGAACCTGCAGCGGGTGCGGTCACAGGTCGGGTTCGTGCTCGACCGGCTGCCGGAGCCGCCGCCGATTTTCAAGGTCTTGCAGCGGGAGGGCCGGGTGAGCAGCGCGGAGATGGCCAACACCTTTAACCTGGGCGTCGGCCTGTGCGTGGTGGTCCCGCCCCAGCGGGCGCGGGAAGTGATCGCCGTCTTCCATTCCCACGGGATCGAGTCGTGGGAGATCGGGAGGGCGGTTTCCGATCCGGAGCGCAAGATCACCATCCCCGGGCTCAAGGTGGTCGGGAAGAAGGACAAGTTCTACGAAATCTGAGGCCGCAACCAAAAAATTCATCAACAAGGATATTCAGGATGTCAAGGATAAGATTTTTCATCCTGAATCAGTGGTGTCCAAAATAAAAGTATAAGAAAAACGCCAAGACGCCAAGAACGCCAAACGCGATGTTTTTGTTAAATTCTCAAGCCGGCCTCCCGGCAATTTGATCCTTCTTGGCGTTCCATTCGACGGGTCCGCCAAGCAGGTTGGAGTCAAGGCGATGCGTCTTTTTCCGAGACTTGCCGCCAGGAAACATCCGGTTTTACTTGGCGAACCTTGGCGCTCTTGGTGTCTTGGCGTTTTTCTTGATGTCTATTTTGGACAAGTGTGATCCTGAATATCCTTGTTCATTCATTCCCCCTCGTTGAATGCGCTTCGTTTTGATTCCGGGGCGGCCCGGCCTATACTCTTAATAATGGCGGGGGACCCGGAACCGTGACCGACACAGCCAATAAGATCATGTCCATCGCCCGCGGGTCCGAGCTCATGCTGCGCACGGCGGCCAGGGCCATTGCGCCGGGCGCGCCGTCCTACCTCATCTTCTTTATCACCCATCGCTGCAACGCCGCCTGCGCTTTTTGCTTCAACCGCTGGAAACAGGAGAAGGCCGGGGCCGCGGAAAGCGAGCTGACGCTTGACCAGATCCACGGGTTCGCGCGGCGCGCGCGGGCGCTGCACGTCACGTTGACGGGGGGCGAGCCTTTTATGCGCGACGACGTGGCCGGGATCGCGCGGGCCTTCGTAGAGGCGGGCGCGCGGAGCCTGACTATCGCCACCAACGGCGTGCTCACCCAGCGCATCTTGGCCGCGGCGCGATCGGTGCTGGGGTCGGCGCCCGGCCTGTTCTTCGACCTGGACGTCTCGATTGACGGGCCTCCCGAGGTCCACGACAAGCTGCGCTGCCTTCCCGGCGCGCACGAGAAAGCCATGACCACGGCCCGCTCGCTCGCTGGGTTGCAACAAGAGTTTCCCGGCTTCCGGGTGGGCGCGACGGTCACGGTGTCGGCGTTCAACCAGGCGACCGCGGAGGACACAGTGCGGGGCCTTCAGGACTCCGGGCTGTTCCAGAGGGTGCAGGTGGTGTGGGTGCGGGGCGCTCCGTTCGATCCGGAGGCGCTCCGGGCCGACTTCGCGGTTTACGAGCGCTGCGCTTCACTGCTTGGCGGGCGGAGGGTATCGCGTGGGCTCGGCCGGATCAAGGAGTCGCTTTCCGGGCTGGTGCGCGAGACGGTTGGCCGGACGGTGCGGGAGGACCGGATGATTATGCCCTGCCGGGCTCTCCGGAGCATGGTGACGGTGGACGCGGCCGGGCTGGTCTATCCCTGCGAGATGCTGTCCCAGCTTTTCCCGGAAGCGGCCGCGGACGCGGGCGCCCCCGGCCGGGCCATCGGCTCGTTGCGCGAATCGGACTACGACCTGAAGAAAATAATGAGCTCGGAGCGGGCGCGGCGGGTCCGGGGATGGATCGAGGACACGGGGTGTTATTGCAGCTTCGAATGCGCGGCCTATAACAACATCGTGTTCAGCCCGCGGCAATGGCCCGCGGCGCTCAAGCGTCTCTTATAGAAGGACCGGCCCGGATATGCCCCGGCCGCTCAGCTCGACTCGGCGGCCTTCGCTTCCGCTTTGGCCTTCCTTTGCGCGCCGGGCTTGGGCCGCGAATTCCCGAACGACTTGCGCCAGATTTTTCCCTTCCTCGTCCTTCTATCTCCACGTCCCATTTTTATTCGCCACCTCCATGACTTGATCCCGGGGCGCCCCTTGCGCCGCCGAGAACAATTGTAGCCGGGAGATGGCGCGGAGTCAATCAGGACGCCGGCGCCGGCCATGTTCCCGCCGGCGTCCCAGCTCACAGTATGGGCACGATGACGGGGCTGTTGTTGGCGCCGGGGTCCCAGATGTAGCAAGCGCCGGTGGATCCTATCGCGCATTGGGGCCCGGTCTGATAACAGTCCCCCGTCACATAAGAGGTAAATGTCGGGACCTCTTCCATGCATCCATCGGACCAGTGGGCGATCATGCCCCAACAAAATTCCTGCCCGTCGTAGATCTCGACCATGGGCCCCATCAATTCCTGGTACACGATGAAGTCATTCTCCTGACCGATGATGCTGATGGAGTCGAACAGAGACACATCCGCCACGGCCCAGGCGGTGACCGTTCCTTGCGGCGTATCGCCGCAGGGGATATCGGGTGCCAGGATCACGCAGTCGTCCACGAGGGTAATGCTGCCGGCCGCGACGCACACGATACCTCCGGCGCGGGGATCGGAGCAGTCGTCGCTGTAAGGCGGCGAGTCATAGGTGCAGGTCGCGGTGATCCTGACGGTTGCGCCTTCCAGCAGGTAGGTGGGATCGGGATTGTTGATGGAGATACCGGTCAGTCCGCGGGAAACCCTGGCCACGATCGGGGATGGGGCATTGAGTCGGTCCGGGAAGCGGCCCCACGAGCCCAGCCCAAAGGGGATGGCCTCGGCGTCGCTCGGGATGTATACATCCACCAGGACCGTGCCTCCCGGGCAGGTCCCGGCATTGAGCTGGACCATGGCCACGCCGCCGTTGGCCTCGTCCGGCGGCCACCAGTTGGTCACCGGGGGCACGGAATAGGGGGTTTTGTACACGTCGGTGTATTCATAAACGGTGGCGCCGGACACGTAAGCATCGGTCGGGTCGGAAAGCAGCGGGGTCGGGTCACGGCCGTAAAGGAAGGCCCCGGGGCAGGGAGAGGCCGGGTCAATCTCGAACACGATGCCGTAGCCGGCCCGCGGGGTGCTGTGGCCGTCGCCCGCGCCGGAGAAGTCAAAGGTCCAGGCCTTCAGGTCCACGGTGTTCGACACGGCGGGATCAATGGTCACGGTGGGCGTGAACAGCCCGATGCCATAGGCCTTGCCCTGCGAGGTCGGCGTCGAATAGCTGCCGAAATTGCTCAGCACCCATGCCCGCAAGATGACGAGGTCGCTGCCCAGGATGTAAGCGTCGCCGTCCAGTTCCTGAACTAGACAGGACGGCGGACGGACGCCATCGTACACGCCGCCGAAGCCCATGGCGCAGGCCCTGAGGTTGGCCAAGTCCGAACCGTCAATGAACCCGTCGCCGTTTCCCGAATCGCCGACAAAAAAGGCGCCGGGATATGCTTCGGCACGGAGGGATAAGGGCGCAAGGAGCAGGAACTCGATGATGACTGTCACGCCAGCAAGGCAACCCAGGCGTTTCATGAGAGCCTCCTTTCCTTGTGCTTATGACTGACCCAAATAGAGGATCTGATTCACCGCCGTTATTATACGCAATTCCCATGCCCCTGCCAAGCCCCGGATCAGAATTGATTATAACGCTTCAATTATTAACTACCTTATCATCATCGGTGCTTCCCGCTCCCGGCCCCGCGCCGCCGTCAAGCCGGAAATGGTTTCCGGTTGGCAATGGCCCCTGCGCGTGAACCGTCCTTGCTCGCAAATGAATTCGCGTTCAGGCCCGCGGCGGCCGGTGTCCCGTCCCTATGACGAACTGTAATCAATATAACAAAAAATCGGGGCCGTCCCTGGCCGTTCGAATCAGCGGGAGGCCATGAGGCAACACCGCCCCGGCCCGAAATAAGAATGGGAAGCCGCTGCTTCTTTTTTCCCCGCGGCATCCTCAAAAGTTGAGCGCAATAATTGCTGGCCAGACGCTCGGAAACGGCTTCCGAGGGCTTTGGGGAGGCGGGGTTGCGCCGAGGGGAGGCTTCGCGGCCCCGGGATTCCCGTAGGGCGTTAAGGCTCGAAAAAGCCTGTAACGGCGGAGAGATGCAATTGCCGCGGCGCCGGCGGGGGGAGTTGGCGGGCCGATGGAAAGTGTTGCCCCTGGTGTTTTTTCGCGCGCGGAAAAGAATACGGCACGGCGATTGCTTTAATCCTGGGCAAAGGAGGCAATGATCATGAATCGCCGTATTCAAAATCATGGCAACGACTTTGAACTGGGCGAGCTGGTGGAGGCGCTGTATGACGGGGTGATGGAGCTGCCGCTCTCGTACCCGGCGCGGAATTCCCTGGTCGCCATCATGCTGGGAGACATCATGCAACGTGAAGGGCGCACCATAAGTTTTCGGATGCCTCCGGTCCCGGAGACCCAGCGGCGCGTGGCCTGATCCGGGACCGGCCCGCGGTCCTTATAGCTGCGGGAGGGACGATTCCGCCAAGGCACAAAGGCGCAAAGCCTAATATAATGGACTTGCATGAAATAACATAGACCCCCTGCTTTGCGCCTTTGTGGGTTGGCCCGAACCAGCGCCCGCCTCGATATCGTCCTGATAAAAACCGCTCGGAATTTTCAGACAGCTCCTCATGCCGCGAGGCGGCGCCCTGAAATCATGAAAAGGAACCAGTGCTGTCCAAAATAAACGGACCGGAGAACCGCCAAGACGCCAAGAGCGCCAAGGATTATTTTTCAACACTATTTTAAGAGGGCTTGGGTGCGAATGTTTCTGGCTTGGCGCTCCCGTCGGCCGGTTCGCCAAGCCGGTTGGGGCCAACGCTCCTGAGTTGTTATTTGCCGGACCGCAAAAAAACATCATGATTTACTTGGCGATCCTTGGCGCTCTTGGCTTGGCGGTTTTCTTACGGCCTATTTTGGACAAGAGTGAAAAGGAACGGGGATCGAGGAGCGGGAATCGAGGTGCTTTTTCCTGGCTACTGGCTGCTATTTTTCTAAACAGGCCAGCTACGATCCCCTGACATTACTAATACCGATCTTGATGGCCGCTTTTTGTCACCGAGTGACCTATTTGGTAATCCTAAGCGGGGCGACCGTGAAATAATGTTATTATTTTACCGCTAGTTAAAAGATCGTGAGTTGGGCATGAATGTTGCTATTATAATTATCAGGATGTGACCGGCAAGGGTTGTGGTTATGGCTGTCAAAAGGCGGCCTGAGCGTCGGTCGCGGAATTGAAGGAATTGGTTCTTTAACAAGTCGGGTCAGGTTTTAATAGCCTACTCAGGGGCCATCCCGGACGGTTTAACGCCTTTTGGCGTCCCCTTTTCCCTTCTCTCGTCCCTCTCCCCAAAACCGTCCGAGATGGCCCCCTTCCTTTTTCAGGGTCATTCCAACACTTTTTAAAAATTGGAGCCAAGAAAACCGCCAAGGCGCCAAGACCGCCAAGAATCGCCAAGTAAATCCTGGTGTTTCTTTGCGGCGGGACTAAAAAACAGCTCCAGGGCTTTGGCCCCAACCTGCTTGGCGAACCGGCCGACGGGCGGGCAGGTTGGCGGCGGCGCGAAGCTGGACTGAGATTGAAATAAAATCATGATTCTTGGCGTTCTTGGCGCCTTGGCGGTTTTCTGGTTCGTCTATTAGGGAAAGCACTGGGTCATTCCATCTACCTTGCCGTCCCCTCCTCTGCGTCCGGGACCGGGAGTCCGAGGAATTGCAAGGGGAAGTTGCGGTTGCCCAGGGTTATGCCGCTGATGGACAATACCTGGGGCGCTCCGATGTCCGGGTATGCTCCCATCAGCTCGCCGTTGTCTCCCAGGTAGGTATCGTTATTGATGTTGGTTCCGGCGATGAGCATGTAGGCGCCCGCGGGCACTCCGGTGAACGAGAAGTAATAACCCTTGATGGGGTCGGTGGCTACCTGGAGCTGGGCGTTGGTGGCGGTGTTCACCAGGATGACGTACACGGTGCCGGCGGCGCTGGTCACCGGCTCTCCTTTGCACATGGTGATGGCGGCAATTGCGGTCCCGCCGTTTAATGAGCCGACGGCCACGCTGGCCTGATAGGCCCCGTTGGAGAGCGTGTCGCCGCGGACAACAGTGAAGGTGAGGGTGGAGCCTTGAAGCAGGTGGGAGAGCCAGGGCGCCGCGTCCTGGTATGACGGGTCCACGGCCACCCCCTCGAGCGGCTTGAAGCCGCGGTTGGCGATGAGGGTGTAGAGCTGGGCGGCGCTGAATCCGAAGGAGAGCTGGTCCGGTTCCAGCTCGAGATGCGGGGCGAGGGCCTGGGTGTCCCCGGCCAGGGCGATGGCGGCGTCCACGGCCTTTTTGCCGTTAATCAGGCCATACCCCAGATAGGGCTCGCGCGAGCCCTTGGCATAGTTGGTGATTGACCCTACGCTGTCGCTGCTGATGGTTCCCTGGATCAGGGCGTCGAGGATGAGGGGATTGAACTTGGCGTCTTGGGGCGCGTTCTTTTCGAACACGGATTTCATGAGGGCGGCGACGCCGGCGACGTGGGGCGAGGCCATCGAGGTGCCCGAGGAAAAGCCATAGCCCAGGACGATATGCCCGGAGCTGTCGTCGGCCAGGGTTGAGAGGATGCCGTCGGGGCAGGGGCTGCCATCGGGGCAGGTCTGGCCATTGAGGAAGGCGTCCAGGTTTCCGCCGGGCGCGGCGATGTCCACGTAGCTTCCGTAGTTGGAATAGTAGGCGCGGTCGCCGGCGTAATCCACGGCGCTGACTCCGATGACTCCGTTCAGCGCGGCGGGATAAAAGCTGGCGCTGGTGTTGTTGTTCCCGGCGGCGGCGACGACGATGACTCCGGCGGCGCGGGCGGCGGAGATGGCGTTCTGCATGTCAATGTTGTTCGAGGTCCCGCCCAGGCTCAGGTTGATGATGTGGGCGGGGGTGACGGTGTCGCCGATCATGGGCAGCGCTCCGGTGACGTTGGGCAGCCCGGCGGCGAAGTAAATGCCCTGGGCCACGTCGTAGAGGGTGCCGCCGCCATGGCCGAGCACGCGCACGGGCATGATCCTGGTTTTCCATCCCACGCCGGCGACTCCGTCGCCGTTGTTGGTCGCGGCGGAGGCGATTCCGGCGACGTGGGTGCCGTGGAAGGAGCTGAAGACGGTGTTGCCGTACTTGAGGTTGCGGTCTCCGACGTCATAGGGGTCGGGGTCGCGGCCGTTGCCGTCCAGGGCCATGCTGGGGTCCAAGATCATGTCGTATCCGACCACGGTGGCCCCGTCCTTCAAGATGTTGGCGGCCAGGTCCGGGTGGTCATAGAGCACGCCGGTGTCCACCACCGCGATGATGATGGAGGTATTGCCGTTTTCCACGTCCCAGGCCTCGGGCATGGAAATATGGTCCAGGTTCCATTGCAGGTAGTAGTATTCATCGTCGGGGACGACGGCCGCCTGGACCATGAAATTAGGCTCGGCCCAGGCCACCCGCGGGTCATGGCCCAGCTCCCGGATCTTTTGCAGGGTCGCCCGCTTGGCCGCGAGCCGGGCGGCGCCGTCCGGCGCCTCGTCATCCGCCCCCTGGACCTGGGCCGCGTCCGCGAACTTGACGAGCGCCAGGCCGCGGGGATCGAAGCTGTGCACCCAGGCGCCCCGCGCGGCGGCGAAGTCGTCGGCCTGCGCGCGGGCCGCGGCGAGCCGCGCTCCACTCAGGGCCGCCGCGCTCTCCTGGCCCGAGGCGGCGGGGATGAGGGCGTTTTGCCCGGACGCCTTGAACTTGACGATGGCCTCGCCGGGCACGAATTCTTCATCCGGCGACCATGATTGGAGGCCGGTGGGTGTCCCCAGCGGCGACAGGCCCACGACCAGGTTGTAGATGGAGCCGCCGGAAGCGGCCTGGACCAGAATGAAATAGTCGCCATCGGCAGGAGCCGTCACCGTCTCCACCTGGGCGAGCACGCTGGTGGAAGAGTCCACGGTGCCGCCCTGGTACAGGTATAGGTCCAGGTCCGCGCCGGCGTCGGCGATCTTCAAATAGATTTTTTCCCCGGCGGAGAGCGCCACGGAGAAGTAGTCCTCGGCGTCGGATGCGCTGTCCACGTAGCCGGCGACGTCCACCAGGTTCGCGATCGCCTGGGCGGTGGCCGTGGTCCCGTTGTCAACCTGAGGGTTGTTGGGGTCAGGGGTGTCGGAATCAAACTCCAGGCGCTCGGGCAGGGTGACGCTTCCGTTCACGCCTCCTAACGTCACTACTCCTCCATCACCGCTGTCACCACCGCCTCCGCCGCCGGAGGAGCAGCCCAGGGCGCACGCGCCGGCCAGGAGCATGGCCGCCAACAATTCAAGGACGATCTTTAAGGAGTTTCCGCCGCGGACCCTCATCATTTCCATCATGGATACTCTTCCTGTGTCGCCGCCCGCCGTGTCTCCGGCCGCGGGCCCCGTCAAGATAGAGGATAAGTACATGCCGATATTTTAGCAACTTAATGGCGCCGTTCCCAAATTCAGGGTGGTTTTTCGCCTGGGGAGATTCATGGCGCGGGAAATGGTCAAGACGGGGCAAAGCGCGGCAACGCCCTTTTCCCTTCCTTGATTCCCGGTTAAGCGCTTTGGATTGCGCAAGCTTGATTGCGCTTTTCTTAGCCCCGGCTTGACGGGGCGTAATTGCGCGCTGGTCCATCTCCTTCACCTTTCAGGTTCACCCATACTCCGCCGGGATCAAGCTCCCGGCTCGTCCAAGCGGTGTCAAGCCACCGCAGTCCAAAGGCGTGGGCCGCGCTTAACCGGGAATCAAGGTTTTTCCTTGAAAGGCCCAGAAAGGGGTGGTAGGGTGAAGATGATTGCGGCGGCCGGCCCAGCGTAGCGGATGGCCGCGGCCCGCCGGAGCCGTCAAAGTAACTCAATTCCAGGAGGGGAAGGCTTGCCATGATCTGGCCTCAGCTCACGTATCAGTACATTGCCGGCGGCGCGTTTTTCTTCATCACGCTCTACCTGTGCTTCCGTCCGGGCGCGGACGAGCTGGATAACCCCTCGGACCGCCGGGCCCTGATCTATCTGCTGGCCGGGTTCGCGGGGTATTTGGCTCTCCACCTGGGCTGGATCCTGCTGGCCCGGTAGCCTTCATTCGCGGGGATAAAGGAAATGAACGTAGCTTACGGCAAGCCGGTGGATTTAGCGATCATCATCGCGTATTTCATTTTCATTCTGGGGTTCGGCAGCATCTTCGGGAGGTACACGCGTACCACCAAGGAGTTCTTTTTCTCGGGCCAGCGCTTCGCGTGGTGGCTGATCGCGCTGTCGTGCGTCTCGATGGTGGTGGGCAGTTACTCGTTCATCAAGTACTCGGCGGTAGGGTTCTCGTACGGGCTGTCCTCCACCATGACCTATCTGAACGACTGGTTCCTGGCGCCGCTGTTCATGCTGGCCTGGCTGCCCATCATCTATTACTCGCGCGTCAGCTCGATCCCCGAATACTTCGAGAAGCGCTTCGACCGCCCCACCCGCATCATGGCCGTCATCTTCATCATGGTTTACATGATCGGCTACATCGGGATCAACCTCTTCACCATGGGCATGGCGCTCTCGCCCATCATCCCGACCTTCGGCGTGTTCCAGTGGGCCGTCGTCATCGCCGTGGTGACCTCCATCTACTGCGCCTTCGGCGGACAGACCGCCGTGATCATGACCGACCTGGTCCAGGCCGTGCTCCTGCTCACCGCGGGCTTCGTCCTCTTCTTCCTGGGGCTCCATTACCTCGGCCAGCACAACCCGGAGAGCATGAACGGCCTTTCCGCCTTCTGGCACGGCCTGCCCGAGTCGCACCGCCTGCCCTTCTCCGGCTTTGCCAAGCCCGACAAGTTCCCCATGTCCGGCATCTTCTGGCAGGACTTCTTCGGTTCCTCCATGTTCTTCTACTTCGCCAACCAGGGCCTGATCATGCGCTTCCTCGCCACCAAGAGCGTAAACGAGGGACGACGGGCCATCACCTTCGTCATCCTCCTGCTCATGCCCCTGGCCGCGGTCGCGGTGGCCAGCGCCGGATGGATCGGAAAGGCCATGCAGCACTACGGCTTCATCCCCGAAACCGCCGACGCCAACACCATCTTCGTCGTGGTCACCGAGATGGTCGCCAAGCCCGGAATGTTCGGCTTCATCCTGGCCGCCTTGATCGCCGCCCTCATGAGCACCATTGACGCCCTCATCAACGCCGTCGCCGCCATCGGAGTGAACGACGTGTACCGGCCCTTCATCGCGCCCGGCAAGTCCGACCGCCACTACCTCGCCGTGGCCCGCGTCTCCTCGCTGGTCTTCACCTTCTTCGGCCTCGCCCTGGTCCCCGTGTACATGGGCTTCAAGTCCATCTACCAGGCCCACGCCGCCTTCACCGCCGCCATCAGCCCGCCCATCATCGTCGCCGTCATCCTGGGCATCCTCTGGAAGCGCTTCTCCGCCCGCGCCGCCTTCATCACCATGTTGCTGGGCGGAATCCTCATGGCCCTGTCCGTGAAATTCCCCGCCCTCATCACCCCGCTGGCCACCATCCACGGCATGGACCCCGGCGCCGGCTTCGACTTCATGCGCGCGCTCTACGGTGTGTGCCTGTGCTCCGTGATCGCGGTCGTGACGACGCTGATCTGGCCCAACCGCGACGTGGACCGGATCGAGGGACTGTGGGTCGGCACCCTCCAGACCGCCAAGCGACTGTTCAAGGGCCGCCAGCCCAACGACCGGGTCTTCGGCGAAAAGGTCCGCCTCACCCTCGAGGCCGGGGCCGAGGAGGAGATTGACGAGGAGGGCATGCAGGTCACCGTGATCGTGCGGTTGGCCAAAGAGGACGCGGACCGGATGAAGGCCAACGACGGCGACCTGGTTTACGTCTGCGACAAACGCTGGTGGCTCGGCGGCCTCCGCTCCCTCCATGCCACCCTCGCCGTCGGCGGCGTCAAGCCCGGAACCATCTCCATCCCCGAAAACCACATCAAAGCCGCGCCCCTGAACACCGGGGAAGAGGTCGTGGTGGAGAAGATAATCTAATGCCATTCCGGCGTTGAAAATATCAGATCGGCATGATATTTTTAAAGTGAGGCACGGCATGACCAGAAGAGAATTATTGCTTCATGAAATCGAGGGCGTTCCCGACCCTGTTCTGGAAGAGGTTCTGGACTTCATTCATCATCTCAAAGCCAGGGCCGGGAAAGACGGTCTTGATACGGCCATCGCCAGCGAGTCGTCTTTAGCCAAAGACTGGCTCCGCCCCGAGGAAGACGAGGCGTGGCGAAATTTGTGAAGGGGGACGTGGTGGTCGTGCCCTTCCCCTTTTCCGACCTGACCGCCGCCAAGCGCCGGCCCGCCTTAGTGATCTCCGCCCTCGCCGGAGATGATATCATCCTCTGCCAGATCACCAGCCAGGCGATCAAGGACCAATATGCCATCCCCCTTCAGGACCGGGATTTTGATGAAGGAAGCCTCGCGCAGCCGAGCAACGCAAGACCCAACCGTCTCTTCACGGCGGACAGCCGGATCGTTTTGTATCGAATCGGCAAACTGCAAAGCAAAAAGATCAGCGAGATTATTGACAAGGCCGTGGAAATTATGCGTGGACCTCAGTAGAGCGTTGGCCGACTTTTATGACGACAAACGACCCAACTTATTCCGTCTCATTCCTCCCTTGGACCTCGGTGGGACCGATGAGCATTGGACCGGTCAGCTTCTTGCCGTTTAATCACGATGACGCCCGTGAAAAAATCAATGATGAAAAAATCTGCCAATTTTTGAAAAAGTATTTCCAATCTTATGTTGATATTTGTCTTGAAGAAGTGAATACCGTCACTTTGGTTTTCAATGGAGAATTGGATTTTATTCCGTCCGACCAAAACAGATCGGTGATTAGAAAGTCTGTTGACGCCCTCATCTTCAACGCTATTGCGGGGACAATGGTTAATGCTATATCCAATAGAAGTATGGGGCCGCCGTCTTCAGAAGCGTATCAGTTATATTTCAAGAATTTCCGGCCCGATGACGAATATCTTGGGTATCGAGCGGGTAGCACTACTCACGGAGGTTTGAGAATAGGAGAAGTCAAGTTCACCAAGCCCCTTAGCACGGGCGGATTTTTTCTTACAGAAGATAGAGCACTCCTGGATGGCTTGGCCAGCCTTCTGGGGGTGCCAAAAAACATGGAATTTATGGAGCGGATCTTCCGTTGTTTGGAATGGTTCCGATATGCCCATGCAGACAATGATGAGGTATCGCCGTTATCCAAAATCGTTATGATGGCAACGGCGTTCGAGATCGCTCTTGACGTTCCAGAGAAAGAGAGAAACAAACAAAAGTTTATAGCAGAATATATCGAGCGTTTAATATATTGTTGCGATTTGAGCAAGTCGGAGAGGTGTCTTGGCAAAACCAATGTTGTCCACACAAATGTCGGATGGTGGGCCAGGGATTTTTACACGCTACGCAACGGGATCGTACATGGAGACAAAGTGGAGGAAATAAACATCCAATACGATGAAACAAACATTAATTGGATGGATCACCTGATCATGGCGGATCTCATGCTGTATTATTGCATTAAGAAATTACTGCTGTATAACACAGCCTGGGGCGAGTCTCGTAGGGCGAGGCTTAGGGAGACACAACGAACTCAATTTCCAGATTGGGAAGGCTACGTAAAAGTTATGGAAGATGTCCCTAATGGACCTAATCGCACATTTAGGGATTTAGGTTGGTTAGCCAGACCTGAAATTCGAAATACTCCAGGGCCTGATGTAAATCAAAAAATTCGTGATATTCTCGATTCCCTCAAAAAATAATGAGCCGCAGCCCATATGGAAAAATAAGTTGAATCATCCGTACAGGTTTCTTTTCATTTTTTCAGATAGCACGTGAAGTGGTTGTCCTTGTCGAGGTCAATGTCCTAGTCCTCCCACGCATTCCCTCTCGCGGCCGAGCCGAAAATTTGGTTTCAGCGCCGGGATTTAAGGCCGGTCTCGATTTTTTCAAGATAGGAATCAATCTCCAGATACTGGTCGGGCCGGACCAGGAGCAGGGTCTGGAAATGTTGGCGGGCCGCTTCCAGCCGGCCCAGCTCATACTCATGGACGGCGAGGACATGAAGGGCGTGTTCCCACAGCGGCTTGCATTCCACCGCGCGGTTGAACTCCTCCATTGCCTGCTCGCGCCGTCCGCGCTCCCACAGGTACAGGCCCAGATCGTAATGGCCGTAGCCGCCGTCCGGGTCCGCGGCCACGGACCTGGCCTGCCAGGCCAGGGCCGAATCCAGGTCCCCCCGCCCGCGCTCCAGGGCCGCGATTTCCGTCATGGCCATGGCGCATCGCGGGTCGGCCTCCAGCGCCTTCCGATAATAGGACATCGCCGCTTGATTGTCCCCGGCCTGGGAATAGGCCAGGCCCAGAAAGGAGTATTCCTCGGCCCGGGAGTATTTCGGGGCCACGGGCAAAAAGGCCAGCCCGATGCCGGCCAGAAACAGCGCGGGCGCGGCCAGGTTCCGGCGGCGGCCAGCTCCGGCTTTTTTAGCCGCCAGCGAGGCCAGGGAAGAATACAGATTAACGGCCCCGGCCCCGCCGCAGATGATCAGGCCGGCGGCCAGGGGCAGGCGGTATCGGCTCGCGACCACGGTCGAGATCATGGCCGCGGCATAAGAGCCCAGGTACAGGGCCAGGAGCCGGCGGCGGCGGTCCTGGATCGCGGGGGAGGCAAGGGCGGCGAGGGCCAGGCCGAGGACCAGGGCAAAGCCGGGCAGCGGGAGCCGGAGCGCGGAGAAGAGGGAGCGGTGGAACTCCGGATCAATCGTGGCCCTGATCTCGCGGCGGTTGAGAATGAGCGCGCTTTTTCGCGCCCAGAGCTTAAAAAAATCCCCGGGGTCTTGCACGATGAATTGTTTCACTTTTGCCAGATAAAACCGGTCCTGGCCGTTAAGGGTGATGACCCCGGCCTCTTTCACCGGCAGGGCCTCGATCCGGTCCCAGCCCCCGCCCAGGCGCGCGTACATGGTCCCGTCGGCGGCGGGGTTGTTGCCGAGGTATAGATTGAAGCCGGCGTGGCTGCGCAGGAAGTACCATTCCCCGGTCCGCGTCTGGCCCATGGCGACGATGGGGAGGATGAGCAGGAGGAATCCGGCCGCGAGCGCCGTGGCGGCAAAGGCGCTGGTCCGGCTCCGCTTCTTGATGGCGTTGGCGGCCAGCCAGGCGGCGAGGGCGATGGTCCAGATCACGGCGGTCGGGTACACCACGGTCATGGCGCCCAGGCCGAGTCCGGTGCTGATCCATCCGGGGATGGAATCGTGGTCCAGGGACCAGATGGCGGCCGCGAGGGTGAAAAGGTTCATCACCACGAACAGGGTGGCCAGAAGGAGCCTTTGCTCGAACACGATCAGAGGCCAGTACAGGGCCATGAGCAGGGCGGAGACGAGGGCGGCGGCCGGGCCGAACAGCCGGCGGCTGATGTTATGGGCGAGCAGGACCGAGCCGAGCCCCATGATTACCTGAAGGATGCGGGGCACGAGCAGGTTTCGGCCGAACACGGCATAAACCGCCCCCAAAAACCACGGATACCCCGGAGCGCTGATCGGCATGCTCTGCTTGAATAATGAGCCCGCGGCGGCCTCCCTGGCCCATTGATCATTATAAACCTCGTCAAGGCGCAAGGAGGTAAAGAGGGGATGGTGGTAGTGCTGCCAGGTGACGATGACCCGCAAGGCCCCGGCCAGGAGCAAGATCACCGCCAAGATGACGATCTCTAGATTTTTAGCTCCCGCCTTATTAATGCCGCCACTCCTCGCTGTCGGATGATTCCACTTGCCCGGGCAAAACCGTAACGTCAAGCCCGCGCCCCCGACGGCGCCGGAAAGAGGGATCGGTACGCGCTCTCCATGGCCTCCACCGCGGTGAAGCGGGGATTGTAGCCCAGGATGCGCCGCGCCTTGACGATGGAGTATTCGCCGCCGACCAGCGCGAAGCGGACCAGCTCGGCGGGGGTGGGCGAGTATCTCTCGAAGCGCTCCATCAGCTCCACCATTTTTTCGGTGAGAGCGACCGGCACCGGTATGAGGCGCGAGCGGGAGCCGGCCTTGTGAATGAGCTCGCGCAGCGCGGCGGTGCAGGGCGGCGCGTCGGGCGCGGCGATGTTGAAGGCCTGGCCGTCGGCCTCCGGGACCGTGGCGCAGAGGCACAAGCCCTGGGCCGCGTCGGCGGAGGCCACCGAGGCCCACGGCGCGTCCGGCGCCGCAACCACCGGGACCGGCCAGCCCCGCCGGATCAGCTTGAAGAGCGTCATCATGGAAGGCTCGTGGTAAAAGCCGGGCCCGAAGATCATGGGCATGCGCGGGAACACGGCTTCGAGGCCATGGGTGGCGCGGAGCTCGAGCAGCCGCTGCTCGCATTCCCACTTATTGCGCGAATATACGCCGGTGAAGCGCTTTTCGCTCTGCTCCGTGACCGGGAACTCGCGGGGGAGTTGCAGCCCGTAGATTTCGATGGTGGAGGCGAAAACGATGCGGCGGGCGCGGGCCTTGATGGCGGCGCGGGCCACGTTCAAGGTGCCGCCGACGTTGATCTCCCAGAAGCCGCGGGCGCTCAGGTCGGCCTGGGGCATGGAGGCGGCCAGGTGGTGGACGACCTCGATGCCTCGCATGGCGCCTTCCACCGCCGCCGGATCGAGCACGCTGCCTTTAGCGAACTCGACCTCGCGGCCGAGCGGTTCCGGCGGCGGCTTGAGGTCGAGCACCCGCACCTTGACGCCGTGGTCCAGGAGCTCCCGGATCACCGTCCGGCCCAGGACCCCGCTCCCGCCCGTGACCAAATTCATGGCCGTTGCCCCCAGGATTTTTTCCCGGCGCGGATGCGGCGCGGCTGGCTCCGCCCCGTTCCGGGGAGCACCCCTGTCGCGATTAATGAGACTTTCCGAAAATGCACGTCGCGCATGGGATCCTTTCCCCTCCATTGTGCGCGGTTTGGTCCTCGATGACAACCGGCGGCCGGGGGAAATTCTCTTGCGCATCCGGAATTCATTTTTTGGCGCTTTGTGCTTTACAGACGCTCTCGGATTGTGTACTATCAAATCAAGGTCGCCACTGCCCGCGGCAAACGGCACGGGGTGAGGTTATTGTCGCGAGTTTCAACTCTCCGATCAGGTCTGAAAAAGGAGGCCGCAATCATGACTCTCAAAGCGAGGTATTTTGGTTCCGTAGTCCTTATTGCAGCGGCGCTGGCGTTCATTCCCCTGCTCGGCCGCGCGCAGGACACGGACGGGGACGGGATGCCGAACAGCTTCGAGGTGCTTCACTGGTGTCTCAATCCGTCGGTGCCGGACGATAACGTGGACTACGATTCCGACGGCCTGACCAGCCTGCAGGAGTATCAGTACTTCCAGGTCAACCCCTACGAGGGCTCGCTTGACCCCTGCGATCCGGACACGGACGGCGACGGGGTGGATGACGGGACCGAGTATGCGGCGGGCTCGGACCCGGCATGGGACCTGATCACGCCCGGGCTGGCCCGCGTGGGCGGGTCGGACCAGCGGATCACCTATACCGATACTTATCCCGAGCTGCCGTCCGTGACCTGGGACGGGAGCGAATTCGGCCTCTCCTGGGACGACGGGGATTGGTCGCCCTACTATCAGCCATCTTGGACGGCCCTGACCGGCGACGGCGACACCGTGGGCCCTAACCACCGGGTCGGCACGTCGTCGGCTGACTCCTGGTTCACGGACATCGCGGGGACCGGGTCGGAATTCGTAATCGTCTGGCAGGAGGACCTGGTCGCGGGCACCGAGGTCTATTTCAACCGGACCGATTTGGCCGGGGACACGCTGGGAGTTGACCTCGCGGCCTCCGCCAGCGGGTCCGGGGCATACCGGCCGAAGATCGCGTGGTCCGGGAGCGAGTTCGGAGTGGCGTGGCACGACTACCGGGACGGCAATACCGAGATCTATTTCCGCCGGATCGCGGCCAACGGGAGCTTGATCGGCGGCGACGTGCGCGTGACCAACGACAACCGCAGCTCCACGGACCCGGCGATGGTCTGGACCGGGAGCGAATACAGCCTGGCCTGGATTGATTTCCGCGACCTCAATTACGAGGTCTATTTCACGCGGGTGGCGCCGGACGGGACCCCCTTGGGAGTGGATACCCGCGTTACCTATGGCTCCCAGTACGAATCCCTGGTGGACCTTGCATGGACGGGCAGCGAGTACGGCCTGGCCGCCTTGTATGGAGGGGAGCCCGGCGATGTCGAGTTCGTGCGGCTGGCGGCGGACGGCAGCACCATAGGCTCGTTCCAGGATTTGACGAGTCTGGGCGCCGCGTATTATCCTTCCCTCGCCTGGAACGGCTCCGAGTTCGGGGTGGTCTGGGAGGACTATCGGGACGTTTATATCGAGGTCTATCTACAGCGGATCGCCGCCGACGGCAGCCTCATCGGGATTGAATTGCCGGTCTCCCCGACAACGGACAATGGAGACGCCTTCACCGCGACCATCACCGCCTCCTCCCTCGGCGAATATGGGATCGGCTTCATGGACACCAGAAACGGCGCCGGCGACAGCTATGACATCTATTTTGCGCTCGTCGGTTACGACTCCGACGGCGATGGCCTAAGCGACGTTCGCGAGCCGATTTACGCCACTTCCGCGAACGACTACGACAGTGACGACGACGGATTGCCCGACGGCTTCGAGGTCTATTACTACGGCACCAACCCCGCGCTGGCCGACTCCGACGGCGACGGGATTGACGATCCGGACGAGCTCTTCACTTATGGGACCGACCCCATGCTGGCCGACACTGACGGAGACGGGCTTACTGATTATCAAGAGATTATCGTTTATGGGACCGACCCCCTCCTGACCGATACCGATGACGACCTCATGCCGGATCCCTACGAAGTGGTTCATCTCTGCCTCGGTGCGACCACCGACGACGCCGCCGGAGACCCCGACTCCGACACTTTAAGCAACCTCTACGAATACAACCAGGGCACGGACCCCTGCGATGACGATTCCGACGATGACGCCTCCAATGATAACGTTGACTGCGATCCCCTCGACCCGAATAACTGGGTATCATGCGCCACTTGTGTGGACCAGGACGGCGACGTCTGGCTCGTGGGATGCGACGCCTATGTGACCATCAACGGACCGGACTGCGATGACAGCGTGGTCACCGGCTCAGGATGCCATAATACCTGTTCCAACTTCTACGCCGACACCGACTCCGACCTCCACGGCGACCCGCTCGCGATCCTCAACCGCTGCGTCGCGCCAGTGGGCTACGTGGCCAATAACACCGACTGCTCGGACACCGACCAGAACGCCTGGGACACCTGCGCCACCTGCAACGACGACGACTCCGACACCTATTACGAGCTGTGCAACCAGTACGTGGGCATCGCCGGGCCGGACTGCTCGGACACCGACCAGAACGCCTGGGACACCTGCGCCACCTGCAACGACGACGATTCCGACACCTACTTCGAGCTGTGCAACCAGTACGTGGGCATCAACGGCCCGGACTGCTCGGACACCGACCAGAACGCCTGGAACACCTGCGCCACCTGCAACGACGGCGACTCCGACACCTACTTCGAGCTGTGAAACCAGTACGT
>Ga0307379_10002045_pt1 | contig 30516 bp, 30 predicted proteins | sample UN2MG_FD_202237 | JGI IMG/M metagenome (GOLD analysis project Ga0307379, IMG submission 202237) | Soil microbial communities from Risofladan, Vaasa, Finland - UN-2 | ecosystem: Environmental > Terrestrial > Soil > Coastal area > Acid sulfate soil | place: Finland: Risofladan, Vaasa | collected...
GCTTATACAACACCGGTCAGCTCGACTAAGAGCTGCCTCGGGCATCTGCTCGGCGCCACTGGTGCGGTAGAGCTTATCGTATGTGCAAAGGTCATTAACGAATCGATCATCCCTCCCACGATAAACCTCGAAAATCCGGATGAGAAATGCGATCTCAAGATGGATTTTGTGCCTCTTGAAGCTCGCCGGGCAAAGGTCGATATCGCTATGAGCAATTCTTTCGGCTTTGGGGGCCATAATGCCTGCCTGGTCGTGGGGAAGGTCTGAGCAAGGCCGGCACTAAGGACAAATCCGAATTCGTGGCAGGCCGGTCTTTTCTCATGAGTGTCCAAGTTAAGACGGATTTGAAATTCCTTACCAAAGTATCCACACTGAAGTTATAATTCGGGGGCATTATACACGGTACGCGTAAACATTGTTTTGCCGAAGCGTTGAGATGGATTTAATCCTGCATATAATACTTCTGGTTGTTGGGCTTCTGATATTGTGGAAGTGTGCCGATCTGCTGGTGACCGGTGCGGTTGGATTGGCCCGGATGCTCGGTGTCAGCTCACTTGTCGTCGGCCTGACGGTAGTGGCAATGGGAACTTCGGCGCCCGAGGTCGCTGCAAGTATTGCCGGTGTTTTGCGAAAAGCCGGCGGCGGAGATATAGCTATCGGCAATGTTTTCGGTTCAAACATCGCTAATTTGGCGCTCGTCGGCGGCCTGGTCGCCCTGATTCAGCCGCTCAAGGTTCAAAGAAAAACGCTGCTGCGTGAGATACCGGTAATGTTGTTAATGGCTTTGTTGTTGTGGCCTTTACTGCATAATTCAAACTTAAGCCGGCCGGAAGGTATTATCCTGATAGCCGTGTTTGCAGTATTGATTTTTCTAACGGTTTATGCTGCCCGGCGGGAATCTAAGCAGCCAGGACATCAATCCGAAAGCCTTCAGCCGGATGCGAATCAAGAAACACGAAGCGCACGGAAGGATATACTGTTCGTTCTCATCGGATTGGCGGGCCTGGCATTGGGGGCAAAAATGGCTGTGGAGGGAGCCGTATTTATCGGTATAAAGATCGGCTTGAGCGAAAGAGTTATAGCCCTGACAGTCATCGCGTTCGGGACTTCGCTTCCGGAGCTTGTAACCTGCGTCGTAGCCGCCATCAAAGGCCATCACGACATTTCGGTCGGCAATCTTGTCGGCTCGAATATCTTCAATACCCTTCTCGTAACCGGAGCGGCTGGTGTCGTTCGACCGTTTGACGTTACACCCAGGCTGGCGGGAGGAGTCGATTACTGGATCATGGTTATTGTCAGTGCAGCTTTTGCCGGTGCTATAATAATCGGTAAGCGCACTATTGGCCGAAAAAGCGGCACACTGCTGGTCTGTACATACGTTGGCTATCTCATTTACCTGTTATCAGCTTAGTCCCCTTCTGATGCATCCGATTAAAGCGAAGCGTGCCGGCCACATTCTATATGCGACCGGCAAACTCAGCTTCGTGGAGGAGGGTATGATTTTCTATTGTGTATTCGACCACTTCTGATTCTGTAACTTCAATTGCCCATTCATTGTTAATTAACGTCTTGTGAAAAACTATAGCTAAGTGCCGACATAGATGCCGAATGTAACGCTTTTTTCGGCAATTTTATAAGACCTTCCGGGTGTTTCGTCATAGCTCAAGTAATAGCGGTCACTTAGAGCGAAAAAAAACTGCCTTGAATTTGCCGCAATCCACGGTGAAACCGAAAAATCGAGCAATCTTTCCTCATTTTTTTTCTGAAACTTGAAGTTTCAAGGCGAACTTTGTATTTTGTTTAAAATGAAGCTCAATGAGCAAACTGGTCAGGATAAACTGGAAATGCCGGTTAAAATCATCCTGAGATAGAAAGGAGTAAAGCAATTGCCTGTGAAATTTATTCCGACTTTAAGAATCGGTAGCTTAATCATCCTGGCAATTGCACTCGCTTTCATCCGTCCCGCCCCGGCATTTACATCCCGGGAATCCAGTATTGAAATTGCCGGCGCGGAATTTCAACTCGTCGCTATTGAGCCGGGTAGCTTTATCATGGGTTCGAACTCACACGATGGCGACGAAAGACCCGCCCACAAGGTTATCATCGACTACAGCTTCGACATTGGCAAGACCGAAGTTACGGTAGCCCAATTCAGAGCCTTTGTCGAAGCCGCCGGCTATGAAAAAAAGGGCTGGACGTGGAGCCATCGCTGCTCCGATCACATGGGCTCGGTCGAAAACCGGCCATGCGAGAATCCGGGGTTCGAGCAGACCGACAGCCACCCGATAGCCCGCGCCGACTACAACGATGCCAAAGCGTTCTGCGAATGGCTCTCGGAGCAGACCGGCCAAAACTTCCGCTTGCCGACGGAGGCCGAGTGGGAATACGCCTGCCGGGCCGGAACCACCGGGGATTACGCCGGCGATATCGAACAAATGGCCTGGTACAACACTACCAGCGATAGATTAATCCACCCTGTCGCACAGAAGAAGCCAAATGACTGGGGACTCTACGACATGCACGGCAATGTTTCGGAATGGTGCGAAGATATCTACTATTGGAATTACTTAAATGCCCCTGTCGACGGCAGCGCCGCGTTGATGCCCGATGTACCCGCTGATGTCGCATCGCGCCGCGCACTGCGAGGCGGCTCCTGTTGCAGCCCGAAAGAATCGTGCAGATCGTCATCCCGATACGGCGTGTACCGTTTCTTCCGGCAGTGCAGTACGGGCTTTAGAATCGTACGTTGCGCTTATCCCGCGGCTGCCAAAGCCAACCGCCCTGCCTCTGTGGCAAGGAAATCGCTCAAATCATTCGGATCCGGCGTCGCAGAGCCTGCCAAACTCACTTTGACCGTCGGCGAAATTGACTTTAACTTGGTTCGCATCGATCCCGGAACATTCATCATGGGAAGCGAGCATAACTACGTCGATAAGTACAAGTGGACTTATGAGCTGCCCGCTCACGAAGTCGCGGTCAATCATGGTTTCTACATGGGCACGACCGAAGTCACTCTCGAACAGTTCGGCTGTTTTGTCGCCGATACCGGCTATGTCACCGATGCCGAGAAACAGGGCTGGATATTCAACGCCGATCGCGAAAAAAGATGGCACGATGCGGTTTGCCAGGACTGGCGTTTCCCCGGCTTCGTTCAAACCGACGACGAGCCGGTGACTCATATCGGATGGTACGATGCTATTGCGTTCTGCCAGTGGCTGAGCGAGAAGACCGGCCGGGACATTCGCCTGCCTACCGAGGCTGAGTGGGAATATGCCTGCCGCGCCGGAACAACCGGCGATTACGCCGGCTCGCTCGGCGAGATGGGCTGGTGCATGTGGACTTCGGATACCATAATCAGAGTGCATCCGGTTGCTCAGAAAAAGCCGAATCGGTGGGGACTCTACGACATGCACGGGAACGTCTGGGAATGGGTCCAGGACACATGGCACGCCGGCGCCGACGGCGCCCCGACGGACGGCTCGGCATGGCTCGAATCGAGCGATAGGTTCAATCACGGCATTACACGGGGAGGCTCTTTCTACAATCCCCCCTGGCTGCTTCGCTCGTACATCCGCATGAGAACCCCTCGCGGCTGCAGAAACCACTTCAACAACGGCTTGAGAATCGCAATGTCATTCGACTAAGGCTTGTCGCTATTATTTGGAGAAAATTAATGGATATAAACCGGCGGAAATTTATGGTTGATTCGGCCCTGATGGGCTTATTTGGATCGCAGCCCTTACGGTCGGAACAGGCATCGCGGGAAACGTCGCCGCGTATCGAGTGCAAAGTGCGCACTTTGACTAAGGGGCCGAAGCATCATTTCTTCGGTTATTACGGGATATGCCCCTGGAATAAGTCGGGCCGGCACCTTGTCTGTCTGGAGAGCGGTTTTCAGGACCGTATGCCCGCTCCGGGCGAAGCCGCGGCCATCGGTCTGGTCGATTCACAGACGGGCCGATTCGAGAAGCTGGCCGAAACGCGTGCCTGGAATCTGCAGCAGGGAGCCATGCTTCATTGGAACCCGCTCAATCCCGAGCGCCAGATCATCTACAACGACCAGAAAGACGATGACATCGTATCGGTCATTCTGGATGTCGAATCGTTGGAGAAACGCATCCTGCCGCGAGCGGTAAGCGCGGTCAGCCATGACGGCAAATGGGCGCTCAGCCTGACCTATGGAAGAACGGGCCGGCTGCGGAAAGTAGTCGGCTACGGAGCGGCGAAAGACCCCAACCCCGACAACCCGGCGCCGGACAATGACGGCGTTTTCCTGATGGACCTGACTACCGGTAAAATCAGGCTGGCCGTCTCCATCGCGGAGGTCTATGGCCGGCTGGTTAAGAAATTCCCGCTCCTGAAGGGCGCACACATGTGGTTTAACCACACGGTTTTTAATAAGAATGACACAAGGTTCTTCTTCCTCGCGCGGGCCAATCTGCCGCCCAAAGGTCGCAGATATACCGCGATGTTCACGGCAAACCTGGACGGTTCGGAGCTTCGAGAGGTTGTCCCGTTCGACAGGGAAGTATCGCACTTCGACTGGCGAAACGACAGGGAAATTATCGCCACTTTCATAATAGAAGGAACGGGCCGCAAGCACGTATTCTTTACCGATGGCCGGGCGGACTACAAGGTAATCGGCGACGGCTTTCTGGATTTCGACGGGCATTGCAGTTTCTCGCCGGACCGGAACTGGATAGTGACCGACCGAAAACGCCGCAGCACGATGGACCAGGCCCTGCTGCTATATAACCTGCAAACCGGGCAAAAGGTAGAACTGTGCAGATGCGCCATGCAGGATAAGAAATACATGTCTGGTGATATAAGATGTGACTTTCATCCCCGCTGGAGCCGCGATGGTGACCAGATTTGCTTTGACGCCATCGAGCCCGAAAATGCCACAAGGCAGCTTCACATCGCGTACGTCAAAGGACTGTGACTGATGGATCTGTGTCCGTAGATCCGAAGCTTTCTGCCGGTCTTTTTGGTAGACAAAAGAAAGATATTATAGGAAAGTGTTCTTTCTATGATCGCGGGCCCGACGGATCTGAAATGTTGATATTCGTGGATTCGAAAGATACTGTAGTTGAATGAAATAGAATATTGGTGTGCACGGCACATCCAGCTTCGTGGGAGAATGTCCTAATGAAGTTTTTGAAAGTCATAGCTGAGTTTTCCCTGATATCGATTAAGCAACTTTCTTTGCTGTTCAAGATATTGATTGCGGTTTCTGTCGTTTTGGCTTTTGTCATCATTTTTGCCGGGGCTTCGGTTGACCGGATTTATTATTGGGGCCTTCTAATTTTGCTGCCGTTGATGATCGTCAGTATCAGAATCTATCGGAAAAGTACTCTTCAAAAGCTCCTTTCTCAACTGAGAGAAGATTGGGGAAAAGAGCAGGAAAAGGATCGAAACTTTTCGGAGATAGAAAGCTTCTATAGATATTCAACCGCCAGGCATGACGGCAACGACATTTCGATCGATGACCAAACCTGGTCGGACTTGAACATGGATGACCTCTATTTCAGGATCGAACGGGCTTTGACCAATCCGGGAGAATGCATCCTGTATCAAATCCTTAGAGCACCACTTTTGTCCGGCGAAATATTAAAGAAAAGAAACGAACTCATACGGCTTTTTCAAACCAATAAAGAGATTCGAGAAAACGTCCAAATAGAGCTTTTGCGTATGGGAAAGCAAAAGGGAAATGGAATTACCGCCCTGGTCTGTGAAGAATTACCACCTTCTACCGCTCTGAAATATTTGTTTTCGTTCCTGGCGTTGCTTGCGCTTATCTCAATTATTGCCGTGCCACTTTTTTGGGGTTCGGCGGGAATTATTGTAGTCATCCTTCCTCTTTATCTTGTCAACATGCTGGCGACAAACAAGGTAAGGAGACGGCTGCTTTTTCAATTGACTGCCATTCGCTATCTGGGAGCAATGATTCGGTTAGGGAAAAAAATCGCAGCGATTAAATGTCCGGAGCTATCTGACTACTGCGCAGAATTGGAAAAAGCAACATCGGCAACAAAGAAAATCGCAAGAAAAACATTCTTACTATTTCCAGAAGCTTCTGTTAGCTCTGATATAGCGACGCTGCTGTATGCTCATGCGGATATTTATTTTCTAAGAGAGGTAAGGATTTTCTATTCTGTTTTGGATGAGATTCATGCTCATCATAAGGAACTAAGATCGCTCTATCGTTTGGTTGGCGAATTAGACGCTATGCAATCAGTAGCTTCTTACCGCGAAGGATTGACCGGTTATGCTGTGCCGGACTTTTCAGATGAAGAGTTATTGCTTGATATTAAAGATGCAAGACATCCCCTGTTGCCGGATGCGGTCCCAAATTCAATTACTATCCGGGAGAGAGGGATAACCATAACCGGCTCAAATATGGCCGGCAAAACAACGTTCTTGAGGACTTTAGGCGTAAACGCTATTTTAGCCCAGACAATCTATACATGTCTCGCCACTTCCTATAAGGCCAATTATTTCAGAATAATCTCGTTAATAAGCGAGACAGACAGCCTGATTGAAGGGAAAAGTTATTACCTTGTACAGGCAGAACACTTGTTGCGAATGATAAGGTCTTCTGAAAAAGATGTCCTGACGTTATGCCTCATAGATGAGCCATTGGCCGGAACTAATTCATCAGAGCGCATTGTCGCATCATTTGAGATTCTTCGCTACTTGTTCGATCACAAGGCACTGGCTATTGTTGCGACCCATGATTTGGAACTCGCCGGAAAGCTTGAATTTGGTTTCAAAAGTTACCACTTTACAGATAAGGTTGACCAGGAGGGATTGAGCTTCGATTTCAAACTCAGGGACGGCATTACTTCGACAAGCAATGCAATTAGATTATTGGAATACCTGGATTATCCCGAAGACATTATCAAGCGAGCGATGAAATTGGAATTGTAAGCTTCAAAAGATTGTAGGCGTCTAACTGCCCATTCGGTAAACACCATTAACTTATCTCTGTCTCAAATGCCTTAATCAGATAATCAAGGTTCCGGTAGATGTCCTTTCGGTCACCAACCTTTGCAATAATTACGAGCAGTACCTTATCCCGGATTTGATAGATAATGCGATAATTCCCCGTGCGAATACGATATATATCCTTCTCGGAGTCTAAAAGCTTGCTGCCCGGGGGGTGGGGGTTTTTCTGAAGGTCCTCAATTTTCTTTATAAGCCGTCGCTTTATTTTTAGGCTCTGACCTTCAATGAATTTTTGTGCTTTAGGTTTATACCTTATCTTATACATCCGTGTACAAGGTTAAAGCCCAAGTTTCTTCTTGAAGGTCTCATGGTCGATACCGCCGGGTTCTTCAAGAGCTTCCAGGGCTTCTTTCAAGTCAATCATATCTTCCAACATTTCAAGTAATCGCAAGTCCTCCAACGGCACGAGGGCAAGAGCCGGCTTGTTGTTCTTGCTAATGCAAACGCGCTCTCCAGTAATCCTTACCTGGTCTGCCAGTTCGGTAAGAACATGCCTTGCTTCTGTCATACTTACAGTTGTCATTGCCTGAACCCTTTCTTACCATAATATCGCATATCATAGGCAGATGTTCAAGCAAAAAGTTATAAAATATTAAATAATTAAAATGTTTTAAATATTTATAAGTTTAGCCGCTATTCTCCTTCATGATGACACAAAGATACTACCGATAAAACCCGCCATTCAAGGCCCATATCCTGCTCAATAACGAATAACTGCCGCACGAACCGCACCTTCACTCACAAACACTATATAGTGAGGTCTGCGAGTTGGTCATACTGTACATGTTTAGAGTTTATTATCTCAAGGCCATCATAACCGCAATATTTGCCAGGGCTGCCAGGCCCCAGGCTACTACTACGATTAGGGCTGCATCGGGCCAGATTTCGGCTGTGGTGAACTTTGAAATCAGGATCAGCAGCACGATGAATGAAAGCAATCCGCTAAAGTAAGGTATGGGCAACAGACCTGCCAGCGATGCGATGAATGCGGCCGCAAAAAGACCGAGCAATGAGCCTTCTTCTTTTGTCAGCTTCATTGCAAGCCATAACGCGAAGGTTGAAACTGTTAGTTGAACGAAAAAAGCAATGATTAACAGGTGGTAATCCATATTTTACTTAATAGGCGGGTGTTGCCATATTGCATTCCAAGACGGACATAAGCCAAATCACGATCATGATAATCATCGCCGCCCAAAGCATGTGCAGAAATCTGACTTTGATTACATTCTTTCCGCTCATCATTCAATTCTTCCTATATACATACCATTATAACACATATCGGATAGCTAAAAAGAAAATATTCAATATCGAAAAAGAATGTTTACAGCGTAGTGAGTTCTCCTTGAATCCCTAACGCAGACTTGGTATTCTTTTGCACAAGGTGCTCGGCAGCGCCGCTGGGAGTGGGTGAATTAGAATCTCAAGTGAATAAGGAGTTCGACCATGTGGAATCGCATTAGTTTGCTTGTATTGCTCGTCCTGACAGCCGTTCCGGCAGCGGTCTATGCCGACTCAGGTCAAAGCACGCGCGTTGTCGATGCCAAACAACACGCCTACGGCGGCAGCGGCCGGTATCCGTACCGGGATAAAAGCGATTACGTTATGAAGGAACTGGATCTCAAGAACGGCGATGTCGTGGTGGATATCGGTGCCGGCGACGGCTGGTGGTCACGGCAGATGGCCAAGTCAGTCGGCGCCAAGGGCGTCATTCACGCCTCGGAGGTCGAGCAGGGGAAAGTCGACGATATGAAGGAAAAGCTCGCCGACTTGACGCAAATAAAGCCTTATCTGTCTCCGCTCGACGGCACCGCTTTGCCTGAGAACTCCTGCGACATGGCTTTTCTGTCCAAGACCTACCACCACTTAAATGAGGGCAGCCATGTGGATTATCTGCGTCATCTGCGGAAGGTTGTCAAGCCTGCCGGCCGGCTTTGTGTGATCGAGATGAATTCGGCGCTCGGCAGCGGACGAGGCTCAGAGCACGCCTTGTCCCCCGGATTGCTGATCCAGCAGGCTGAGCAGGCCGGATGGATTCTTGTACGCTGTGAGCTGATGACAGGAACATATCACTTCATAGCGATTTTCGTCCAGAAGGAGCTTTTTCCGCCGCAGCCTTCAGGAGGCGGACGGGCAACCGAAAGGAATTAAACATTAGAAATAAGACTTTTGCAAAATGGAGATTAGGCATATATTATTCAAGGAAATCCGTTTCTTGGATTTCCTTGTATAATCAGCCTAAGTACTTTTGTGATAAGTGATTACTGTTAGAAAAGGAAAAATCAAGAAAGAAGATTTTTCCTTTTCAAAGTATGCCTAATCTCAATTTTGCAAAAGTTCAGTTAGAAACAGCTCTTGCGGTAGCGAACATGATTGCTGAGGATCGGATTTACCCCAATACATTCGTTTGAAATCCGATTTGGAATATGTAATATTAAAAAAGCCCCGCATATGATTGCGGGGCTAACTGTGGATCTGTGCCTCTATTCAGGCACGGGTGAATGTACAATTGTAAACCGGTTTCGGATAATCAGTTTTCGATTATCTTAGAGCGTTTGTGATAAGCTCACAATGTCATTCTGAACGCACCGTAAGGCGTCCCTTAGGGAGAGCATAGCGCAGTGAAGAATCTCTTTCTTATATTCGAATCCCAGATGCTTCGCTTCGCTCTCCATAAGGAGTCCCCAGGACAGCATGACAAGAACGAGAACGACGAGTTCTAACACACGCTCTCAGTTCCAGTTGAATCCCTTCTTTTCTTCAAGCAATTCCTGTGTTCTTTTCTTGATATTTTCTGCCTTGACTTTGGCATCCTGGGCTCTGCGGATTTCGGCCTTGCTTTCTTTGACTCGATTTTGCAGCTCATCGAGCCGTTTAAGCAGCCATTCGTAGGCAATCTGCTTTCGTCTGACAATCAGGTCATAGCGTCGACCGATCACATCTTCGAGCTCTTCGGTCAGTTTTCCCTTTTCTCTCTGGCTTGTTGTAGCATGGATTTTGCCAAGGAGTTGATCTCGACTTTTTTGCAGCCGTAAATCTTCGATAAGAACTTTCTCTAATTCGGGATTCCTCCTGCTCTCATTGTAGATCCGGCCGTATTTCTTCCAGACCAGCTCATACTTCTGGCCGTAGAGATCGGGATTTCTCTCCTTCAATTTAGCCAATTCTTCCGCTTCCTCGGGCACTTTCATCGCAAGCCATTCGAGAAACTTAGCTCTCCTTTCTGCCTGCGACTTCTCTATCCGTTCTCCTACGACTTTGCGAAACTCCTCGCGGGCGTGTCTTCCAAGCTCCTCTCTGAATTTATCGGGGTCCTTTTTTCGCAGATCTGCAAGTTCCTTTGCCTTCTCCGGAGAGCGTTTTTTCAAGCCCTCCATAATGCGATCGATTTCCTCGTCCGTCAGTTCGAACCTTTCTCGCCCGGGCCCTCTTCCCGGTCCGAATCCCGGCCTTGGCCCTCTGTCGTCACCTTCGGTGAAGATGCTCTTATCATCATTCTGAGCCGCATGGCAGGGCAGGGTCGCTACGGCGACTATTGCCGCTATAGCAAAAACTAAAATGATTACGCGATTTGTCTCCATCTGTTTTAACCCTTCCAGAAATCGCCATTAATTTCTATTAGTTCCATTTCTAATTCTACTATGGTGCTGTCGCTGCTACTGGTGTCATCGCCCGACTGCAAGGTCTGCACCTCATCTTCTATCTGCTCGATTTGAGCGGTGTAAACTGCCAAATCCTCGTCGTCGGCGGCAATATCGTTGCTTTCCCAAATAGCAGTCGGTATAAGCGAGGCATAAACAACTTCTCCGTGCCCGGGAGGGTCTTTTATAAATAATTGCAGACTGACCGTAGCGAAGAAGAGGATTACCGCTGCGGCGCCCGCCACCTCGTAGATTACTCGCCTGAAGTGGTGCGCTCTACGGGCCTGCAGTCGCATGGCTATTTCGGCCTTAATATTGGCTATGAGCATATCATCCGGCTCAGGCGCAGGATTCTCGCGAAGTATCTGCTCGGCCTTTTGAATATCCTCAACATAGCTTTCGGCCTGTTCGGCGTCGAAGAATTTCTCGAACAACTCTCTTAAATTCTCACGATTTCGATTTTCCATAATATTTAGCCCTCCATAAATTCTCGCAGTTTCTTGAGCGCACGGTGCGTCTTTGCCAGTGTGGTCCCAATGGGCTCGGACCGCTTCTCCGCTATTTCCTTGAAACTTAATTGTGAATAGAAACGCAACATTACCAGTTCTCTTGTATCTTCGTCCAGCCTTCCGAGCTGAATCTGCAGTTTATCAGTCAACTCGCCGTCGGACTGCTTTGGTTCGATTGTTCCGAACTCGAATTCTGTTATTTGGACTTCGAGCAATTTTTTCCGCCGCTGCTTACTACGTAAATGGTCGTGAAAAATGTTAGATGCAACCTTAAACAGCCAGCTTTCAAAAGATCCGCCCTTGTACGAACCTATTTTCTCCACTAACTTTACAAATAGCTCGCTTAGCAATTCATCACTGATGTCGTTATTGCCCGTCAATCGGTAAAAATAACCATAGCAGCGACTTGCATACATGTCAACAATCTGAGAGAAGCACTTGGCATCGCCACCTTTGCAGCCAGTTATTATCCGGGCTAAGTCATTGCTTTTTGCCATATTCAAGCGTTTTTACGTAAATAAAGACGGTATCCGTGACTGATTTATTGCAAAAATCCAAAAAAACGAGTTTTTGGATAACATTCGTGGTGCCTAAAAGTGTGCCATTTAATTATGTGCTGAATGAGAAATTGTGGTTCGGCACATAGATATTTGCTCAGTTACAGGTATTTTCGGCAATAAAAATACCTACAGGCTCCCCTTCAGAGCCTTCCGGCTTCAATCAGGGATTATAAGATTTCTTCGTCCGCATCTTCATCAACATCTTCATCAACATCTTCATCAACATCGAGCTTCCAGTTCTCAGTTTCGTCAAGCTCGTTGATTTCACGCTGCATGTAGCGGATGATTTTGTTCTGAAGAGGTGCTAATTTCCCGTACCACTTGGTCATTCCCTGATAGCTGGCTACGAGCATATCCAGGCGGATTAGCTGCCATTTGGCGATACACTCGGGCTCCTTGATATTAAGAAACGGGTCGCATTTGAAGTTTCTCCTGCCGTCCTGACCAATCTCACAAAACTCACAATCTTTGCACTGGATCATTTTATTACTCCAATCTGAATCGGCAAAAAAACCGTCGTCTCCGACAATACCACGAATAATAACATGCCGCAAAGCTCATCGATTTTAAACTGTGGACTTTTTGCCCTGACTTTTGAATTTTTATTTTACTTGCTATTCGTTTTATAATACCATACATTCTAAAGGCTTAAAAGACCTTTACGATAAAGAATTTTAACTGTTTCTGGAGAAATGAATGGCAAAACCGAGACGCAGACGCAAAGTGGGCAGCAAAAAAAGACGTGCCCGCTGGAAAATTAGGCACAAAATAAGCTAACCGCCGATAGATTTCTATCGGTGGTCGAGTTGATGCGTATAATAAGCGGCTTTATTTGCGCATAAGCATATTTACGCTCAAAATCAATACGCAGCACGGCAAATGAAGCATTTCAGTATCACTTTCAAGCCCGATGGCAAGCAAATCCTCATTCATTCAGGTGCGACGCTTATCGAGGCCGCCGGCCAGGCCGGCATCATTCTGAATACTGTTTGCGGCGGCAAGGGAACGTGCGGGAAATGCCTCGTTTACCTTGAGCCTGATGCCCGGGAGGTCCTCGCCTGCCAATATACAATCGATAGCGATATTACGGTAACAATCCCCGCCGGCTCCAGATTTTTCGAGCAGCGGATTCTTACCGAGAGTATCGATACGAGGCCCCAAATTCAGCCCGACGTATATAAAAAGTACGTGCGTGCGGAATCGGCCGGCTCGATATTCGGCCTTGCCGTCGATCTCGGCACAACCACCGTCGTCGCCAGGCTCATCGATATGGCCGGCGGCCAATGCCTGACTACGGAAGCCGCCCTCAATCCCCAAACGCGATTCGGCGACGACGTGGTCAGCAGAATCGCATACGCTCAAACCGGCAAAGAATTCGCCGAGCTGCGCGAAGCCATAATTGACTGCATAAATGACCTGACCGCCAGGCTCTGCAAAAAAGCCGCTATCGAGTCAAACGACATCTTCGAAATGTGCGTCGCCGGCAATACGACGATGAACCACATTTTCCTCGGGCTGCCCATAATCCAGCTCGGCCAGGCGCCTTACGAGGCCTATTCGCTCGATGCCCACAACGTTCCTCCCGGCGAGCTGGGCCTGCGGATAAATCCCGCCGGCAATATCTATACCGTAGAGAATATAGCCGGCTTCGTCGGGGCCGATACTACCGCCGTGGCCCTTGCGGTCGATATCGATTCGGCCGAGGAAATGACGCTGATAGTCGATATCGGCACAAACGGCGAGATTGTCCTCGGTACGAAAGATAAACTCTACGCCGCAAGCTGCGCCGCCGGACCCGCCCTGGAAGGCGCACGCATCACCTGCGGCAGCAGGGCTTTCGATGGGGCAATCGAAGCTGTCGTGATAAACGAAGGTGACATCGACCTGGATGTAATCGGAAACGTCCCGCCCCGCTCGATCTGTGGTTCGGGTCTTATTGACGCCGTCGCCGTAATGCTGGACCTTGGCGTTATTAACGGGACCGGCCGATTCGCCGAGCCGAAGACGCTGGAGCATAAACTGCCGCCGGCCATCCTCGCACGATTCTTCGAACAGGACGGCCAGCCCGCCTTCCGCCTCGCCGGAGTTGCCGGCAGTCCGGTCTTTCTATCCCAAAAGGACATTCGCCAGATGCAATTAGCAAAAGGCGCTATCCGTGCCGGCATCAAACTCTTACAGCAAAAAATCGGCCTTGAAGATTCCGGCATAAAACGAATCCTTTTAGCCGGCGCCTTTGGAAATTACATCAGTCGGCGAAGTGCACTGCGAATCGGCCTTTTGCCCGCGGTCCAGGCCGAAAGAATTCGTTTCGTCGGAAACGCAGCCGCCGCCGGAGCACAGATGATACTGCTAAGCCGGCAATGCCGCGACCAGGCCCGTGAATTGGCACGCAAAATCGAATATGTCGAAATAGCTCACGAGCCCGATTTCCAGATGGTCTTCGCCGAGTCGATGTCATTCAATACTTAGCCCGTGTATGAGAAGCGCATGATGTCATTCTGAACGGAGCGCAGCGCAGTGAAGAATCTCAATTGTTCATTATTATCCCGGATGCTTCACGAAGCCTGTCCTCGAACGAAGTGAAGGGCTCAGCATGACAGAAGTGAGGATTTAAAGTTTTCACACGTTCTTTCCCTGAAAAAATGCGAAGAGCACTTAAAATAGTCCTGGGTGTAGTATTGGTTCTCGTCGGCGTGCTGGCATTGCTGACACCGCTGACGCCAGGCTCATGGCTGGCGCTTATCGGCCTGGAAATCCTCGGATTGAGGCTCCTGGTCGAGCGCAAGATAATCTCTTTCCTCCCGCAAAAATACCGCCAAAAGGCCAGAGAACTGTTCAAAAGAAAAGCGAAAAAACAGTAAGTTTGTGCCCGCAGAGGTGGGTATCATAATTTATTTGATTCGGCTTGTCCCATCATTTCACAAAGAAGTTCACCAATCCGCAGTTTTCCGAAAAAAATCCGATTTTTTGCTTGACAGATAGTATCATTATTGCTACTATTTCATTGTGGCAAGTATCGAAGATATTCTTGGTCGTGCCGGAAATAACCCGAAGGGTGTACGTTTCAGTGACTTATGCCGCTTGTGCGACCACTATTTTGGGCAACGTCGGCAGGCAGGTACGAGCCATCGCGTGTATCGGATGCCCTGGAAGGGCGATCCGCGAGTCAATATCCAGAACGATAAGGGTATGGCAAAGCCCTTCCAGGTAAGACAGGTTCTCAGAGCTATTGAGAGGTTAAAAAATGAAACGACCGTCAGAGATTGACCATTATACATATCGCGTGATTTGGTCCGACGAGGATGAGCAGTACGTGGGCCTCTGTGCGGAATTCCCAAGCTTAAGCTGGCTGGCGTCCAGCCCGGAGGAAGCCCTTCGGGGAATTCTAAGGGTGGCGGCCAAGGTTGTTAAAGACATGAAAGCCAACAGCGAACCTGTGCCCGAACCAATTTGTTCGAGGCGTTATAGCGGCAAACTAATGGTACGCATACCGCCGGAGGTACATCGACGGCTTGCCCTTGAGGCCGCCGAAGAAGACATCAGCCTCAACCGACTAATCAGCACAAAGCTTTCTTCATGACGAATCAGCACGAAGGAAAACCAACCGCTGAGAACGCAGCGTTCGCAGAGAAAAATAATTCACGTAGGGTGGGCCTTGGCCCACCGATCAAAAGCTCAAGCCAACAACGGCAATCTTTTAGGGGTATTTAAATCGGCCAATAGATGTGATATCTGGCCCCCGAGTGCCCCGATTAAAAAGCCTATTATTAGTCTGCATAAAAAGGCCTTAAAATATTCACCGCTGTCATCAAAATCATTTGCTTTATAAACCAATGATTGGAGCCATTTTCCCCCTGGATTGTAAGACAAACCTATTACCGTACCGTTTAAGGCTATGCCGTGAAAAACACCTCTATGGTTAGGTCCAAGTGTTTTTGATGGTTCAAGTATATCTGCCAGCCTTGATGTTGCATATCCACCTATTGCCCCGCCTAGTGCAAACTGCCAAACGTTATCTCTGTCATACTGATAATAGTAACAGTATCCAACTGCGCTAACAACTCCTGTTATTGTTCCAATGAATTCATGTTCTTTTCTTTTAGCCATTATTTGTCCACTCCCTTAAGATCACATTTCGTTGTACTCAGAACATTGTACCAACCAAGCGGTGCCATAAGAACTTAGGGCAATCACAGTCTCTGTATGGACTGTCACTATTATAAAACTAGGTGTTTGTGACACTGTAGTAAATTAAGTCTTCTATTATTTGGCTTCAAATTCACCGCAACCTTGATGCTGCTTCGTCAATGGCCATCTGGTTACTTTGTGTATAGTTTCCTTTTCGATTTCGTGAATGTATGGTAAAGGAGCTTTACAATGACATTCGCCTGTATTGTCTGCGAATGGTTTCCAAAATTTACAATCCTTGCACATGTTGTCCATTTTTTCCTCTCTAATCTTTTTGTTTATTTGCAGTTTAGCTTAGACTTCTTCTTATTTCACGTCTTACTGATCATGAACGAAACCTAAAATAGTTAACGTGCCTAATTATCTCAATTATCCCAAGTGAATTGTCATAGATGTTTTCTCAACAAGCTTAAGCAATCCAAGTCTTCTATCATAATATCATTTCTTACTGTCCCGTGAGTACCCTTAGATCTGATTGCTTCAAGAAATATGCTCTGGACCTGGCGTATCTCTCTGGGCATAAATCCTAAAGCTGTACCGTAGATTTCCTGTTCATCTCTGATAACTTGAGTGATGTTCAAAGCTTCCAGATTTTCTTTTGCGTAACCAAAACCAAGAAAAAAAATTCTCTTAGCCTTGCGAACCAAATCCTGAGCAATCGGTAACTGAGCGTTATCCTTTTCCTCATAGATTATCTTCAAATTCTCAGCTACTTTTTGGACATTGATAAAATTAATGTCCCTTCCATATTCCAATTTTCCAAAAATATCTTGCCACTCTAAGCCGCTTAGATGACCAAAAATATGAACAAATCCGAGTTTATTTAATTGTTCTGTCATATTTTCTCTTCCAATGGAAGAAAAGGAGTTTGAAATACTTTCATAAAGAAAATGTTCTAAGGATCTGTCATAGTTAAATGTAATGATTGATAGATTATTTTCAGTGAAGCGTTCATAATCAGTTGTCCTGACAAGATTATCAGTTAGTCTGTTGAATAGGTATGAATACCAATCCTGATTCCTATCCTTAATGTGCTCTCGAAACTGGCTTTCTCTTTCAGCAGCAAAAAGCCTGAAAATAATAGCCCACTTTCCTAATAGCATAAATTCAGGATTTCGAGCCAAGAACAAATCTATAGACTTTGTACTTGAATTGAAGAACGTTTCTGTAAACGTCTTAGCGTTTCTGAATGCAATAGCTATACAGGGATCTACCCTTTTTTCCTGTGCAAAATAAGCATTAACATCCTGAACAAAAGAGGAGCATATTTGTTCGCGCAGTTCTTGTCCGGTTGGATATCCATATGGATAACTGGCACCTGCTCCTAATATAAAAACTGTTGGTTCCTTAATCATATTATTTACTGATTTTGATTAGGATTGGGAAAGTTAAAAGGAACGTTTTCCTATTTAAGTTACCCTATTTAGTTCTTCTACTTTTGTTTATTTTCAGCTTCGGACTATTTTTCTTCTTCATACGGTCTTTTGATCATGTACAAAGCCTGAAATTTTAAACATTCCTAATTATTCATGGTAAATATAATTAACATTTACCTTTGCGCAAGCCGAATTGTAAGAAATATGGATATTAATGAAAATATTACAGTTCCAATCACACCTATTCGTGCCCACAGAAGCGCTCGTTTATTATCCTGTGTAAGTTCATCTGCAGTTTCACGTCGTATCCGAATTGCCTTTGCCAACTCACTCAGTTTAGATTCAACGATTTCCTTGTCATTACTCGTCAATGCAAGAATATCTTCGAGGAGTTGTCTTTCAGGAGTAGGTGTTCCCGCAAAAGGTATACGTTTCTTTTCTTTAGCAAGCGAAAGCTGAGCATCACTGGTCCATTTCCTTAGACTATCCATTTTGGTGCTAATATTCTTAACTTCTGATTTTGTTGTACCTGCCAATTGCATAAGAGTTTTTCGCATGCACTGAAGTAACTTTTCATAGTTATTCATATCCATATCAGGTTCATCAAAGTGAGCCCTGTAAAAGTTTGTTATGTCATCGACAGAGGTAACTGTATCGTTTTTAATAGCCTTCACGAGATGGTCTACAAATCTCTGCTGATGCTCTAATCTGCGTTTACGTCTGAGCTTTATGAATAACCATACGACAGCCATTAGAAACGCGTAGGCGCATGCAATAATGATAATCCAAAAGTAATCATTCATTGGGAGTTTCCTAAATCATAATTAACATGATTCACAATAAATCTCACTTTATATTCACTTTCAAAAATCCTTTACTGATCAGATTATATCCAAAGATGTCTCGCTGTGTTGTTTACAAAAACAAATCTACATTACTCCTTCTGCATTTTCAATCAAGAATATCAAAATACGGATTTTTTAGGGTCTATTAAGCCCTTCTATTTATTACAGCGTTTGTCACGGTATTCACCCCATGAGATAACTTTAATCGCTTGCTCTACATTAACAGCGTATCTCACGTGCTAAATATTGATAGTAAAATTCCCCAAAAAGCATTTTTTTTTCATCTACTCCTAAAAGGCTCATTTCCGAGGCATAAAAGCCGTTTCTACACATGAAATTTTGAAAAAGATTTGATTATCTAATATTTCCTCGTGTTTATTCGAGTTGACATAATTCCAGGGACACCATACCTATTTCCGGGCGTTCTCTGGACATTCACCCATTAAAATTCAAATAACCCAGTCTAATTAAAATTCTCATTCACGAAAGTCTTCCTTCGACGAAATAATCAATTTAAAACAGGTACGGCGTGAAAATCAGGCGATTCGATGAAGTTTTTCGTTCTTTGGTGTTATGCCTTTCGTAATATAATACACCTTGACGAGTTAAAAAACAATATAAAAGGCAAAAAAGCAAAATTTTTACCACGAAGATCACGAAGTGGCACGAAGGCTTTGTCATTGACTATTTTTCATTTTATCTGCGTTAATCCTTCGGCTCCGCTCAGGACGGCGTCTGCGTAAATCTGCGGTTACAGAAATTGCTTTTTTGATATTTCCCATTCGACTACCCCATTCGGCTCTGCTCAGGGCTAAAGGCTAATTCAGGGCATGCTTCGTGCTTAGAATTTCGGATTTCTCCTGATACTTCAGGAGGTGGGGCTTATTCAGATTGTTATTAACATTCCGACTCGGATTGAACGGCTGCTGGTTCTTCCTGTTCTTTTGTATCGGCGGATTCGCTACGGCTATGCCTTCAGGCTTATGCAGCCTGGTTCGCTCCATCCGTGGCTCGGGCAGATCTTCGAAATGTTCCAGGATTGATTTTGCCATCCTTGGCCTCGCATGCAATTGTTTAACCTGACATAGGAAACATCGACAAAAACAGCACAATTTCATCAATTTAGATGCGTTTGCCCTGAAAAAGAGGCCGGTATTTGTGACATTCCTATCGGCCATTGAATACGACTTTAGAATTCAAGTTTCGAGTAATGTATTGATGTGATGGATATAGAGGACCCCCGGATAAATCCGGGGGCTAAACAGGCTTTGGATTTAGAATTTGTTTCGCATTTGCTCGGATTTGGTGGCTTCTTTGAGGATATTTTTCTCTTTGGAGTTCAGGCTCTGGATGCCGGAGTTGTGGACTTTTTCGAGGATGCGATCCAGCTCGACCTGCAGGTTGCGTTGTGAGGCCATTTGCTTTTCCAAGCGGCCGGACCGAAGTTTGAACTTGAACTTGTCACGCCAGGATTGCGACAACACGTAAGCGGCCCCTGCCGCCATGCCAGCCAGATGCGCTGCGTTGCCGCCAGCGTTATCTGCTTTGGTTACCACCAGCAGGAAGTACAGGGCTGTGAAACCGACTGCCGCTATCCTTATCGGGACGGGGAATATGAAAATGAACACGACAAATTGCGGGAAAAGAATCGCACAGGCGGCTAACATACCGAGGATTGAGCCCGAAGCACCGACCATCTCTCTGGCCTGCAGGAATCCGACCGCGACGAGGAAGAAATAGAATAAGGCTCCGGCGACGCCACAGCCGAGATAAAACGGAAGGAATTTTTTACCGCCCCAGTGTCGTTCCAGCGTCGGGCCCAAAAAGAACAAGAAAAGCATATTCATAAAGATGTGCCAGTAATAATCCGGGGCGTGCAGGAACTGGTAGCTGATCAAACGCCAGACCTGCAGGACCCGTCCCAGCGATGTAGCGTCGAGTTCAAACCATTGGTAGATAAAAATGCCGAGAGGTTTGATTGTGATTGCAGCTAAGAATACGCCTATATTGATAATCAGCAGCCACTTGACTACGGGCGTTAGCTTCGGAAATGACATCCGCATCTGGGGTGCGTACCGAAAGTGCGACTGGTTCGAGTGAAAATCAGCCTGAGTATAATCTCTGTCGTATAGTCCCATAATATCCTTGTGTATTTCTCTGTTAAAAAAGAAATAAATTATATACTACTTTGTACCGTCGTATTATAAATTGTGTTATAAACCCCCGGATAAATCCGGGGGCTAAATATTGAGCGCCGACTGCTCCTGCCTCTATAATATCGTCAATTTGGGTAAATGTTCAGAAAAAAAAGACTCAAAACTCGATGTCTTTAACTTTCATCGCCTTAAATATCGCCATTAAAATCACGCCGAGAGCGAACATCGCAATCCCGATATTTTGCGATATTGTAAGGCCGTTAAATTCGAATGGATTATCATCGCGCAGATATTCCATGAGAAAGCGGGTGATTCCATAGACAATGAACATCAAAGCAAATGTGTAGCCGGGCCTGGTGAAAAACCTGCCGGAGCTGCCGGAAAGCTCCGCTTTTTTAGCCCTGCGCCAGAACAAGTACAGCATGAGGCACCAAAAAGCGGCAATTCCGGAAGAATACAACTGGGTCGGGTGGACCGGCAAACATCTGTATTTGCCTTCGGTGACCTCGATTTTTTGCCTTACGGTTAGATCTTCGGAGTGTTTTGGGTACCACTTTCCATTTGTGGCAAGATATTCTAAGTATTCTTCTTTAGGCAAGATCAACTGCGGGTCCTGCCGGTTTCTTTCCGGATCAGCGTTTATCTGGCTGTTGTAAGCAAACGAGTTATAGGGGAAACGGACGCCCCAGGGCAGTTCCATGGGCTTGCCGTAGCAGCAGCCGTTTAGAAAACAGCCGATTCGGCCAAAAACAAGCGCCAGCATCAGGCCTACGGCGAGGACATCAAGATAGCGGCGTATGGGCAGCTTATGATACCGCAGGTAGAACAGAATGACGATAATGGCCGCAATTACGCCGCCCGCAAGCTCCAGGCCGCCCTGCCAGATTGCGAAAATCTCAAGTGGATTCGACCGGAACTTGTCAGGATAGTGTAAGACATAGAACAATCGTGCCCCGACTACTCCGCCCACTAAAGAATAAAGTGCGGCGTTGGTTATATGCTGCGGATTGGGCGTGAAGTCTCTGCTGAGGTGCCTGATCAGCGAAACGCAGGAAAGAAAGCCGATGACCATCATCAGGCCGTAGCTTTTTATAGTCAAGTGAACGAACGGAATTTCGAATAGCTCAGGATACATTTATTGTATTGCGTATAGTTTAAATTGTTTTGTATTTTCAGGGATTTCCCATATACATTCATAAAGCAGTATTTACTCGATCCACTTGTCTTCGCTACGGAGGGGAACGAAGCCGCGGCGCATAGTGTTTTCAGTTACGGTGTGGGGATCCATAAACTGGAGCAGGTAGTCAGGGCCGCCGGCTTTAGAGCCGATCCCCGACATTTTGAATCCGCCGAAAGGCTGTCTTTCCACATTAGCACCTGTGCAGCCGCGGTTGAAGTAGAGATTGCCCACACGGAATTCCTTACGGCATCTTTGGAGGTGTTCGGGGCTGCGGCTGAAGACCGCCCCGGTCAACGCAAAGCGGGTGCAATTTGCCCACTCAAGTGCCTGGTCGAAATCTTTGGCCCGCATTACCGCCAATACCGGCCCGAAAATCTCTTCCTGGGCCAGACGGTCTTCAGGCGTGATACCATTAACAATGGTTATGGGGACATAGTAGCCCTCATCAGGTACATCACTGCAATACAGAATGGTGCCCTCCTGCCCGGCAAGTTCGATGTATTGGAGGATGCTTTTCTGAGCGGAACGGTCTATGACCGGGCCCATGAAATTGGCAGGATCCTCGGCCGGGCCAATCTTAACCGAACTAACGGCACCGATTAAACGTTCGATAAAACGGTCGTAGATCGTATCGAGCACAATAACACGAGAACAGGCCGAGCATTTCTGGCCTTGATATGCGAAGGCCGAATCAATCACATTTGGGATCGCCTCATCAAGGTCGGCGTCATCATCAATTATAATAGCATTCTTTCCACCCATTTCTGCAATGACTTTCTTTACCGATGGTTGATTCTCAGGTGTATGACCTGCTCTTTGAATAATCCTCAGACCCACTTCCATAGAACCTGTAAAAGCAATCAGGCTGACCTGTGGATGGTCTATGAGAAAATCACCTATGACCGCTCCCGACCCGGGAGTGAAATTGAAAACGCCGGGCGGCAAATCGGCTTCTTGAAGGATTTGCAATAGTGTGTGTCCGATAACCGGTGTTTGATTGGAAGGTTTATAGAGAACACAGTTACCCGTAACTATAGCGGCTGCGCACATACCACAACTGATAGCCAGGGGGAAATTCCACGGCGCGATTACTACTGCAACACCTTTGGGTTGATAGAAGTACTCATTGATCTCGCCCGGGGCGTGACCAAGATATCGGGGGCTGGCCAGGTAAACCATCTCGCGGGCATAATACTCCAGGAAGTCAATCGCCTCGGCCACATCATTATAGGCCTGTTTCCACTGTTTACCTGCTTCTAATACCTGCCAGGCAACCAGTTCATAAATTCGCTTACGTGCTATTTCCGCCGCATCGAGCAGGTAGGCGGCTCGTTTACGAGGGGGAGTATCTCTCCATGTTTGAAAGGCTTCCTGTGCAGCACTTACGGCATCGGTTATCTCCTCTTTACCAGCCTGGCAAACCCGGCCTATGATTTCATCCGGACGGGCAGGATTTACCGAATCCACTGTAGTGTTGGTAGTGATTTCCTTACCACCGATGAAAAGGGGATAGGTTCTTCCCAGCTTCTTTTTGGTCTCAGTAATAGCATCATTGAAGGCGTCCCTGACTTCCGGGATGGAGAAGTCTGCAAAGGGATGATTGTTAAATGATCCGAACTCAGATTGCGAACCGGACCTGCCCGCGTATTCTTCCGTTGTCTTTCCGGCAGCTTCACTGATGGAGGCATCGGGTGCTTTAAGGAGTTCTTCAAGCTCACGCCCTTCCACAAAAGTCTGGCGCAGAAAGGACTCATTGGAAGTGTTTTCCAGCAGCCTTCGTATCAAATAAGCCATGCCGGGCAGCAGCTCGCCCTGCGGGCAATACAACCGAACACGGCCGGTCATTTTCATAAGGGCATTGCGGAACGGCTCAGCCATTCCGTACAGAACCTGGAATTCGTAGCGGTCGTCAGGCACTTCTAAGGAACGGGCCAACTCCATCACCGAGCAGACAGAGCGTACATTATGTGAGGCACAGGCAAGGTGGCAGATATCGTGATTGCGAAGGATCTTCTCGGCAGAACGTTCAAATGCAGCATCGGTTTCGGCTTTATTGGTGTATACGGGGATCGACCAGCCGCTCTGTCGGGCAACGACTATTTCATAATCCCAGTAGGCGCCTTTAACCAGTCGAATGGAAATAGGCAAATGTTGTAGACGGGCCCACTCGAGCATAAGATCAATATCCCGGTCACTATTTTTCAGGTAGACCTGCATTGCCAGACCTAAATGGGGATAGCCTTTGAATTCGGAATCGCTTCGCAGACGACGGTACAGTTCAAAAGTGATTTCCTTATACTTCCGCATTTCCGTATCGATGCACATAAAGCCATTCAGCTCAACAATTTTCCTGTAAACAGGTTTGAGTCGATCCAAAATGTGTCCCACTGAACCTTTGAAATCGGCAGGATTGATTTGTGAATACAGGGCCGACGGTTTAATTGAAATATTGACCTTAGGGGAATGGCCCCAGTCCAGGGTGGAATTGGCTCGGCCGAGAACCGCCCAATTCGACTGTGCCTGCTGGAGTCCTTCAAGTAGATGCATGTAGTTTTTGGCATACAAGTCAGCCTCTTTCTCACTGACAGTGGCCTCGCCGAGAATATCCAGGGTGAAGGCGAAATTCTTGTTCCGAAGTTTGCCAAGGTTCTTGATTGTTTCGGGTATCGTGTTGCCAATTATGAACTGAAGGGCCATATTCTCGAGATTCTTTCGGATGGTCTTGCCCACCACCTTCATACCCAAACGACCGCCAATGCCGGCACTCTTTGCCCCAAATCTAAGTACGGCAGGTACATTCTCGTCCCGGGCGAAATACTCCTGGATGTGTTCGTTGAGCATCTCCTCGGTAGATAAATAAGGCAGCACATCTATAAAGCGGAAAAGCTGTACTTTGAAATCCTCGTGGCTCATGCTCCAGTCCATCACCTTGCCTGTCCAGTAGTTTTTCTTGAATATCGAAGGAGTTTCATTACCAAGTGCGGCAAAAAACTCCCTCCCCCGGGTGAGTATACTTGTTTGAAGCTGGCCTGGATCCATCTTCGACTACCTTTAATAATTCCAAGAAAAAACTATCTTACCTGGTTAAGCTGCGGCTTTGATAACAAATACTACCGGCTATTTTTATTCGCTGTTTTAATTTTCTTATTTTCGTCACGAGTGACGATATCCGGCTTTGTGGCTTTAGATTTCATTATCTCAAATACTGCCATCAAAACCATGCCGAGGATGACCAGGTAAATACTCAGGTTCTGAGAAACTGTCCCGCCCTTGTAAAGAGCCCACCAGGAATACTCGAACGGGTTGTCATCGCGCAGGTATTCTATCAGGAAACGGGTGATGCCGTAAAGTATTAATGCCAGGGCAAATGTATGGCCGGGCCGGGTGAAAAGCATTCGGGTATTCCCGGAGCCGGCGGCTCTTTGCGATATCCGCCAGAAAAGGTAAAGCAGGAAACATAAAAGAGCGGCATTTGCAGATGAATACAATTGGGTTGGGTGAATACTAAGGCATTGATATTTGCCTTTGGTTACCTCGAATTTCTGCTGTTCGGTTAATTCCTCGAAGGCTTTCGGGTACGACCTTCCATTTGTGTCAACGTAGTTTGAATATTCGTCATGCGGTAATTTCAACCGGGGCTCAGGTCGGTTCCTTTCCGGATTTATGTTAATCTGGCTAAAGTAGGCGAATGAGTCATACGGGAAACGGACGGCCCAGGGCAATTCCGTTGGTTTGCCGAAGCAGCAGCCGTTCAGGAAGCAACCCATCCTGCCGAATGATAGTCCCAGCATCAGGGCGATTGCTACAATATCGAGACATCGCCGGATTGGAATCTTATGATACCGTGAGTAAAGAGCAATGACAGGGATGGCGAAAATCACGCCGCCGTAAAACTCCAACCCCCCCTGCCAGACGGCAAACATTGAGACTAATGGCCTCTGCATTTGGTCAAAATGATGGACGACGTAAAAGACACGTGCCCCCACTACTCCGGCGATCAGGCAATACAAGGCAAGATTTGTAATCAATTGGGGATTGGATGAGATCTTACGGCCCAGCTTTCCCAGGAGGTAAAATCCAAAGAGAAAACCAATAACCACCATCAGGCCAAAGCTCCTGACGGTCAAATGGATAAGAGGTATCTCGAAAAGTTCAGGATGCATTAATTATTTTCGATTTTCGAATGTCGATTGTCGATTTTTCATTTCAGCAGCCGTAAATCGGCTTTCAAGTGTGGTTCTCGGCAAAGCTATTTTGTGATGTTGTTATTCTCATCGAGAACAGCGATTTTCGGCTTGAATTCTTTTGCTTCTTCGGGCGTAAGAAGACCGAAACTGAGAATGATAACGATATCTTTTTCATGAATCAACTGGGCTGCTGCGCCGAGAACTATAATCTGGCGGAAACCGGCCTCGGCTGGAACGACGTAGGTCTCAAGCCTGTTGCCATTGTTCAAATCGGCGATCAGAACAGACTCGTAAGGCAAAATGCCCGCCGCCTCCATCAGCGCCGAATCAATCGCTATGCTGCCGGGGTAGTGCAGCTTTGTCTCGGTTACCCGTGCACGATGCAACTTGCTTTTTAATATTTTTACAAACATGATTTATATATAATCCCAAATTTAGTCGCCGGTAGTTTGCTCAAATTATCACCTCCACAATCTCTTCTTCAATTGATGGTGGAATAGGTTCATTGTGTTTCTTCAGGCTTTCCAGGTATCCCTTGATTGCATCCTGAATATTCTCAAGGGCTTCTTTCCGGCTTTTGCCTTGAGAAATGCAGCCGGGCAGGGAAGGGCATTCAGCAACAAAAATCCCGTCTTCATCCTGCTCAATAAATATTCTGTACATCATAATTTATTACCTTTGTTATTTTTCCCGTAGCTGAATTCAGGTGAGTAAGTTTTAGCTAAGCGTCAATTATACATAATTATCTGCCTGCGTCTACCAGAATATTATCGATCAGACGGGCCGGGCCGACTCTGACGGCTACAGCGGCGAGGACTTTGCCGGCGATTTTCTCGATACTCTCAAGCGTTTCGGCATCGACGACGCTGACATATTCGATCTGTCCCGATGGAATCTGCTGCAATATTTTTTGCATTTCGGCGATGATTTGGCGCGTTTCCGTCGTGCCGGCGTCGATTAACCGGCGGCACGTCTGAAGTGATTTATATATATTGGCCGCATCTTTCTTTTGCTGTTCGGTCAGGTATTTATTCCTGCTGCTGACGGCCAGGCCGTTCGGCTCGCGGACCGTGGGGCAGACGACAATCTCCAGCGGCATATTCAAGTCGGCGACCATTCGCTTTATTACGATTGCCTGCTGGGCGTCCTTCTGGCCGAAATAGGCGGCATCGGGAGCAACGATATTGAACAGCTTGGCACACACCGTCGTGACTCCGCGAAAGTGCCCGGGCCGGGACCGGCCGCATAATGAGTCGGTCAGTTTCTCAACGGTTACCCACGTGACATTCTCAGCCGGATAAATCTGCTGAGGCTCCGGGGCAAAAACCACGTCAACGCCAGCCTCTCGGCAAATCTCCAGGTCGGCTTCCAGGGGGCGGGGATATTTCTTGAAATCTTCGCCCGGCCCGAACTGCGTGGGATTAACAAAAACGCTGACGACGACAAAATCGCAATCTTTAAGCGCCGCCTCGATAAGCGAAATGTGCCCCACGTGGAGCGCGCCCATAGTCGGCACAAGGCCGATTTTACTGCCTTCGCTCCGAGCGGCCTTCACCATGTTTCTAATTTCTTCAATTGTTTTTGCGCCTTCCATTTATACAATCTCAACCTGAATGGGTTTTACGTAAGTGTTGTTTTTATACAAATATATGAAACTTGTCATTCTGATCGCAGCGAAGAATCTCCGACGGTAATCTGGCGTAAATCCCGTTCAAATCCCAGATGCTTCACTTCGTTCAGCATGACAATTCAAAACCCGGTAAAGTTGTACACATTGTAGATTACTCCCCGCCGCTCACAAAGCAGAAATGGCCTGCGGTGTAATTTTTTATTTGATTTGCGATGCAATCGGCGTCCGTGCTTTGAGACGTTGATATTCGGATTACAGGGCAGAATTTCCACTGCTCGAACAATCGCTCGTAATCGGAATCGAGCATCCGGAGAAACTGCAATTCAATCTGCTGCTCGTAGGGGCGATTCCGGCTGTGGATGCGTTCGAGGCAATTTTGTGCCGGATCGTGCATGTAGATAACGAGCGCCGGAGTCGCGGCTTGCGCGGCGAACGGAGGGTAGATTTCTTCATATAAAGCGAGCTGCTGCGCATCGAGCAGACGCCTGGCGTAGATCAGCTCTTTGTCGAAAATGTAATCGCTGATACAAATTTTCCCAGTTTCCAGCCTGTTCGGATCCAACTGCCTGGCCCTGCTGGTCAGGAAGAACAACTGCGAATCCAGCGCCAGCTCTTTTTTGCCGGCATAGACATCCGGCAGAAAAGGATTCTCATCGTAAGGTTCGAGCAGTACCTCACAGCCAAGCCGACCCGCCAGTTTTTTTGCCAAAGTGGTTTTTCCGACACCGATATTGCCCGCGATGCTGACAAGCTGCGGTTTATCGGGATCGAGTGCGAAATCGCAGCCGTTCAATCGTGCGTTCAATTCGTTGAACGAGACTTTCATTACGGGATGAAGCAGTTCGCTGTTAAGCTGACATAGGCCATTGAGCACAAATGAACGCAAATGCATCTGCGGATGCGGGATGGTCAAATCAGGGCTGTCCAGAATTTCGACGCCGAACAGCAAAAGGTCCAGGTCAATCGTCCTCGGCCACCATTGTCCCCGCCGTGCCCTGCCGAGCCCGTTCTCGATATCGGTCAGCGTCTTATGCAAATCCGCCGCACTCAGCGTCGTCTTGAGTTCAGCGACCGCGTTGAGGAATTTGGGCTGCTCGCCTGACGACAGCGCAACCGTCTCGATAATGTCACTGACCCGGCAAAGCTCCACATGCTCGGCGCCGGCGATCATTTTGAGGGCCTCGTCAATGTAGCTCTCTCGGTCGCCCAAATTGCTGCCGAGTCCGATATGTGCCGTAACTTGTTTACTCATGAGGTTATAGACCGATTATTTAATCCTGAATTTTGTTAATACGCGATATATCAATGCCGCCGGGGACCTGATACTGTAAGATTACTAAATAAATTGCAAATCTTCAAGTGATTTCGATTTGTTATGGAGATTTCGTTGTTGCCGGCGGGTTCCAGGGTCCGTATGTGCTTTTGACCCATTGAAGCCACCATAATATGCCGGCATCGGATTGAAGCTCTTTAATGTCATCGTTAATATCGGGATTTACGGCCCTTCCCCCGGGAGTCATGAAAGGTCCCCCGATTCCCTCATGCGGGGCACATTGTATCCAGGTGGAAGCCAGCATATATCCTGCATGATTGGTGATATTGTCTCGTGCGGCATCGATCTGGCTGTTCTTCATCTGCGCAGTATAACGCCCGATTCGAATATAGTTATAATATCCATCTGACTTGCTGAAGCTGCCCCAGTAACCTCCCGGCGTGTTTCCGGGCGAGCCTTCGCTTTCGATATAAGCTCGTACACCATCCTTCGGGCTGTGATGCAGCAGAATATCCGCATTATCCGGGGCGGCGGCTTTGTTATTATACCCTATGACAAAGGATGGATCGACTTGGTGGGCGGCATCGATCATCTTCTTTATGCTCCAGCCCGTTGCCTTTGAGGCCATGCCCTCGTTATCGGGATCGATAAATACGTTGCGAAAGTTGTGCTCCTTCAGCCAGCGAACGGTATTAGCCACAGCCTTATTCGCATTCGCCTGTTTCCAATGCCCGAGATTCTCCTTTGCTCGCGAGTTGCTCCAATACAGACAGCCGACGAGCACAACCATACCACGCCGGTCCGCTTGTTCGATAATCCGAGCCATTCGTGCCGTGTAGACGGATTCGAGAGATGCGTCGGGGAGATATCCCTTCACATCGCCAAAGCGCGAGCCCATGAAAAATACGCTGACGGTATTGACGCCGTAGGATTTGAATACATCAAGATTGTCGATAAGTTCCGCCACATCTGCGTCGGAAACGAGGGCATTGGAACAGCGCAGTCCAATGACTTTGAATTCATTTCCGTTGAGACAGACCTTTTTACCTTTCACGGAAAAGACATAGCGATTTTTCTGTGATCCGGGATTACTCTGTACGGCGGTGCTATTGAGCTTGCGTATCCTGATATTGCGAAAGGAAATCCGGGCGCCGTGGTCCTGCAGGAGGATTGGACCGCTGGCGGTTTTGAAAAATTCATCCGGGAGTTCAAATTTTGTTCCCTTTGTCTGCTCGTTCCTTTTCGCGATCCGTTTCGACCATTCACTGCCTGGTGCATGATCGATAATAAGGTCTATTGTCCGGGTGTCATTCAGCCAGCATTGCAGATGCGCATTGCCGTCGCCAGACGGTTCCAGCAGAATCCGCACCTGGTTCCATTCGCCTGGCTTTTTAGTAATGCCCGCCGGAGCACCCGCCAGGCCATACAGCGCACCGGCAGCGCGTTCGGGCTTTCCCTTGACAGTATAAGAATCGTAAAGCTGGAATTCCGGTGCAACCATCCAGGCAAGTCGTTTCGTTGTTTGTTCATCCACCCGGAACATGATTCCACTGTTACCGCCTTTGGCAATGGTCCATTCCAGTCGAAGATCGAAATACCCGAACTTTTCCTTCGTCACTATGTCCCTGCCGCCTTTTTCAGTCAGGACCATAGCGCCGTCGATGACCTGCCATTGCGGCTTGATGGTTTCAGATTTATAGTTTCGCCACTGGTCCATCGACTTGCCATCGAAGAGCAGTTTGAATCCCTGCTCTTTCTCTTCCTGACTTAACCGGTTGATCTCAGCGGCCCGGGTACAACTGCAACAGCACAGCAGAAGAATTAAAATACATGAATATACTGGTAAACTTTCGCACTTTTGTTAATGCCTTAAGCCGCATTAGCGAGGGCCTCGATTAAGAAGTCGAATTTATTGTCATGTACGCTCGAATTGCCGAACATAGCTTTTATTCTCTCACGCCAGAGT
>Ga0307379_10002048_pt1 | contig 30476 bp, 25 predicted proteins | sample UN2MG_FD_202237 | JGI IMG/M metagenome (GOLD analysis project Ga0307379, IMG submission 202237) | Soil microbial communities from Risofladan, Vaasa, Finland - UN-2 | ecosystem: Environmental > Terrestrial > Soil > Coastal area > Acid sulfate soil | place: Finland: Risofladan, Vaasa | collected...
TCCGGGGTCATGGTCTCCTTCCTCAACATCGCGGTGCTGTTCTACATCCTGGTGCTGCTGACCTGGTGGATGGACCGCTCCAAGAAGAAGATCTTCGAGATGGAGCAGAAGCGCGGCAAGCCCAAGGAGAAGAAGGCCGTGGATGAGAAGTTCGTCTGCTCCGACTGCGGCGCGGACGTTCCGGCCGATTCGGACAAGTGTCCCGGCTGCGGGGCCAAGTTCGATGATGATGAGATCATCTGTCCGCAGTGTTCCTCGAAGCTCCTGAAGACCGATACCAAGTGCTGGAACTGCGGTCGCAAGCTCTGAAGCGCAAAAACCTTTTTTACTGCGCCCGGGGATATGCACCCCGGGATGCAACTCACTTTTTCTTTGCATAGGATGATCCAATGAGTTCGATAGCTGATGAACTGGCCAAAAAACAGAAGGAGATATCAGTTTCCGAGTTCTTCGAGAGGAACCGACACATCCTGGGCTTCGACTCCCAGGTGAAATCGTTGATAATGGGGATCAAGGAGGCGGTGGACAACTCCCTGGACGCTTGCGAGGAAGCGAACATCTCCCCGGAAGTACTGGTCGCCATTGAAAAAGTGGATGCGAACGAGTTCCGGGTGACCGTGGAGGACAACGGACCGGGCATTGTCAAGAAGATGATCCCCAACGTCTTCGGTAGGCTGCTCTACGGTTCCCGTTTCCACGCGGTGCGGCAGTCCAGGGGGCAGCAGGGTATCGGCATTTCCGCCACCGTGATGTATGGGCAGATCACCACCGGGAAACCGGCAACGGTGGTGTCCAAGACCGGAGCGGACGATGTCGCCTGGCGTATGGACATCATGGTCAACACCAAGAAGAACACACCTGACGTTCTGAAGGAGGACCCGTTCATATGGGACGGGAAGGAGCATGGAACGCGCATCGTCTACAACATCAACGGACGGTACGTGAGCGGCAAGCAGTCCGTGTTGGAGTATCTTCGGCAGACGGCCATCGTGAACCCGCACTCGCGCATCACTTTCACAGATCCAGATGGAAAGAGGACCACGTTCGAAAGGGCCACGGACAAGATGCCTCCGGCCACCAAGGAGATCAAACCTCACCCGCAGGGCCTGGAACTGGGCACCCTGATGAACATGGCCAAGGACACCAGGAACAAGAACCTGTCCAAGTTCCTGCAGCTGGACTTTTCCCGTATAAGCGATCGGCTGGCCAAGGAGATATGTGAGAAGGCCGGTCTGGACCAAATGGTCAACCCAGGCAAATTGAACCTGGATGATCAGAAGCGGTTGTTGACGGCCATCGGGGCGGTCAAGATCATGGCCCCGCCCACCGACTGCCTGTCGCCCATAGGCGCCCAGCTGATCAAGAAAGGACTGCGCAACGTGCTGGTGGATGTCCGTCCAGAATTCTACGCCCCTCCAGTGACCAGAGACCCCAAGGTCCACTCCGGCAACCCGTTCCTGGTGGAGGTGGGCATCGTGTACGGCGGAGGACTGACCAAGGATTCGCAGGTTCAGATACTGCGTTTCGCCAACCGCGTGCCCCTGTTGTATCAACAGGGGGCCTGCGTCATAACGAAATCGATCGAGAACACCGATTGGAGGCGCTACGGGCTGGAACAGCGCGGCGGCTCAGGCATACCGTACGGACCGGCCATCATACTGGTGCATGTGGCTTCCACCAAGGTCCCTTTCACATCCGAGGCTAAAGAGGCGATAGCGAACCTGCCGGAGATACAGGCCGAGGTGGAACTGGCGCTGAAACTGTGCGGACGAAGTTTGAAGACGCATCTGAACAAGAAGGAGACCAAGAGCAAGACCCGGGTCAAGTTCGAGATAGTGCAGGAGATACTGCCTATGATCGCCCAGAAATGCGCCAAGATCGTCGGCAAACCCGTCCCGAAGCTGGGCGGGACCATCACCAAGATCATGAACGTGGTGTGGATCGACGATGCGGTAGCGTTCGAGAAGGGGAGACATAAGATCCGTGTTTCCATTTACAACTACACCCCCCAAAACCAGAAGTTCAACCTTCATATGGTGCTCCCACCGGGGTCTTTCGATTACAAGGGTCTGCAGTTCTTCCCCACCGAGGTGAGGGATGACGGTAAGGCATCTTGGGAACTGCAGAAGATCGCTTCCACCGACCGCCTGGACGTTAATTTTGCCTTGGCCGGTCTGAACAAGGACGACTACGAGGAGAACGAGATCTATTCATCGGGGATCAATCCGGTCATGATCATCGGGGCCGAACCGTTGCCTGGTGATTGGGACGTGAAAGGATTGGAGATCACTGAGAGCGTGGAAACGCCACCGACGGAAGATGAGGAAGAAGAGGTCGACTACGACGAGTCCACGGAGGCGCTTAACGATGACTGAGAAAGAGAACAAAGCGGTGAGCTCCCTAAAGGACATCGCCCAATCAATTTACGACCAGATCGATTCCGGCAAGATACCGAAGATGACCTTGCCCCTGAGGACCAAGAGCAACATCCGTTTCAATCCCAAGCACGGGGTCTGGAAGTACGGCAATGCCACCGGTGCTCGTTCCGCCAAGAAGGTTAACGGGGCCTTGATGCTCCTGCGCACCATGTACGTGCTTGAGTTCATCGAGGACATGATCGCCAACAGCAAGTCCTCCACGCTAAGGGAGATGTACTACATCTCCGAAAGCTGGGAGAAGGCCAAGTTCAACTCCCAGGACGAGAGCAACATGCTGGCCGAGGACCTGGAGATAGTCACCACCTGCATGCGCGAGGATTTCAAGCTGCGACCGGAAGAGGACGGGGCCAGGGTCATAGGGGATCTGACCATCAGCGAGATGGACCGCAAAGGCCGTTTGAAGAAGATCAACTGCCGGGACGACGTGGGCGACTCGGGATATGGCATACCGTACAACGTGGAAAAGGAAAAGTTGCAGTTCCTCAGCACCAACGCCAAGTTCGTTATCGCGGTGGAGACCGGTGGTATGTTCGATCGTCTGGTGGAGAACGGCTTCGACGAGAACTTCAACGCCGTGCTGGTGCATCTGAAGGGTCAACCGGCCCGTTCCACCAGAAGGTTCATCAAGCGGCTGAACGAGGAGATGAAGCTGCCGGTGGTGGTGTTCACCGATGGCGATCCCTGGAGCTTCCGCATATTCGCATCCATAGCATACGGCGCCATCAAGACCGCGCATATCTCCGAGTACCTGGCCACGCCGACGGCGGAGTTCGTTGGCATCACCGCCTCCGACATCACCAACTACAAGCTGCCGACGGACAAGCTGACGGAAATGGACGTAAAGGCGTTGAACGCCGAGCTGAAGGACCCCCGTTTCGCCGACGAGTATTGGAGGGGGGAGATCGAGACCATGCTCAAGCTGAACAAGAAGGCCGAACAGCAGGCCTTGGCGAAATACGGTCTGGACTTCGTCACCGACAAGTACCTTCCGGAGAAGCTGACCAACATGAGCATACTGCGCTGAGGGGTCAGGCGACCAGATGAAAGGGTAAGTTAGATAAGTTCAGCATTCCTATTGCACTTGAAATAAATGAACGACCGTGCCTCGGTTACCCTGACCAGCCTGGCAGTTTCGTATCTTATCATGGCGTTCGCCGCCTCGATCCTGATAGCCTGGATAACGGAGGATTGGACCCTTTTCTTCCCCGCGATCTTCTTCTTGAGCGGGATGTTCGCTCTGTTCATCGGTTTCAGGCAGCGCTTCGGAGCTTTAACCAGACGTGAGGGTGACGATGGCAACTACCTCATGTTCTGGGGAACACTGCTCATGGCCTTCGGCACCATCTGGTCAGTGAACCACGTTTACCCTGGTAATCTGCTGTTCCTGTTCATCGCCTTCCTGGTATGGTTGGCGCTGGCGGTGTTGCTGTTCACCTTGAACAAGGTACGGCGTTGATGGGCAAGGTTCCGGCCATCATAGCGTGATGACCCTGTCGCTCTCGGCTATTATGCGATAGAGGTCCGCCATCTTTGACATCGGGCAGGCCTGGCTCTCCCCCTTGGCTCGCAACTTCATGCACGAGGTGCAGCTGTAGGTCTTGCCTCCTGCATCCAGGAAGGCTTTGATCTCCTTGGTTATATTGAACGTCTCATTGTCCAGGTCCTCGCACTCAACTCCCTTTGCCAGCAGGAACATGTTGACATGGTCCCCCTGGGACAAGGAATATAAGCTAAGCCTGAAGGCTTGGTAGACGGTCTCGGGATCGTTGGAATATAGAATAATCCCTAGCTTCATGGAAGATAGGTGGGAGTTGAACATATATGATGATATGGAAAAATGTTTGAACGGCCGGTCCTGGAGCTCACGCCTCGGACAATCGTTTGAGGACGAAATCCTTGTCCATGGTGGACAGGAAGAATCCAAGTTTGGGCCCGGAACGTCGAGAGATGAACAAACGATACAGGACCTGGAAGCACACCTTGGGCTGAAGGCCGCGTTTTTTGGCCGTCTCGTAGATGGCGTTGTGGATCAGGTCACCGATCCATTCAGTGGTCCTCAGGCGCTCTAGGAGCTCGACGATATAGTTCCGTTCGTCATCGTTGATCTCCATGTCCGGCCGCTCCGGACTGATGATATAGAGAACCTCCTCCGGGGCGAAGGCGTTCAACCAGTGGCGTACGCATTCGATCCTCTGCTTCAGGACGCCCATATCCTCCTCCGAGATGTCGTCGATGTTCATCGAGCGCTTCAAAACCTTGACCACGCCTTCGTATGAATCGGCTATCTGGGCTATACTTACCAGATGACGATATGGGACCTGGAGCGGCAGTTTGGGCCGGACGCCCGTGGGCTGGGCGATCTCGTAGGCCCGCAGCAGATCTATCTCTTTATCATCGGCTCCGCCGTTGAAATAAAGGGACTCGACCTTGTCATATTCGTCGACGATGTCAATTATCCCCAGGCCAGGATCATAGTCGATGTGTCTCTCCGGATTGTAGCGCAGAACGCCGAAGGCCAAGACCGGAGCGGGGGTGATCAACAACGCGTCGCTCCCGGTGACCACATTGCCAGTGGACTTATGCATCTGACCCTTGCCTTTGAACTGAATGAACTCGTAGGGGATCGGATGTGGAGGCTCAATCCCAAATATCTCCCTGGCCAGGCGTACTCCGCTGTCGTAGGACCCGCCCGAGGCCGCATGGTCCTTGCCGAACGGTTCGCAGGTCACACCGAACAGCTTCCACTTCGCCGCCCATTCCACCCGCCAAGGCATCTTGCCCTGACCCTTGCGTATGTCCGCATCGCCTTCGTGACCGCAACCACACTTGTAATGCACGTAGGGGAACTCGTAGCCCAGGACCTTATCGGTGAACAATCCGCATTTCGGACATTCCGGGGTGAAGGGCCAGAAGTTCTCGGGCATCTTTCTGCCTGTGACCTCGCCCAGAATACTGGCTATGGTCGTCCTTTCCTTCAGTACCAGGTCGACGATCTCAGTGAACTTCCCCTCCTCGTAGAGCTTGTGCGTCCATATGATGCGGGGGTTGATGCCTAGTTCACCCAATGCTTCCAGGAAGGGGGTGATGAAATGTTCGGCATAATTGCCATGGCAATTATCCGGACAGGGAATGTAACAGATGGGCTTGCCGACCTCCTTCTCGAAGCTTTCCGGAAGGAAGGGATAGCGCTTGCGCAGCGGATCGTAGGAATCGACCAGGTAGATGAAGTCGACATCAGCCGATCTATCCTTCAATGCCTTGAACACCGCGTTGGCGGTTATCGATTCCCTCAGGCTTCCCACGTGAATATATCCAGAGGGTGTGATGCCAGTGGAGATCAGGTGTTTATCGCCCCTTGCCATCAAGGTGTTTGCTATCACATCGGCCCAATGCATGCTATCAGGTCGTGAAAACCGCCCCGCATTAAAAGGTTATCGTAAACTGGATGCAGTGTTGCTTTCTAAGCGGGGTTTACTAAATATTTTTATATCCCGTTGAAGGTAGGAGGTTCGATTCAAATGGCGAAGGATAAGAAGACCGGGGGTTTCCAGTCCGCTGCAGGCCTGATAAGGTACTTTGACAATGAGGACGAAAAGGCCCTGAAGATCAGTCCCGTTGTGGTCATCGCCTTGTGCGCCATCACAATAGCCATTGTGGTCGTGGCTACGGCCTTGTTCCCGACCTGAAAAATAAAAAAAATTATTTTGGGCCCTCACTCATCTGGTGGGGCCAATTCACATTTCTTGCCTAGCTTCCTCTGGAAGGTGTAAGTCAATAACGGCGGAGCTACCAATGTTGTCGCCAGGGACATGAACACGATGGTGTTATAGACCCCCAGCTCCACGATTGACATGCTCAGTCCGATGCTGGCAACGATAAGACCCACCTCACCCCTGGGGACCATGCCCACACCGATGATGGCAGCCGACTTTCCTCCCAGCTTCTTGGCCCCTATTCCACAGCCGACGAACTTGGTGACTATGGCTAGCAGTGTGATGATGATCGCCAGTATCAACACGTCACCGAACGCCGCCAGGGACACGCTGATTCCTACGAACACGAAGAAGAACGGGGTCAGGAACTCGGTGATGGGCCCTATCTTCTCCTCACAGGGCCAGGTATCCTTGAACTCCGCGAAGGCCATACCGGCCAGGAAAGCGCCTATGATGGCTGCCAGCCCGAGGAACGAGGATACTGATGAGAGGGCGAAGCAGATGATGAGCGCCAGGGGCAAGGGGCTGATGCCTCTCGTCCTTCTCTCGGCGGTACATACTTGGGTGGCCTTCTTTTCGTTTCTTTTCTTCATCACTTTTGGCAGTAACAAGGAGCCTATGAATATGACCGCCAGGACGAACAGCACCGCCTCGAAGGAGACCACACCCACCTGGACTATGTCCAGGGCTCCACCGCCAGCGATGCCTACCACTACGGCAAGGACGATCATGCCCAGTATGTCATCGATGACCGCTGCCCCGATGATCACCCGGGACTCGATGGCGTGCATGAGGTTCATGTCCTTGATGACCCGGGCGGTGATGCCTACGCTGGTGGCCACCATTGCCGCTCCGACGAACAGGGCCTCGACGGTCCCGTATCCGAGACCGACCATCAGAACATATCCGACGAAGAACGGGAGGATCACACCGAACACTGCCACCAATATTGCCGTTTTACCGACCTTGCGAATGGTGCTGAACGGTGTTTCCAAGCCCACAGTGAACAAAAGGAATATGACACCCAGTTCTTTCAATACCTCGAAGACCTCGGTATCCGAACCCAGGTTGATGAATTCATACAGGAACGTATTGGCGATCACGATACCCACCATGATCTCCCCGATGACGGTAGGGACCTTGACCCTGTTACAAATCATCTTGGCCACTTCGACCAAGACGATGATCATAAAAAGCTGGAACAGAACCGTCTGTATGAAGTCTTGTGCCATTGCGTTTACGGGTATGCGTTATTCATATATTAAGTCCTAATGAACCTCCCTGGCAATTAATTTAAATTGTGATATAGTAATTTAATAGCAACATTCATCGAATTCAAAATACCAGGCGAACGGTGAATGGAAAAAACATAAGTAAGGTAATATAATCGAAGCGCTCAGAGAGGAAATACAATGTCACTATGGAAGAAGGTCCCCTCGGGACGCAATCCACCCGAGATCATCAATGTCATCATCGAGACCCCTAAGGACAGCAAGAACAAGTACGAGGTGTCCAAGGAGTTCGACTGCATGTTGCTGGACCGCGTACTGCATTCTAGCGTAGTTTTCCCGTTGGCCTACGGGCTCATCCCCCGCACCTTCTACGACGACGGGGATCCACTGGACGCCATGGTGCTCATCAGTGAGCCGACCTTCCCCGGCTGCGTGGTCGAGGCTCGCCCCATCGGTGTGCTGGAGATGAGCGACGAGAAGGGACAGGACGACAAGATCCTAACGGTGGCTTGCGGTGACCCCAAGAACAACCAATATTTCGAGCTGGAGGACATTCCTCAGCATTATCTGGATGAGATATCCGAGTTCTTCAAGACCTATAAAAGGCTGGAGGAGAAGAAGAGCACCAACGTCATCGGTTGGCAGGGCCGTGCCCGCGCCACCGAGATCATCTCCGATTCCCTGACCCTTTTCCGCAATAAGTTCGGTTACAAATAGGTCAGAAAACCCTTTCCCACAACAACCTCTTTCCGCTCACTGTACGCACCAGGGCGGCCATCTCCTCAATTTTCATCGAAAGCGGGATGCGATCCGCATGTGCGAAACAGCGTTCTTTGATCTCGGCGCCTACTAGATCATCATTTCCAGGTTCCAGGCGGAAGAGGAACGACCCTGGATAGAATATCTCCTCCTTCGATATGCCGTCCTCGTCGCCGTCGGTGATGGCGATGACCGGTATCCCCAATCGGAACAGCAGGGCCGAAGCGATCTTGCTGGTATCGTCGCCTACCGTGACCACATAGGAGGCGTCCCGGCATCGGAAGACCGATTCCTCGGCGCAATGGTCGATGATGCAGACCGCGTTCCCGAGAGAACGAAGACTGCGCGGCCGACCACTGGTCCGACGGACCTGACCGCTGCGGACGATCGCCGTGCGGATATCGAAATCGCCCAGACGCTCCACCCCCGTAGGTTTGATGGTCAATCCCTCGGCCCTCAATTCCCCGGAAGGGGTTTGGGACAGTACCACCTCATCTCTCAAGGCCCGACCGATCACGTGACCGTTGATCCAGACGAACTCACCGTTCCTGACGCCGCTCAACCGCCTGACAGTAAGGTCGGCGGTCTCTACGGACCCTCGGAGGTCCAGGACCTCACCTATCGTCAAGGGGAGGATGCGGTGCAGCAAGGGGTCGTCAGCAGACCAGATAATGCTCAGACCATTGTCCACCTGGACCACCGCGGCGGATATCGGCAGGACCTTGGTCATCACCAAACGGCCGAAGCCGAGCGCGGAGTCACGGTCCTTGCCGTAATTGACCAGCACCACGACGTCCGCCTCCGCGGCCATCTGCCTGATGGCCGTCGAGGGCAGTTCGCGGGAATCATGGGCGATCACGTCCTCCAGACCGGAATCTATGACCGCCGCCACCGCCGTAGCTCCACCGACCCGGGCTCTGACCTCACCTATCATTGCGGCGCGCCGAATGACCTCCAAGGCCAGCCCGCTGTCCACCGCCTCAGGTCCATGGACCACCACGGCCGTTCTCATGCCAGTATCCATTCGGACCGGTCAACTCGCCAGAAATATGTAATTCTTGGGTTGGAACGCCGATCTGGTATCAGCTCAGCTCCTTCTCCACCTCTTTCCTTCCCTCTTCCATCTCCTCGCTCTGTTCATGGTCGATGAGCAGCAGCAATGTTTGGAACTCGCCCACGTGGGTCTTCTCCTCCTTGGCCACGTCCAAAAGGATCCGCTTGATCTTGTGATCGTTGGTCATGGCCGCCATCTGCTCGTACAGGCTCACCGCGTCCAGCTCGGCGATGATCGCCGCCCGCAATATCTCCCGGTCCAGATGGTCTTCTTTGACGTTCGTCAGATCAATAGGCAGTTTTGACATCATGGTATCAACGGATGTTATTACGATCCATGGCAGATATAATTAGTGAAAGTTCCCTCGCGTTCATATCGCCATCGCGGCAGCAATCGATAAATGCGGACGATCCCATTTCCGAGGAAGGTGTGTGATCCGCCTTTACCGACGATGGAAAATTTGACCGGAAGGATGAAGTCCTTTTCTCCCACGAGGCTGTCAAGCACCAACCAGGGAGCGATAGGACAGCTCCGGAACCAGTGCATGTTTCGGTACTCGTGCTGGCGAGCGTAGGCGGGATGATATTCTTTCTGGGATCGTTCTTCGGCCTGATCGCCCTTCTGGGGGTAGCGGGGTTCTTGATCCCTGCCCTGGTCATCTGCTCCATTGGTGCGTTGATGATGGTGGCGGGGTGGCTATCGTGGCGCAAGGACCAGCATCACCATGGTGCGGCGATCGAGAAAGAGAAGGAACGATTGCTTTGCGACTATTGTGGAGGAATGAACGCCGAAGGTGAACTGCAATGCCGTTTCTGTGGCGCTCCCCTACGTTAAGCTCAGATGCCTAGATATCCACCATAGGTGGCCTTTTTACACACTGGCAGTTTACCTTTCAGGCATTTTTCCAGTATGTCACCGACCTTGCCTTCGCAACCAGCGTGCACTTTCACCCCTGCGGACTCCAACTGCTTGTACGCCCGGGGTCCGATGGTTCCAGTGATCACTACGTCCACCTTTTGATCGGTAAGCTCCTTCGCTACCCGGACACCCGATTCGCTTCCCGCCCTCTTTACCAGGTTCTCCATGACCAGATGGTTCTTGGGGTCCCCTTCGAAAATTATGAAGAAAGAGCTCCTGGCTATGGAAGCGATCTCTCCTTGAAGACTATCGGTCTTGGAGGTCACCGCTAAGCGGCAAGGCCTCTCATCGCCGATCTTCTTACTCTTTCCTGCCATATTTTACACCGTTAATACATTGGGTATCTGACCTTATCTTTCTTTCTATTGCCCTAAAGAAGTTTACAAATGTGTCCGGTTAGGCACGATCGCCCGATGACCGCGTTCCAAACCGGTAAATGGACATCTTCAAGGCAGACCATAAAAATGGACACATATACTGGACGAATCTATTTTCAACCTCTTCCAGTAAACATTTATTAGCTTATAGGGAATGGTGAGGGCGGGAATTCAATGGCCGACACGGGGGAAGTGGTCATCGACGTCAAGGGTCTGGTGCGTAAGTACCAAAGCAGTTCTGGCATCTTTCATCAGAAGAAGAAGGAGACCCTGGCCGTGGACCACATAGATCTGGAAGTGAGGCGTGGCGAGCTGTTCGGGCTGCTCGGCCCCAATGGCGCCGGGAAGACCACCACCATCAAGGTCCTGACCACCCTGCTGCTCCCAACAGAAGGCAGCGTGAAGATACTGGGCTACGATGTTGTCAAACAATCCATGGAAGTACGAAAACGCATCGGGCTGATATTGGGTGGTGAGCGGGGGCTCTACTACCGCATAACGGCGCGTCAGAACCTGAGGTACTTCGCGGACATCTATGGTGTTCCAATAGGGATCAGGGACAAGAGGATAGCGGAGGTTCTGGAAAAGGTCGACCTGACCGATAAGGCCGACACCCGGGTGGAGGACTACTCCCGGGGCATGAAGCAGCGCCTGCACATCGCCAAAGGCATCGTTCACGATCCAGAGCTCATTTTCATGGACGAACTGACCATTGGTCTGGACCCGCAGGCGGCCCGCGACGCCAGGGATATGGCGAAGGCCCTTGTGACCGAGGGCAAGACCATACTCTTGACGACGCACTATATGTACGAGGCCGATGAGCTGTGCGATCGCATCGGGGTCATCACCAAGGGGAAGATCGTGGCCATGAACACTCCTGAGGCCCTCAAGTCCCTGGTGCGGGACACCTCGGTCATAGAGGTGGAGGGGTTCGGCATCACCAATGACGACCTGGAATCCCTGAAGGGACTGGACGGTGTGCGCACCGTTTCGGCCAACATGTGCGAGGACAAGCAGACCATGAGGGTTCAGGTAAGCGACCCATCGGGCATGCTTCCCAAGGTCACCCATCTGCTGGAGGATCGGAAGGTCATCGGCATGAGGGTCAAGGAACCGACGTTGGAGGACGCCTACCTCTGGTTGGTGAGGGAAGATGCCTAGATTGCGAGCGCTGACCGCCTCCTTCCGCCATCAGGCCGCGATCTTCTGGGCCGAACCGCAGTGGATTGTACCTAACATCATCGCCCCTTTCGTACTGGCCATGGTGGTCTTGATGTTGTTCAGGGAACCAAGCCCAGAAGCCCTCCTCTACGCCGTTCTGGGGGGAGGGATGATGGGGATGTGGGGGAACACGCTGTACGCTTCCGGGTTCTCCATCCAGTCGGACCGCTGGTGGGGCACGGTGGATGCCATATTCGCGGCGCCCAGCTCTCTGATATGGATAATCGGCGGCCGGACCATCTGGCACGCCCTCATCGGCATCATCAACGGATTGTTCGTGCTGGTGGTGGCGGTGTTGATATTTCAGATGCCTTTCGTGGTGGCAGATATGCCACAGTTCCTGCTGGCCTTCATGCTCACGCTGCTTTCCCTGGCCGCCCTGGGCATGCTTTTCAGCGCTGCCTTCGTGCTGACCCGCTCAGCCCAGGTGCTGACCAACGGCCTGGAGTACCCGATATACGTGGGGACGGGAAGCATGTTCCCCATCGCGCTATTGCCATTCTGGACCAACCCGCTCTCCTTGAGCCTGGCGCCCACCTGGGGGATAGATGCCATAAGATACGCCGCGCTCGATGGTTACCCTCATGGTTTTTCCGCTGGCTACTGGGGAGACCTGCTGGCATTGGCACTGCTATCGCTATTCTATCTGACCGTGTCGATCTGGCTCTATAAGGCGGTGGACAAGAGGGCCAGGAAGACCGCCAACCTCATGAGGTATTGACTTGACCGATTATGTGAGCAATCCTTTTAGGGTGTTCTGGAGCTCGGCGGTATTGGCCAAGCGTGCGTTGTTCGCCTGGTTGAACCCTGCTATGTGGGCCACACAGCTCTTCGGCATGTCCCTCTTCCAGATCGCCTTCTTCGTCTATGTCGCTACCTTCGTCAATAACGCCGAGGTCACCGTGGAGTTCGTGGCCATCGGCAACGCCCTGCAATCTTTGGCCATAGTGAGCATCTTCGCCGTGTGCAACATCACCGGGGAGGAGAAGAACCAGGGGACGATCGAGAACTTGTTGGTCTCCCCGGCGAACCGTTTCTCCGTTTTCGTTGGCAGAGCTATGTTCCAGATCGTGAACGGCATAGCCACGGTGGTCATCGCCTTCTTCTATGCGGCGTTCATCTTCAACGTGGACTTCTCCCACGCCAACCTGGTCGGGTTAGCCCTGGTCATCCTGATAACCACTTTCGCCATGACCGGTTTCGGATTGATGCTCAGCTCGCTGGGATTGTTTCTGCGCACCTCCATGATCATCGCCAATGTGTTCCTGTTCATCGGCCTGCTGGTATGCGGGGTCAATTTCCCCGTTTCGTACCTGCCGGCATACATCCAACCGATATCCTACGCCATTCCCATGACCTATGGCACGGAGGCCGCCAGGATGGCGGTGTCGGGAGCATCGTTAGGAGAGATGTCAGGGGTGCTGGGAATGGAAGCTCTAGTCGGCTTCCTGGTCATGATAGCGGGTTACCTGATGTTCCGCGGGTTCGAGTACCTCGCCCGGAGCAAAGGTACATTGGACCGGTTCTAGGGTCGTGACCCCTCTTGCTTCAAGACCACTTAGACGACCTTATTCTCTCTAGTTCAGATAACACTTGACAGCTCATTGGTGGGAGATCATACCAGCAACCGGGGTGTTCACGCCTTTCGGTCGGTCTCTATGCACCGGATGACATATCGTGCAAATGGTGACCGGACATTCCGGTCCGACGCGGTTAAAATATGAAGGTGATGCCCATTACCTGGTCTGATATGACGAAGAGCATTGGTTGGTTCACCACCGGTAGGGGTCCAGGCTCCCTGAGCTTGTTCTCGATGATGATGTCCAAGATAAAAAGCGGGGAGATCGATGCTAATCTGTCATTTGTTTTCGTTAATCGTGAGGTCAAGGGGAACCATTGCCGTGCTAAGCTCATATCCATGGCCGAAGAGGATGGTATTCCGGTTATCATTCTGCCATCGGACGGTTTTCGATCCGATCTTAGACAGAATAACATGAGCGCTTGGAGAGACGCATATGGTACGGCGATGAGAGACCAGCTCTCCCGATATGATATGGACTTCGGTGTTTTGGCCGGTTATATGCTCATTTTGGACCCCAAGACCTGCCAGCAGTACGACATCATCAATCTCCACCCGGCGCTCCCGAACACCTATCAGGGGACGTGGGAGGAGATCGTTCGCCGTGTGGCCTTGGGTGAGGATAAGACATACGGAGCCATGGTCCACATATGCACCCCGGAGCTGGACCGCGGTGAGACCGTGGCCTATGACGAGTTCGATATCAGCGACATGCGGAAGACATATCGTTCTCCGGACGAGCTATCGAAGGCCATCCGGGCCATGGGGGTCCGCAGGGAGGCTCCGCTCCTGATGGAGACGATCCGGTCGATCGTCGATGGCGATGTGATCATCAGGGATGGTGAGGTCCTCGATCGCAATGGCACTAAAGGCAAAAGGCACCGTTGCTTATCTCGGACCATCGATGAACAGTTGAACTGATCCTTTCCAATGAACGAAAGGTACCGTTCATGTGGCCATTTTCATATTAATTACTAGTAAGTAAACATACGATATCATGAACAATAAGCCTCGTCTCTCCGATCCAAATAGCTGTATCCAGATGATCGATCGTTCGAGATGGTTTACCATTCCACGAACGAATGCCCTTTCATATACTCAAAGGGAGCTGTGAACCCAGCCTATCGATCATTCTTCCTTTACTATGGCCGAGGCCTCCGGATCCATGGGGTTGGTACGAATGGCCAATGAATACAGGTATGGATGATCGACCCTCAAATGGTCCAAGTATCTTAACCACTCCCTGACCAGAAGTGGGTATGTCCTTTCCAGATCTTTGATCAGGTGATCGATATCAGACTGAGGTAATTCATCGAATTCGGTACGATAGTTCAATTCATCGCTAACATGGAAAACAGCAAGCAATAGTTGTGTGAACTCTTGATGTTCTACGAGATTTTGGTTCTCTAAAAGCCCCATTATAAAATCTCGCTTCCCTGCCAGGGCAGATTTAATATCGATGAGGTCCTCGGTCGTTATTTGGATATCGAGACCCTTTTCTCTCAATTTTGCTATAGCAAACCGGTAATCCTTACCACCCCATTCATAACTTGGTTTTAGGTATTGCATCAATTCCATTCGTCTGTCCAAGGAGGATATCTTCCAAACCAACCAAGTACCCAGCTCGGTGAAGAATATGCCGATCAACGTATCGAGCTTCAATAACTTGTTGGCCCTATCGCTTCTAACGAGAAGGGATTGGATGATGAGCGTTACCAGAAGTACATTTATGAAAACGAAGGCGAGATTACCGATCAAGTAGAAGAAGATGCCTCGGATGTCCTGGAATATGATAAAATGGATCAGGTATACGCATACCGATAATGAGATCAGCACGATCCCCAATCTAAATTGCCAACTCCTCATTTGAACGTATTAACATGTATTGAACCGCATTATACTTTTTTGGCACGACGCCGGGGAGGTCATGGAGCTGCTTGGGCAATGGACGACTGAAAGAGCGATCAACAGTGGATCGAGGTCGATGGCTTAAGCCAAAAAACATTTATTTTATTGTAAATAATATAATATTTCAGCAGGCAATACGATCGCGATAGAAATCAATCCGGTCATCTTAATGAACGATCGATATTATATTATATAAAAATAATATATATAACAAAATATTAATATTCTAAATTCTAAAAATTAACTTTCAGAAAGAAAGATAAATAAAGGTAAGTTGTATAACTGGTTAAAATCTTTGATTCGAAATTCGATTTCTTTTCTGGGTCGGATCATCAAAATCAAGGGGGTATTTCATTGAAATTTAAATTTGGAAAATGTGTTAGGTCCACGGTTTTCGTGTTAATATTACTGTTATGTGCATCATTAATGATGGTCGTCGCTACGGATAATGCATCTGCAGCACCAGGCGTCGTCGATCATTATAATGTCACTGTCGGAGGATATCAGACAGCTGGCATAGGGTTCGAAGCTTTGGTGGAGGCGGTGTCCTCCGAAGGAGACCTCGTCACCAGTGCGACAACCACCGTTCATATTGAATTGTACATCGCCTCGACCTTAATTGATTCCAATGCTGAATTATTACAGAGCGACTACGCCACTCCAGCGTCAGATAACCAACCGCTCGTCGGCGGTCAGTTGACGCTCTACATTAACGATACTGTGACCGAACCCATATACATCTCCATATCAAGTGGAGGTGTGTCTGGCGCTAGCGAAATCAATATCATCAACCCTGCGGCGATCCATCACTACATTGTCCTTTCCTCTACCCCGCAAATAGCAGGCGTTGGCTGGAGCGGCACCGCGACCGCCTATGACGAGTTCGACAACATCGTCACCACCGACAGCACGACCATCGTCACCATGACCGAAAATGGTGATGCGTTGTTCTACGCAAGTGACTATACAACACCAGATGACACCTACCAGATGTCCGCAGGCGTTGCCACCTTCTACGTGAAGGACACCGTTGCCCAGACGATCACACTTACTGTAACTGATGATAATTCAATTTCTGCTTTCATCGCCGGCATCGTAGTCAATCCAGCACCGATCGATCATTTTGATGTGACCGTCGGCGGAGCGCCTATGAGCAAGATGGCCGGAGTATCTTGGATGGAACCCACCAACAATGTCGTGGTCACTGCCCACGATGAATTCAATAATGTCGTGACCATTTACACAGGTAGCCCGGCGTGGTCTGCCTCATGTGCCGGTACCTTGCCGACCGCACAAGCATTCGTATTGGGCACCCACACCTTCGGTGGAAGCGGATTCAGGCTCAACATCGCCGGTGCACAGACTATCACCATGACTGATGGTTCGATCAATGGCACCAGTGCCATCATCACCATCACTCCAGCGGCGATCGATCATTACATTGTCCGTTCCTCTACCCCGCAAATAGCTGGAGTAGGCTGGAGCGGCAACGCGACCGCCTATGACGATTTCGACAACATCGTCACCACCGACAGCACGACCGTCGTCACCATGACCGAAAATGGTGATGCGTTGTTCTACGCAAGTGACTATACAACACCAGATGACACCTACCAGATGTCCGCAGGCGTTGCCACCTTCTACGTGAAGGACACCGTCGCCCAGACCTTAACGCTGACCGCGACGGACGTAAATAGCAGGACCGGCAACATCGCCGGCATCGTCGTCCTTCCAGCGGAGATCGACCACTTCACCATGAGTGGCTGCCCAGCTTCCACGATAGCCGGAGAGGTTTTCGCTAATGGCGTCATCGTGACAGCCTACGACGAGTTCGACAACGTGAAGACCAACTACAACGGCACCGTCAACTGGACATCCAGTGATGGTGCTCCGTACCCGGCATCACTGCCTGTAAACTATACCTTCACGAGCGGTGACGCAGGCGTACACACCTTCGCCGGTGCAGGTTTCGTTCTCTACACCACTGCGTCACAGACGATCACCGTAAGTGATACCAACAATTCGGTGACCCTGACAAGTATCAGCATAACCGTCAACCCCACGGCGATCGACCACTACATCGTCGCTTCCTCTTCCCCGCAGGTAGCTGGAGTGGGCTGGAGCGACATCGCGACCGCCTATGACCAGTTCGACAACATCGTCACCACCGACAGCACGACCGTCGTTACCATGACCGAAAATGGTGATGCGGTGTTCTACACCAGCAGCTCATACGCTGTTGAAGGCAATACATACACGCTGTCAGCAGGCGTTGCCACCTTCTTTGTGAAGGACAACGTCGCTCAAACATTAGGACTGAGGGCGATGGACGGAAATGACAAGACCGGCAACATCACCGGCATTGTCGTCCTTCCAGCGAATATCTCTGAATACGAGATCGTTTCCTCTACCCCGCAAATAGCTGGAGTAGGCTGGAGCGGCACCGTGACCGCCTATGATTTTTTTGGTAACTTGGTCTACACTGATAACACATCAGTGTTCCGTATGACAATAACAGCACCCCAAAATCTTATGTTCTACTCCGACGACAACTATACTGGTGGGTCCAATACCGGCCAATATACGCTGTCTGAAGGCATAGCTACATACTATGTGAGGGACACCGTCGCTGAGACAATATATCTGTATGGAATTGATCTGAGCAACTCTATATCGGATACATCTGACGACATCGTCGTCAACCCCGCGGCGATTGAATATTATATGGTCGGCCCTTCTACCTCGCAGGTAGCTGGAGTGGGCTGGAGCGGCACTGCGACCGCCTATGACTTTTTCGGTAACATGGTCACCACCGACAGCTTAACCTATGTCAACATGACCGCCACCGGTTCAGCGGTGTTCTACGAAGGTGACTATGCAACAGAAAATAATACCTACCAGCTGTCCGCTGGTGTTGCCACCTTCTACGTGAGGGACACCGTCGCTCAAACAATAACGCTGACCGCGACGGACGGAAATAACAAGACTGGTTACATCTCCGGCATCGTCATCAACCCCGCGGCGATCGACCACTACCATGTCGTTTCCTCCTCCCCGCAGATAGCCGGAGTGGGCTGGAGCGGCACTGCGACCGCTCATGACGTGTTCCATAACGTGGTCACCATTGACAGCACAACCGTCGTCACCATGACCGCCACCGGTTCAGCGGTGTTCTACACCAGCATCACATACGCAACCCCTGGTGACACATACACGCTGTCCGCAGGCGTCGCCACCTTCTACGTGAAGGACAACGTCACCCAGACCTTAACGCTGACCGCGACGGACGGAAATAGCAAGACCGGCAACATCGCTGGCATCGTAGTTCTTCCAGCGGAGATCGATCACTTCACCATGATCAACTACCCGGCCTCTACTACGGCTGGAGTTGCCTTTGTGGCCGGTGTCACCGTGACCGCCTACGACGAGTTCGACAACGTGAAGACCAACTACAACGGCACCGTCAACTGGACATCCAGTGATGGTGCTCCGTACCCGGCATCATTGCCTGTGGACTATACCTTCACGAGCAGTGACGCAGGCGTACATACGTTCGCCGGTGCAGGTTTCACACTCTACACCACTGCGTCACAGACGATCACCGTCAGTGACACGGTCTTATCGGCGACAAATACCAGTACCAGCATCACCGTCCTTCCGGCGGTGATCGATCACTTCAGCATTGAAGGCTGCCCAATATTTACTATCGCTGGAGATGGCTTCGATGCTGGCGTCACTGTGACCGCCTACGACGAGTTCGACAACGTGAAGACCAACTACAACGGCACCGTCAACTGGACATCCAGTGATGGTGCTCCGTACCCGGCAACACTGCCTGGGGACTATACCTTCACGAGCGGTGACGCAGGCGTACATGTATTCGCCGGTGCAGGTTTCATACTCTACACCACTGTGGTACAGACGATCAGCGTAAGTGACACGGTCGACTCGTCGACCATCTCGGAAAGCGATGATATCGTCGTCGGTCCGGCCGCGATCCATCACTTCAGCATGATCAACTACCCGGCACAAACCTATGCTGGCGTTGCCTTTGTGGCTGATGTAACTGTGACCGCCTATGACGAGTTCGACAACGTGAAGACCAACTACGTAGGCACCGTCACCTGGACATCCAGTGACCCGTACCCGGCATCACTGCCTGGGGACTACACCTTCGTGCTCGGTGACGCAGGCGTACGCACCTTCGCCGGTGCAGATTTCATACTCTACACCCTCCCGTCACAGACGATAACTGTCAGTGACACGGTCGACTCGGCGACACTGACGAGCGCCAGCATCACCATGTTGGTCAACGACCGCCCCATCGACATCGTGATGGATGTCGGAGCGATCCAATTCCCAGGCGAATTCGTCACCTGGTGGATGATGATGACCGTGAACGGACAACCGTTCGACCCATCGGGAATGATCGCCACCCTGTACACGCCTGAATTAAGTTCGATCGACCTGTCCGGGGAAATGTACGGGATCAACCCAGGCTTATGGATCGTTAACTGGACCGTCCCGGGAGACGCTCTGGCTGGCCAGTACACTCTGGTGTTGACAGTTAACGATGGCTTCAGCTACGGTGGCTCGCTTAGTACCTTTGTGGTCTCCGATAATCTGGTCGATATGGGTGCCAGGGTCGTGAGCATGGACGGCAACGTCACCTTGGTCCAGACCGACATCGGTCTGATCAAGCTGAACCTCACTGCCATCAACGCCTATATCGCGTCGATCAACGGAACACTGGTGACCATACAGACCGACATCGGCAGCATACAGGCCGACATAACCGCCATCAATGGAAATTTGACAACCATCGAGGGTGACATCGCCACCATACAGACCGACATCGGTACCATACAGGCCAGTGTCACCAGTATCAACGCCTATATCGCGTCGATCAACGGAACACTGGTAACCATACAGACCGACATCGGCAGCATTCAGGAGAACGCCTCCGCAATGAATGCAAGGTTGACAGCCATCGAAGGTGACATCGCCACCATACAGACCGACATCGGCAACATCCAGGTAGATATCGCTGACATCAACGCTCTACTGGTATCGATAAACGGTACCATAGCGACGATTCAAACCGACATCGGTACCATACAGGAGAACATAACCGCCATCAATGGAAGGCTAACCTCCATCGAAGGTAATGTTGCCACCATACAGACCGACATCGGTACAATCCAGGTAGATATCGCTGACATCAACGTTCTACTGGTATCGATCAACGGAACACTGGTAACTATACAGACCGACATCGGCAGCATACAGGAGAACGCCTCCGCAATGAATGCTAGGCTAACCATGATCGAGGGTGACATCGCCACCATACAGACCGACATCGGTACCATACTGGCCAATGTCACCAGTATCAACGCCTATATCGCGTCGATCAACAGCACCCTGGCGACGATACAGACCGACATCGGTACCATTCAGGTAGATGTCTCCAGTATCAACACCTATATCGCGTCGATCAACAGCACCCTGGTAACCATACAGACCGACATCGGTACCATACAGGAGAACATAACCGCCATCAATGGAAGGCTAACCTCCATCGAAGGTAATGTTGCCACCATAAGAACTGATATAGGCACTATCCGGGTCGATATAGCTAACATCAGAGCAAGTGTAGTATCGATCGAAGGCACCCTGGTGACGATACAGACCGACATCGGCACCATCCAGGAGAACATAACCGCCATAAATGCAAGGCTGACCGCCATCGAAGGTACTGTTGCCACCGTACAGACCGACATCGGCACCATCCAGGTACAACTTGCCGCACTGAACACCACGGTTACTAGTATAGAGGGCAATGTGGCCACTATACAGACTTCACTGGGGACATTGACCGGAACCGTGTACAGCATCGAAGGCAACGTGGCGACCATACACACTGAGCTGGGAACCATGCAGGCGGACGTCTCCGGATTAGAGACCGAGACTCAGAACAACAACATCTACACTCTGGTCGCCATCGTGCTATTGGTGATCACCCTGCTGGTCTGCATATATGGTCTGGTAAGGCGGAGGAACTTCTTCTGAGATCAGAAAACGCGTGCTAAAAGTGGCCTAACCAGCCACTCCCTTTTTTCTTTTTATTTTTATACGTTTACTGCCTGATCGACACTGATGGGGACATGGTTCGAGGATGATCGTCGAACCGAGCCAAAACTAAATGAAAAGAGATGATTTAGAAAAGATTTTGATAAAACAGGTAATTTTTGTTCCTGAAGTTGTGTTATGGTGCTTCCGTCGGGATTTGAACTCGGGTAGGGGCCAGGTATTCCATTCTTAAATTACAATATAATAATATTTCTCATATTAATTGAAATCCGAACCTGTAAATGTTAATGACCACTTTATATTTGTTTAAGAAATAATTTTTCTATGGGCTTTGGGATTGGAAAAGAACATAAATGCCATCTATATTGACACGCCATGAAACGGGGCCCCATATTGCTCGTTCTTATCGCGGGTACGCTTTTCGGTCTTTGCGTGCCTTTCTCAAAGGCGCTGATCGGTGAAATGGAACCGATAATGTTAGCCGGGTTCCTATATGCTGGAGCGACGGTTGGTACGGGAACTTGGTTCTTATTAAGACGCGGGATGGCTCCGCCACCACCATCGGCTCCGATGGGCCGCTCCGGCGTGCTTTACCTGACCGGCAGCACATTTATCGGGGCCATCGTCGCCCCCATCCTACTGCTGGTAGGATTGGCATGGACCGCGGGGTCCGATGCATCCCTGCTGCTCAATCTGGAAGGGGTGATGACCGCGATCGTCGCGGTGGCATTTTTCCGCGACAAGGGCGGATATCGACTTTGGATCGCCCTCGCAGCGATGACGGTCGCGAGCGCCATTTTGTCATATACTCCGGGTGGGGGGTTCGGTGGCAACGGGGCTGTGCTGATCATCTTAGCCATGGTGTGTTGGGGCATCGATAATAACTTCATGCAGAAGATCTCGCACCACGACCCTGTCAAGCTATCGACGATCAGAAGCGCGGCGGCAGCGACCGTCTCGCTGACATTGGCTGTCATTCTTTATGGTGGGCCGGAGCTGACCTTGGTGATAATTTATGCGATGCTCATCGGATCCATAAGCTACGGACTAAGCAATGTCATGTTCTTCATCGGGTTGAAGTATCTGGGATCAAGCCGTACCGGAACTTTTTTCTCCATCGGTCCGTACGCCGCGGCCATGGCGGCTATTCCACTGTTGGGGGAATCGGTCACGGGAAAGCTTGTCTTAGCCGGTGTATTGATGCTCGCGGGCACCTTATTTCTGACCAGCGAAAAGCATGCCCGTACGTGATGGAAAGACCTTATGGTGCGACCCAAACTGACATGATATGTGCAAGACCACCACGGCCGGGGAATTGGAACGAACAAAGTCCGACGAATAAGATAATTACATTTCCCGGAAGCGCTTGGTATGGCGTTCGGTCAGGACCATTTCATTCGTATCCTTATTTCCGTCGAAGGGACCCTGCTCAGTCAGATTGGTTATGGAACGAACAGTAAAGAAGAAAAGAACGCATGTTCAGAATTGTTTGAATGGTGCTCCCGTCGGGATTTGAACCCGAGTCGAAGCCTCGAGAGGGCTTCATGATTGGCCGGACTACACTACGGGAGCGTGTAGGCTCCCCAATTAAATGGCCGTAATTAAAGCTTACGGATGCTGAAGGGGGCACAATCAATAATTATCCTCTATCCACTATCATCCACGTTCATGGATTTCGATCATAATCGTAGGCCGGCTCTCGTCAACCTGATATTATGGGTGATGGCAGCCGTTTGGTTGCTGGTACTGCTATCGTTCCTACCTGAGGAGCGATCGCTTTTCGTTCTGTCGATAGGTGGGGTGCTGGCGGTGACATTATTGGTGATCGGCGTCTCTCCCTTGTTGACCCCGCACGAGATCGTGGACAAGAAGATAATCATACGTCAGGGATGGCATTCATGGATGGTCGTTCCAGTGGACCAGGTTGACCGCATACAAAGAATGGAGAAGATCGATGTGAAGGAAGGAATTCTCCTCGACGCTTTCAACAAGACCCTGGTACTGACCGGTAGCAAGGTCAACGGTATACGATTGGAGCTCAAGGGGGAGGTGCGGGTGCCTTCAGCTTTCTGGAAGAGGGTCAAGGTCGTCATCTTCGATGTGGACGATCCCGAACGCTTCATCGCCGAGGTCGGCAAGGCGCTGTGATCATTCCCGCCAGTCGCAACCTACGGTCCTCAGTCCCAGCTTGGGGATGAGCGGCATTCGGCGCTTGTGCCGGGAGCTGGCGTTCTTCTCGAAGACCATTTCCACCAAGGCCATAGGCACACCGGTCCTCTTCGAGATCACGCCCAATGATGTCTGCTCTTCCAGTCCAGAGAGCACCAGGTCCAGGTCGTCATAGGAGATGCCCATCTCCGACTCGTCCGTCTGCCCTTCCCATAGACCGGCCGAAGGCTCTTTTTCAATGACGCTCTCCGGCACACCTATCGATCGGGCGAGCTCCCTTACCTCGGTCTTGTACAGATCTCCGATGGGCAGGAGGTCGGCCCCGCCGTCCCCCCACTTGGTGAAGTAGCCCATTAGCAGTTCGGACTTGTTGCCCGTTCCAATGACCAGACGAGAATCCAGATTGGCATGGGCGTATAGGATGGCCATGCGGATGCGGGCCATGAGATTCCCGGCCACCTCCTTGCACTCCGATCCCGGCATGATCAGGTTATAGCTCTTGAGCAGAGGACCGATATCGTAGACCAGCAGGGTCGTTCCCCAATCCTTGCTCATCCGCCGCACGTCCTCCAGGTCCTGCTCCGGAGTGGTCGGCGAAGGCAAGAACACGTTCAGCACTTTCTCTGGGCCGAGCACGTCGACGCAGAGCTTGGTGACGACCGCTGAGTCTATGCCGCCAGAGAGACCGACCACGACACCAGTGGCCTTGGAATCGCTCATATGGGCCCGTATGAATTCACCGATGGCCTCCACGGTCAGTTCCTTAAGTTGCGGTGGCATCATTAAGGATAATGCCATCCCGTTTAATAATTCTCTTTCCGGCAAAGGTTGAATAACGTTCCCCTCAATCACACACTTCATGCGATTGGCCCTTTGCCAACTGAGAAGTGCCCTGGGGGATAAGGAGAGCAACTTGGAGCGTATGCGTCTGGCGGTCGAGGAAACCGACGCCGACCTGTTCCTCTTCCCGGAGATGGGCGTCACCGGTTACATGGTCCGTGACCGCTTCATGACACTGGCGGAGGACATCGACGGAGAGAGCGTATCCTACCTGGGGGAGCTTTCGGACCGCACGGGCAAGGCCATGGTCTTCGGCATGCCGCTCAACGACTCGGAATATCCGGGGCTGGTCACGAACAGCGCAGTGATGGTGACCCCTGACGGAAGGGTGCAGAGGTACGATAAGATGCACCCGGCGAACTTCGGTCCTTTCGAGGAAGGCCTATATTTCAAACCTGGAAAGATCCCCGAGATGTTCCAGTTCAGGGGAAAGGGGGTCGGTGTCTGCATATGCTATGATATCTTCTTCCCGGAGATATGCAAAGCATACGCCATGCAGGGTGCTGACCTGCTCCTGTGCTTGTCGGCCTCACCGATGACCTCCCGTTCGTCGTTCGAGAGATTGATACCGGCACGGGCGGTGGAGAACACTTACCCTGTGGCCTACGTGAACAACGTAGGAGCTCAACTGAACATGGTGTTCTTCGGGGGTAGCCAAGCCTACGACGCCCGCGGACGATTATTGGGCAAGCTCCCCTATCTGAGGGAGGCGGTGGCGGTGGTCGACATCGATTCCCAGCAGACGACGGTGGCCCGCCGCTCTCGACCGACGATACGTGATACTCATCTGGGTTAGGGATCAGGGGCAAAATTTCTTAAGCCCCCAATGGGTTAGTCCGGATTGTAAATGGATGAGTACGTCTCGTTGTTGGTGGTCACCGTCTTGGCCTTCGTGACGCCGCTGCTCTTCAGCAGGACACGGGTCCCGGTGGTGGTGGCCGAGATATTGGTAGGTCTCGGGGTGGGATTGATCGCCTTCCTAGGGTACAGGCTCACGGGCGTCCAGATACTGGAATCCGGGGTCACGGTCGAGGTCCTGGCCGGAATAGGTTTCATCTTCCTGATGTTCCTGAGCGGACTGGAGATCGATTTCGGCAAACTGGAGAGAGGGGGACGCTGGACCATCATCAAGTCCGTGGCCATGCTGCTGATTACCATGCTGTTGACCTATGGTCTGATCACCCTGGTCGATTCATTGATCGGACTGAACATCGACCCGTTCTACATGGCATTGATCCTGAGCACCACATCGGTGGCGGTGGTCCTATCCATCGTTCGGGAGATGCGTATCTCCCGGACGGCACCCGGACAGCTGATCATGGTCTCAGCCCTGGTGGCCGATGTGCTGACCATGATCGTCATCGCCGCCTACACCATCAACATTCAGGTCATCGCCTCCCAGGACTTCTTCTATGGAGTGGAGGCCATGGGCATCGTGGTCCTGATCATCGTATCCTTCTATCTGACGTTCAAGCTGGGCTCATGGGCCATGTGGCATTATCCTGAGGTATTGCAAAGGTTCTTCAAACTGGACGACCCGCACGAGCTGGGGGTCCGGGGATCGTTGGCCATCATCTTTACTTTCGTCGCTTTGTCCACGGTCATCCAGTCCGAGGCACTGGCGGTGCTGGGGGCCTTCCTGGCCGGAGCGGTGATCTCCCTACTGTTCCAGGAGGGCGCCATGCTGGGCAAGAAGCTCTTCGGGGTGGGATACGGTTTCCTGGTGCCGGTCTTCTTCATCAATATCGGCATCTCCTTCGATTTCGAGGCCATACTGTCTCCCACAGTCCTTCTGATACCGGTACTGTTCCTCATAGCCGCGGTGGCCAAGATACTCCCGGCCATGTTGATCATGAGGTCGGGTGACCTCAAGCAGGATATGGCCACGGGGGTCCTGTTGACCGGAGGGCTGACCCTGATGATCGCCGCCGCCCAGATAGGTCTATCATTGGACATAATCTCTAATTCGGAAAGAGGTATGATCATCCTGCTGGCGGTCATCTTCTCGGCCACAATGCCCATCATCTTCAAGTATCTCTACAAGACCGAGGTGAAATGATGCGAACCATCATCGTGGGCGGAGGGCGCATCGGTAAGTTCATCTCCAAGGACCTGGACGATTTCGTAATAATCGAAAAGGAAAGGATCAGGGCGGAGAACCTGGCCAGAGAGGTCGGGGAAGAACATGTCATCGTTGGCGATGGGGAGGACCCCCAGGTGCTGGAGAAAGCTGGAGCTAAGCATGCCGATGCACTATTGGCCATAACCAACCAGGACCGTACCAATCTGAAGGTGGCCCTGGCCGCCAAGGCCATGGGCATCCCGCGGGTCATTGCGCGCTGTGATGACCCGGCATATATCGATACTATGCACTCCGAGGGGGTGGAGAGCGTCATCTGCCCTGCCCAAACCGCCAGTCGAATGATCCATTCCACCCTGTTCCACGATGTGCAGGAGATAGCCTCCATCCACGTGACCAAAGGGTCCCTGCTCGACGGTACACGTTTGGGAGACGTTGGAAGCCTGGCCAAGACCCGGGTACTGGGGGTCATACGTAAGAACGATGTCCTGAAGCCTGACCCTGACCTGGCAGTTAAGTCCGGAGACGAGGTACTGCTATGCAGCCTGGGGGGCATGAGCCCGGAGCTCCGTCAACTGATGGCGCGAGAGACCACCGGCCTTTTACCCTTCTCCGAGATCGTGGTAATGATCGGGGACGAGGCCATGATCGAAACGGTCGGGGACGAGAGCCTGTATCTCGCCGCGCACCTGGGGAAGATACCGGTGGAGGTGCACTATCCGGCCGATGAGCCGCCTCAACGCTTGCAGGACCTGGCTCAGATATGGGGCGTACCCGTGGAGCATTTCTCAATGAAGAGCGGGGTGGAGACCGGCTTCACCTGCATCCTTTTCCGAAAGATGCAGAAGAACTCCCTGGTGGCCGTTGGTCCAGGGGAGATCACCAACAAGCGCTCTTTCAAACAATGCGACCTCATGAAGATGTTGGAACGTGACAAGGTTCCAGTGCTGATCTGTCGGCGGAAGATCCCTTACACCAAGATATTGGCGGTCTACGACGGTTCGGAGGACTCCATGGACCTGGCCGAGGCCGTCTTGAAGATCGCTCTTCACACTGGCTCAAGCCTCCACATCCTGGACATCAGCGAACAGGAGGGCAATATCCTGGACCTAGAGCATCTCAAGCGTTTGGGCAGGAGCAGGGACATAGAGGTCAAACAACTATCCATCGAGGGCAACCCCACCCTGGACCTGGTGGCCCTGGTGACCGGTGGGGGATACAGCATGCTGGCCATACGCTGGAGCTGTTCCAATGTGCGCAAGGACATCCTGAGGAAGGTGATCGCAGACTCGGCCCTCAGCGTTCTCCTGGTCAGATGAACGCAATAGTTTTAAATGACCCCACGATTATGAGCGCAGAAGTGCCGAGGTGGCCCAGACCGGTAAGGCGCGAGCCTGGAAACTTTCCGCCAGCTAGCTCGTGGCGGCAACGCCTCGGGAGTTCAAATCTCCCCCTCGGCGCCATCTTTTCATCCAGATGATTTTTTGGTGGGCATCGCGCATTGAAAGGATTAGATAATCGAACCCTTATATGTGGCCGGGTGCCGCTAAATGGCAAAGCGCCCACTCGATATGGAGATGGCCAGATGCGGGTCAATGTGGATCTACGTTTGAAGGACAAACCCGGGCAGTTGATCAAGGCCCTGGAACCGATATCGCTCAACGAAGGTAACATAGTGGGGGTCATTCACGACCATGAGCAGGTGACCGGAGGAAGGATATCGGTCAACCTGACCTTCGAAGCTCGGGACCAGCATTCCTTGGACGCCATCTTCGCCATGTGGAAGGAGAGGGGCGTGGAGGTGGCCAAGATGGGTGAGATATACCGAACGTACTGCGCAGAATACCTGCTGGTCGGGGACCTCACCCAATCGACCTTACGTTCTATCACTGAGAACATCGAGAAGATCGACGGCATAGATTCCATCGATCTGCAGTATTCACTTTCCACCAGCACCGAAAACAAGTCCGTGCTCTTATTGGTCAACGTTAGGGAGAAGAACAAAGTGACGGAGATCGACAACTTCCTCAAAGGGCGTAGCAAGCGCAACAACTTCCTCCTCGTTCGCGGGATGGGGGTGTGACATGCGCCTAGCTCTCGTTGGATTCGGCACCGTCGGCCAAGGTTTGGCCGAGGCATTGGCTATGAAGAAGGAGATGCTCAACGACCACTTTCACGCCGATCTGCAAATTGTGGCCGCGTTCGATTCCCGAACCTACGCCTATGACCCCAAAGGCCTGGACCCGCTGGCACTGGTGGCCAGTAAGGTAGCCGGAAAGGGATTGGGCAAGGTCCAGAAGAAGAGCGCCTCGGAAACGCTGAACGATCTTGATTATGACGTACTTGTGGAGATGACCCCCACCAACATCCTGGACGCGGAGCCTGGTTACACCAACATAAGCACCGCTTTGAAGGCTGGCAAGGACGTGGTCACCTCCAACAAGGGGCCGCTCGCCCTAAAGTACCGCGCACTGGACAATTTGGCCAAGAAGAACAACGTTGAACTGCGCTTCGAGGCCACCGTTGGCGGGGCCACTCCCATAATCAACCTGTCCCGGGAATTGCTAATGGCCGAGAAGGTCGAGTCCATGAAGGGCATCCTCAACGGCACCTGCAATTTCATCCTCAGCCGCATGGGCGAGGAAGGATTGCCGTTCGAGTACGTGCTGAAGGAGGCTCAGGAGATGGGGTACGCGGAGACGGACCCCAGCTACGACATCGACGGCATAGACAGCGCCAGCAAGCTTGCGATACTGGCCAACGCCATGATGGGTCTTGATGTGACGTATAACGACGTGCGCAGGACGGGCATTCGCCAGATCACCCAGGAAGCGGTCGACCTGGCGGCAAAGGAGAAGAAGGTCATCAGGCTGATAGGCGAGGTGAACGGCAACGGGATCGAGGTCTCCCCTCGCATGGTGCAGTTAGGTCACCCGTTGGCCATATCCGGAACGCTGAACGTACTTCACATACACACCGACCTGGCCGGGGCCATAACCGTCACGGGCAGAGGGGCCGGAAGGAAGGAGACCGCCAGTGCCATCATGAGCGATCTGGTCGGTCTTCTTAAGAGAAACGCCTGCGTCAACGGCAGGGTTAAATAGGTCGTGCCATGATAAAGCATACCTTACCGGAGGAATCACGATGGTCAAGAAATCAAACTACGGGTGGGATTTATTTATTGCCCACCAGGGCTAGTATCTTTGACACCACTTTACGTGACGGATCCCAGACCGAGGGGGTCTCGTTCTCCACCGAGGACAAACTGGAGATCCTCGATCGCCTGGACGCTTTTGGCATCGACTTCATCGAAGGCGGATACCCCGGATCGAACCCCAAGGACAAGGCGTTCTTCAAAGCGGCCAAGAGCGTCAAGCTGAAGAACGGTAAGCTGGTGGCCTTCGGTTCCACTCACAGACCGGGACATTCACCGGAACAGGACCAGAACCTTAAGGCGCTGCTCGACACCGAGACCGAATGGGTCTGCATCTTTGGGAAGTCCTGGGACCTGCACACGGAGAAGGCCTTGCAGGTATCATTGGAGGAGAACCTGAACATCGTTCACGATACCGTGGCCTTCATGAAGGAGAACGGTCGAAGGGTCATCTTCGACGCCGAGCATTTCTTTGATGGCTATAAGAACAATCAAAAGTACGCATTTCAAGTGTTGGATGAGGCGAAGAAGGCCGGGGCGGAATGGTTCTGTCTCTGCGACACCAACGGCGGTGCCTTTCCCAGCGAGGTCTTTCAGATAGTCTCACACGTGCGGCAGGAGATGAAAGTACCGTTGGGCATACACGCTCATAACGACGGCGAGCTGGCGGTCGGCAATTCGTTGGCGGCGGTGGAGGCCGGCGCCTCCATGGTACAAGGGACGATGAACGGTCTGGGCGAGAGATGCGGCAACGCCAATCTCTGTTCGGTGATACCGAACCTCATGCTGAAGATGGGCGTGCAGACCGGAGTGCAGCACCTGGACCGACTGACCGGTCTGGCCAACTTCGTGGCCGAGATGGCCAACATCGCACCGAACCCCCGCGCACCCTACGTGGGCAGGAGCGCCTTCGCTCATAAGGGGGGGATACACGTCAGCGCGGT
>Ga0307379_10002049_pt1 | contig 30476 bp, 30 predicted proteins | sample UN2MG_FD_202237 | JGI IMG/M metagenome (GOLD analysis project Ga0307379, IMG submission 202237) | Soil microbial communities from Risofladan, Vaasa, Finland - UN-2 | ecosystem: Environmental > Terrestrial > Soil > Coastal area > Acid sulfate soil | place: Finland: Risofladan, Vaasa | collected...
AGGATGTTATACACTACAGCGCGGGTAATGCTAAACATCCGGGCAGTCTGAGAGATATTGGGATTAGTTTTCAGATACTCTAAAACAGCTGTCCTCGCCGTCTCTGGGTTAATCTTCCTGAGTTCCTTATAGTCGATTCTGCCCTCAGACAGGTGAGTATGGTGTCCAGTTCTCATACTTCGTCCACTCCTGATAGTCAATGGTAAGGCCCAGAAGCTTCAGGGTCTTCTCTATATACTTACTATACCCGTAACCCAAAAACTGTATAGTATGTCTTGGACACCGCACATTAGGGCATTGACAACCTTTTATAGTTTGTGATATTCTTCTACAGTTTATGATATTATAGTATAATCCTGATGAATGAAGAGGTTAGAAAGACAACAGGTATGAAACTAAGGCCGAGTATCGTAAGGAAAGCCCCGCAATGTAAAGATAAATCCAGATACTCTCCACAAAGCTCGAGTAGAAGCGCTGCGTTTAAGAAAGACACTGGGACAGTGGTTTAAGGAAACAATAGACGGGAAGATTAAAAGGGAACAAAAGAAGGCTAAATGGAAAAAACCTGCAGCAACAGGTCTCTTCCAAGGGGTGCTTAGATAATAGGTTTATCTAATTGTTTTAATTGTAAACCAATCCAAAAGATAAGTTAAACAAAAGAGCTCAGAGATGCAAAAGGCGGGGTTTACCTTTGAGCCCTTTGTTTATTCAAAGCAAGTGGGAGACCCAGAAAGGGGGAGAGAAATGAGGTAGTTAGATTAAATATGGCTGACTAAATTTAATTGAAAGGAGAAAATTTAATTGAAAGGAGAATTTGAAGTGACAAAGAAGAGAATCTTGATGTTGCTTGGCACTGTCTGTCTAGCCATGATGTTGTTAGTGCCACTGGTGGTAAGTTGTGGCCCAGCAGCCCCAGAGGAAGGTGCTGAGGCTGAGCTGCAAGAGGAGTTAGCTGCAGAGAAGGCGAAGTCTGCCGGGTTGGAGGATGAGATTTCTGACCTGGAGGATGAGATTGCTGGGCTGAGGGCACCAGGCGAAGTCCAGAAATGGGAGCCGGCAACTTATGCCGGTGCAGGGGCCAAGTGGGACGACCTAGTTTATATGTGTGATTACATTACCGAGATGTCCGATGGGCGGATAGTAGCGACTCCAAGTCAACCTGGCGCAGTTTGTCCCGTTGAGGAGCAGTTAGACATCGTAAGTGCCGGTGCTAGCGAAGCGATGGATGTGTGTCCAGAGTATATTACCGGGAAAATTCCTCAGGCCTGGCTACAGGCAACCACTTATCTGCAATTAGACTCGCTCGGGGTGCACCGTTATCTTGAGCATGACTATGCAGGTGGTAGACTATTAGAGTTATATCGAGAGGCATATGCTGAGTATGGTGATGTGTATCTAGTAGACCCTACCTATTATTCTTGCAATATAGTGTTACCCTCCACTACCCCTATAAATAACGTGGACGACCTCAAAGGACTAAAGCTTAGGGCTCCTGGTGGAGCATTGGCTGAGGGTGCAGAGGCTTTGGATGCAAAGACAGTCTGGATCCCGTCGACTGAGCTTTATACCTCATTAGCAACAGGCGTTATTGATGGTATTATTTACTCAGGAGTGGATGAGTGCGTAGCATTGAGCTTGCATGAGGTGGCAAAATACTGGGTTTCGAAGCCATATTGGGGAGGGGCACTCCATAACTTCTTCGTTGTGAATGGCACTGTATGGAACAATCTTTCAGACGACCTCAAAAGCATAGTAGAAGCAGCAACCGAGCTTTCTAGCCTGAGAGACTATTCAGCTAAAGAGGTTGAATTCGTTAAGGGATGGCAAACTGTAGAGGAGTCTGGAGGAGTCATAACAGAGTGGTCCAATGAAGACTGCGCTAAGTTAGCAGCAGCGTACGCTTCCATTGTCCAAAATCACCTTGGGAATGACAGGTGTGTGGAGACTTTTGATATAATAAGCCAGTTTATGGTTGAAATGGGCTATTGGGAATAGCAGTTTTAGTTCCTATGGAAACACCCTACATAGGGTGTTTCCATAGGCTTTCTTGATTAAAAGGGAATGAGAATGAAGCACATACTGGGCATAATTGATACTTTAAGTGAGTGGAGTGGCAAGGCTTTCAGTGTGTTGATCCTCTTTATTATTGCCATCTTGCTTTACGAAGTGACTATGAGGTATTTGTTTGGCAACCCAACGATATGGGCCCATGAGACGAGTCAGCATATGTTTGGTGCCTATGCTATGATGTCCGGAGCGTATATCTTACTGAAACGTCAGCATATAAGGATAGATATCTTATACGACCACCTCTCATCAAGGGCAAAGGCTGGTGTTGATTTGTTTACATACCTACTGTTTTTTTTGTTTATTGGTGTAATAATGACATTCGGGTGGCAGATGGCCTGGCATTCCATGCAGATAGGCGAGATCTCGAACACTACTTTTCATCCTCTGTTATACCCCGTTAAGCTGACTATACCCATAGGTGCTTTTCTGATGCTTCTTCAAGGGTTGGCTCATTTCCTTCGATCTTTAATTATGGCTACCCAAGGAAAGGAATTGGCGTGACTGCGTGGCTTGCTACGGGAATTCTGTTTGGAGGTCTCATAGTCGGTTTACTTTTGGCGTTGCCAATGGCTTTTACTTTGGCCTCCAGTGCCATAATAACTGCCCTGTTCGTCATGGGACCTAATGCCCTTGCTCTGTTTGCTACAAATATCTGGGCAGTAATGGTTAAGCTAAGCTTCGTTGCCATACCCCTTTTTATTTTTATGGCGTGCATGCTGGAGAAGATTGGTGTAGCTGAGGCACTTTACGATGCTATGCACCAATGGCTTGGGAGTCTGAGAGGTGGACTGGCAATGGGAACAGTGATCATTTGCACTGTGATTGCTGCTATGTCTGGAGTAGTCGCTACCGGCGTTGTCACCATGGGGATCATTGCTCTCCCCATAATGCTCCAGAAGAAGTATAGTAAGAGTATAGCAATAGGTCCTATCTTAGCTGGTGGAGCGCTCGGGACTCTTATTCCTCCTAGTGTCTCGTTTATCATCTATGGTGTGTTGACCAAGACATCTATCGGAAGACTTTTCGCCGGTGGGCTTATTCCTGGTCTTGTACTCTCCTCTCTTTATCTTAGCTACATAGCCATAAGTTGTTGGCTTAAACCAGAACTTGCTCCTGCTCTGCCCAAGGCAGAAAGGAGTTCATTTAAAGGCAAGGTAGCCTCAAGCAGGGGATTGATCTTGCCAATCCTTTTAATCACTGCGGTGCTAGGATCAATTTTTGCAGGAATTGCTTCCCCTACCGAGTCCGCCGCAGTGGGTGCTTTTGGAGCTATACTCTGTGGGGTTGTTCACCGTAAGCTTAGTTGGTCACTATTAAAGGAAACCTGCTACAGGGCCATTCTAGTTAGTGGAATGGTTATGTGGATAATGTTTGGAGCTTTTTGCTTTACCAGCGTATTTATTTCAACTGGAGGCCCCGAGATCATAAAAGGATTCATATTGGGGCTTGAACTATCACCAATTTCTTACATCCTAATGATGATGCTGAGCTATTTTATTCTAGGGTGCCTTGTAGATGAGACTACCATGCTATTCGTTACTATCCCTGTTTATATGCCAATACTAATCAGCCTTGGCTTTGACCCAGTATGGTTCGGAGTTCTTTTCATCATTAGCATGCAGATAGCTTATTTAACCCCACCCTTTGGATGGAGTTTATTTTATATGCGAGGAGTTGCTCCTCCTACGGTAAAAATATCAGATATTTACCGCTCTATCTTACCCTTTATTGGATTACAGTGGATTGGACTACTTCTTGTATTGTTTTTCCCTCAACTAGCGCTATGGCTCCCGGATATAGTCTTCGGACTTAAATAGTAAGTTCTTCAGAATCAGAACATTAAATATGACTTTATGACTTGGAGAGGGGGAATAGAATAGTATAATAAAGGCAACAAGAGCATCAAGGTTAATTAAGTAAAAATAATTTTTCAGGAGGAAGGGGGAAATGCATGTGACACAAGAAAATAATGCTTTGCGGCCAAGGATAAACTTGCTGAGCAAGGAACTTATAGAAAGGATTATTGAAGAGGCAAAAGATGTTCTTGAAAAGGTAGGGGTGTGGGTAGAGAGCGAAGAAGCTTTGGAACTATTGGGTAATGGTGGTGCCAGAATTGACAAGGGGAAGAAGAGGGCCTTTATTCCTAGAAACCTGGTAGAGGAATCGTTAAAATCAGTTCCATCATCGGTCAAGTTCTACGATAGAAATGGCAACTTCGCCATGGATCTGAGCGGAGATAATTTTTATTTCAATAGTTGTACTACTAACTATATCTGGGACTCGGCTTTGAACAAGATACGGGAAATTGAGAGCGGGGACTTAATCGACATTATCAGGCTGATCGACGCTCTGGAGAACCTTGATGGTCAGTACCCGGGTGAGGCTACCGATTTCCCCAGACAGGTCTGGGACCTCACCAAGCTCTTCTTCAGCCTGAAGTACTCCATCAAGCCCATCATGTCTTCGCTTTACAGCAAAGAAAACTTTCAACAGTATAAGGAAATGCTGGTAGCTGTCCGCGGCAGTGAGCAGGCTCTCCGGGAAAAACCCTTGTCCAACCTTCCAATTTGCCCTTCTCCCCCGCTGAGGTGGAGCGACCTTGTGTGCTCTTGCACTATGCGTGGTGCTGAGAGTGGTATTCCAGTATTGCTGATGGCAATGCCTATGACTGGCGCAACAGCACCAATTACCATGGCTGGAACTATTGTTCAGCACGTCGCTGAAAATCTAAGCGGAGTGGTGATAGCCCAGCTTGCCAACAAGGGTGCACCCATCATCTGGTCAGGCTGCCCGGCGGCTTTTGACATGCGCTTCGGTACCACACCTTATGGTTCCATTGAGAGCAAGATGATTTTCGTAGGTTATAGCGAAGTGGGAAAATACCTGGGAATACCAACGAATGGTGTTATAGCCGAGAGTGATGCCAAGCGCCATGATTCACAGATGGGACTGGAATGTACCATGGGCACTACATTGGCTGCCCTTAGCGGAATCAACCTGATATCAGGCGTAGGAACATTGAACTTCACAACGGGTCAGAGCCTGGAAAGCCTAGTGATTGGTAATGAGATTTGTGGCTATGTCCGCCGGCTGATAAAGGGAATTACCCCAAGAGGGGAACGACTAGCCGAAGACCTGTTTACCGAGGGGCTGGAGAACGGAAAACACTTCTTGCTGTCCCCGAACACTTTGAAATGGTTTAAGGAGGAGTATTACTACCCAGGCCCAGTGATCGACCGCCAATTTGAAGAGGTGTGGGTAGAGAATGGGTCTACCACGGCTGAGCAGAGGGCAAAGGAGGAGGCTCAACGAATTCTGGCTACGCATCAGCCGGAGCCCCTTGATAAGGACATTGATAGAGAGCTTGTAAGAATCATGACCAAAGAAGCTGAAAAATACGGCATGAGCAAGCTGCCCCTGCCGTAGCCAAAAAAACATTATTATGAGGTGTAAACTATGGATTTACTGGAAAGCATTAAACAAAGTATCATCGGTATGGACAGGGAGAAGGTGGTTGAACTCACCAGAAAGGCTTTAGATGAAGGTATCAATCCGGAAAGGCTCCTTGATGAAGCCTTAACCCCTGGTATGGATGTTGTTGGCGAGGAATATGAGAAGGGCATTAAATTTATTCCAGAGATGCTCATGTCAGCCGAGGCTCTGCGGGGAGCTATGGAGCTGCTCAACCCAATCCTGACCAAATCAGATGTGTCCAAGGCAGGAAAGGTGATTATGGGAACGGTTGAAGGTGATATACACAACATAGGCCAGCAAATAGTCTCCATGATGCTGGAGGGGGCTGGATTTGGGGTTTACAACCTGGGGGTTGATGTGCCCGCAGAGAAGTTTGTGGAAAAGGTAAAGCAGGAAAAGGCTGATATTGTTGGACTTTCGGCTTTCCTGACCACTACTGGGCTTCGCTTCCCTGATGTAATTGAAGCCCTGCAGGAAGCTGGTATACGGGAGCAAGTGAAGGTAATGATTGGTGGAACCGCGGCTAGCCCAAGATACGCCGAGACGATTGGAGCTGATGGTTACGGAGCTAATGCCAGCGCCGCAGTGAGATTGGCTAAGTCATTTATGAAAAAACAATGAGATAGGTGTAGACAAAATCAGTAGCAGAGAAATTTGGAATTATAAGCTAGATAAATTAGTCTAATCTCAACAGCCTTATTCCGGTCAGGGCTGACCAATTCCATTAATCCCGGTTCATGTAAGGGTAGTTTCTAAGTTATCGACGGCGTAGAATTGCCGAGATTATAGGCAGTAGGCGTTTAAAGAAAGATAGTCAATCTTAACAAGGAAATAAAAGGGTATGGAGGTGCTAGACATGGAAACAAGGGCAGTAGGAACCATAGGAAAGAAAGCTAAACGGCCTAAAAGGGCAACACCTTCTACTCCGAGAGTTCAGCAAGCAAGGGAAAGAGCAGTCCTAACTAAGCCGAGCATAGACCTTGAAAGAGCCAAGATCTTCACTGAAGTTTTCAAAGAGACCGAAGGTGAATCTATGGTAATAAGGAGAGCTAAGGCTTTTAGGGAACTATGCCAGCGTAGAACAATTTTTATTCAGGATGGTGAATTGATTGTCGGTACTCCGGGAAGTAGGATACGAGCTGGTATATTTTGCCCAGATATATGTTGGTCATATCTCGATGAAGAGTTAGACACAATTTCGACTAGGAAGGCGGATACTTTCTCTATTACTGAAGACCAGAAGAGGTTATTTACAGAATTCATAAAACCTTATTGGAAGGGCAAATCGCTCTATGAGGCGTGGCTAGCAAGAATACCTGAGGACATAAGGCGACTTAGTGTAAGGACATCGATACTCGACCTCGAAGGAAAAACTCAGAGCGGCCCTGGTGAATTTACACCGAATCTTAGGTGGATAATCAGTAGTGGGATCAATGGCGTAAGGAAAACAATAGAAGGAAGATTGGCTTCTTTAGATGCTGCTATACCTGAGCACTATGATAAAATCGTATACTTAAATGCTTTGCTTATAGTTTGTGATGGGATGATTACGCTTTCTAGAAGATATGCACAACTAGCAGAAAAGATGGCTATCAAAGAAAAAAACCGGCGAAGAGCAGCCGAGCTGGAGAAGATAGCTGGAGTTTGCCAGCAAGTAATCGCCAAACCAGCTCGGACTTTTTGGGAGGCTGTGCAGTCATCGTGGTTTTATCAAATTTGTCTACATATGGAGCTGAACGCTCCTTCATATAATGTAGGACGGCTGGATCAGATTTTGTATCCATACTATAAGAAAGATATAGAGGAAGGAGGGCTTGCTAAGAAAGAGGCGCAAGAGCTATTAGAGTGTTTATGGGTCAAATATTCGGAGGTTTGTCGACTTAATAGTTGGTGGTATGCCATGTATTCTGCTGGATACTGCCCATTTCAAAATGTGTGTACCGGCGGCACAATGGAGAGAGGGCAGGACGCTGTAAACGAGCTTTCATATATGATGCTACAAGCAACGATGGATGTAAGGTTATTTCAACCATCGTTGTCGGTAAGATACAATAAGGGGAAAAATCCAGATTCATTTTTGCATAAAGTTTGTGAACTAGTAAAACTTGGCACAGGATTCCCATCTATACATAATGATGAAGTTGGTATAAAGATGATATTAGATCAAGGTGCTACCCTTGAGGAAGCATATGACTGGAATCCTGGTGGTTGTGTTGAGCCAGGACTAGCAGGCAAACTGTCTGGATGGACTGACTTAGTACATATAAACCTGGGAAGTGTCGTTGAATTTACATTGCTTAATGGCATAAATAGATTGACAAAATCTCGTTTACCAGTGCCTCAAACAGGCAACCCCAGGAACTTCAAAACTTTTGACGAGTTTAAAGCCGCCGTTAAGACACAGTGGGCATACTTGATAAGAAAGTGTGCCGAGATAGATCAAATAATGGTGAAAATAGCTCAAGAACGAAGACCACTTCTTGTAGCTTCATTAGGTCATGAGGACTGTATAGAGAATGCTAAGGACTATCAGTGGGGTGGGGCGAAATACAATTCAGGAGAAGGAATGATACAGGTAGGCATTGCAGATCTCATCGATTCTCTGGCGACGGTTAAGAAATTAATTTACGACGACAAGAAATTAACCTGGGATGAACTCTTAACAGCCCTGGATAATAATTTTGAGGGTTATGAGCAAGTTTGGCAAATGTGTCTGGCAGCTCCGAAGTATGGTAATGATATCCCCGAGGTTGATGAAATAGCAACAGAGATGTTTCAGTTTCAGGCTGAGGAGGTTAGGAAGTATAGGGGGGTGACAGGGGGTAAGATGAGGAGTGGATTATACCCGGTCGCATCTAATACTCCTTTGGGCAAGGTTGTTGGAGCTCTGCCGTCAGGAAGAAAAACCTGGCAACCATTAGCTGATGGGCTATCGCCAATGCAGGGTACAGATGTAAATGGCCCCACGGCAGTTTTGAAGTCTATATCCAAAATCAATCACGAATTGCATACAGTTGGAACATTATTAAATATGAAGTTTGACCCCTCACTTTTGAAGGACGAGAGAGGTATTAGAGTTTTGATGGCTTTATTAAAAAGTCTTTGTGACCTTGACATCTATCATATCCAACTCAATGTGCTTTCCGCAGACACATTAAAGGCAGCTCAAAAAGAGCCTGAAAAATATGGTGACTTGTTGGTGAGAGTAGCAGGTTATAGCGCATACTTTGTCACTTTGAGTAAGGACACTCAGGATGATATTATATCCAGAACCACACAAAAGGTGCTGGTATAAGGTTAGCTCACTAAGCGTGTCAATAAAAGCATGATAAAGGGAACGATATTTAACATCGAAAGATTTGCCATTCATGATGAACCGGGTATCAGAACTGTAATATTCGTGAAAGGTTGCCCTTTAAGGTCATGGACAGGAAAGCCATCACCAACGGAACCCACCAGAAAAGAGCCTCAATTAGCAACGCTGTGGCTCCCATTGCCTCCCAATGAGATATCACCCACTCCAGTCCACCTGGCTCCATAAGGAGCAACAGCATGTGGGCTGACATCGCCACTGGCATAAAGACCCACAGCACCGCAATTCTTGTCTTCCATCTCAGGGTTTCCACATTTATTACCTCCTCTCTTTTTGAGACTTGAGTCTACCGTTCTCACGAACTGTGTCAATACCTGGAATAGAGATGAGCCTGATTAAGGTGAACAATTAGCCAGATTGTGCATGCGTATAATTGTTATACGTAAGGCCCTCGCAAGGCCAATATTAAACTTGTTGTTTAAGTAGGTTTTCGATGCGTGCTCTAATAGCTTGTCTCACAAACAGTGAAGCTCGAGTTCCCCAAGGCATATCACACTTTGTCACACTTTAGTCCTCTGCTTCTGATTTAATAGCGGACCGTTGCACTTAAAGCTGACAATCTACTTGTTTGACTTAGGGACATACCCAGTGCTACCATAATGGCAAAACTTCCGAGGTCACTATCAATCAGATATTATGAAGCGCTTCATTGCTATAGTCACTATCCTGCTGGCAGCGTCTGTATTCATCACCGGTTGTACTGAGCCGGCTTCCCCTAAGGGAGATATTTATACTCCACCCGCAGCGGCATCAATACCTACCGAGATCTTGAAATCCAACTTCGGTTTTCTGGGAGCCACCTTTAACGCCCTTGAGCTGGAGGCTCTGGGGATAAGGTGGGACAGACCCCACCCCGGGCCTTTCATCTGGGGTCAAATTGAGGAGACGAAGGGTATATACAACTGGGATAACGTAGACCAGTATGTCGCCAGGGCCCAACAGCAAGATTTTGCTATTCTGGCGACGATCTGGCCTTTCGCCAGCTGGGACCAGGCTGGCTGGGATGTGGATGATGATGGGTCAGTAGTGTTTGAAGAGGAGATGGGCAGAAGCCGTCATAAACCCGATAATATGGATGCATATCAGGAATTTGTCACTGCGCTGGTTGAGAGATACGACGGCGACGGTATAGACGATATACCCGGGTTGAAATTCCCCATCAAGCACTGGGAAGCCAGCAATGAGCCCAGCATGCAGGACGGGTTTAATACCTTCTTCGATGGTTCACCGGAAGACTATCTGGAAATCCTGAAAGCCACCTATCAGGCAGTGAAAGCCGCCGACCCCGAAGCCAAGGTAGTCCAGGGGGGTATGGCCGGCATGGAGCCGTGGATGATCTCTTTCTGGGAGCCGATCTTGGCGGAGGGCCAGCATTACTTTGATATTGCCAACATCCATTCCATCGGAGCCAGCGAGGTGCTTAACGTTCCTGAGTTCGAGAAGCTGCTGGCTAAGTACGGGATTGACAAGCCCATATGGGTAACCGAGGCCCAGCACCGGGCGGGGATGACCCTCCATGGGGAGGAACTGTCTCTGGAGCAACATGCCGAGGTCATGGTAACAAGCTATGTGCTGTCTTTCGCCCATGGCGTGGATAAAATATTCTACACCACTTTCCGGGCGCCGCCCTCCGGCGATCCACAGTTTGAGCAGTCGGCGCTGGTCGGCAGCAAAGGGGAGAAAAGGCCAGCCTATTACGCGGTGGAGACGATGATAAATAAACTGAACGGGTTTACCGAGGCCGAGGAACTGGGAACGGGCAGTTACCGCTTTAGGGTAGGTGACCTCACGGTCTACGTCCTCTGGGGAAGCAGTGCTGTGCCCGGAGAGATAACCGGACAGGTGCTGGTCACCGATATCTACGGGCAGGAAACAATTACCGCTAATCCGGTAGTAACATACAGTCCTGCTTTTATTGAGCTTACCGTAACCGCCGGAGAATAATTCTTATTCCCCGCCACCTGCCCAATCTCTGCGTGTAAGTAGTGTTATACGTATAGAGTAGGTTTGGACAATTGTTACGTAGGATAGTCTCACTGCGTGTTCTTGGCAGTATGCTTGCATTAGCTCTACCTCCTTTTTGGTATGAACGGTAAACTATCCTCCTATGCAATGTCAATAATCACATACAAGCTAGGGTATTACTCAGTATCAGACTAACAATAGCCTCTAGTGGAGGTAGGGGATTTAAGGTAACGGAATAGTGATAAACTACTTGACAAAAATCTGTTCATTGGCTATAGTGATGCTAGTTTAGAAAACAGAATAAGCAAAGGCTAGGAACGAGACTAGTAGACCCCAAAGCGAAGCTCAGAGAGCCGGGTAAGGTGTGAGCCGGTGTTAGCGCAGGGGTTGAATGGACTCGGGAGTTGCAAGCTGAAAGGAAAAATTTCCAAGTAGGCTTTGACGGAAAGGGCACCGTTATCAGAGCCCAGGGTATCGTTTCAAAATAGTGAAACCGTACCTGAATGAGATGATTGCCAAACTGGTAATCAATTAGGGTGGTACCGCGAAGGATTAACCTCTCGCCCCTATGGGCGAGAGGTTTTTTTATTATTGCAGTATGGGGAGAAATTATATGTATTATCCAACATTAGAAGAAATTAGGAAGCATGAGAAAGATGGTAACCTAATGCCTATTTATCGTGAAATCGTTGCTGATTTAGAGACGCCTGTATCTGCCTTCTTGAAAATTAACCGTGGTGGTAATTCTTTTCTTCTAGAAAGTGTCGAGGGTGGCCAACGCCTAGCTCGCTATAGCTTCATTGGCACCGACCCTTACCGAATGCTAACCACTAAGGGAGAGAGTAAGCTAGATCCCTTTCCCCTCATTGCCGAGGAACTAAGTAAATATAAAATAGTGCCAATTAGCGGCCTTCCCCGGTTCTGTGGTGGTGCTGTAGGCTATCTTAGTTATGAAGCGGTGACTCGCTTTGAGGAGCTACCATCCCCAGACCGTGACTCTTTGGGGTTACCCGAATCACTATTTATGTTCGTGGATACCATGCTCGTCTTTGACCATGTCACTCATAAGATTAAGGTTCTGAGTCATGTTCGTCTCGATGGAGACATAGAAGAAGCCTACCAAAAGGCAGTAGACAGGATTGACAGTTTGGTGGAAAGGTTGAGCCAGCCACTCCCGCCAACTCAACATACAAAGGTTGCCACTCATCATCAGAGCAGTTATCAGCTTTCCTCAAACTTCTCTAAGGAGGAGTTCGAAGAAAGCGTACTTAAGATAAAGCAGTATATCACTGCCGGCGAAGCTATTCAGGTAGTCTTGTCCCAACGCCTGGCTCAGCCTACTGATGCGGCTCCCTTTGAAATCTATAGGGCGTTGCGCACTATCAATCCCTCTCCATATATGTTCTTCCTTGATTTTACCGACTTTTACATTATTGGAGCTTCCCCTGAGATTCTGGTGAGGGTGGAGGATGGCACAGTTATGACCCGCCCCCTGGCCGGGACCAGGCCGCGAGGGAAAAGTCCAGCTCAGGATATTATGCTGGAGCAGGAACTCCGTAATGACGAAAAGGAACGTGCTGAGCATATTATGCTGGTGGATTTAGGGCGAAACGACATTGGACGTGTGAGTGAGCTGGGCACGGTTGAGGTTAGTGACCTGATGGATGTTGAGCGTTACTCCCATGTTATGCACTTGGTTACTCATGTGCAGGGCAAACTGCGGCGTGACATGAGTGCCCTTGATGCTCTACGCGCTTGCTTTCCTGCGGGCACGGTATCTGGTGCCCCTAAAATCAGGGCTATGGAGATAATCGCTGAGCTTGAGCCTGAGAAAAGAGGACCATACGCCGGGGCGGTAGGCTACTTCTCATTCTCGGGCAACATGGACATGGCTATAGCCATAAGAACTATGGTTATGAAGCGAGGCATCGCTTATGTGCAGGCAGGAAGTGGGATTGTCTACGATAGTGTGCCTGAGCGTGAATATGAGGAAAGCATGAACAAGGCCAGGGCGCTACTTAAAGCTATCAACCAGGCTGAGAATGCAGATGAGATAACTGAGAGGAGTCATGCTGTTATTGATTGATAACTATGATAGCTTCACCTATAACCTCTTTCAGTATTTGAGTGAGCTAGGTGAAGAGGTAATGGTGGTGCGCAATGATAAGACCACCCTTGAGGAGATTGATAGGATGAAGCCTCAGCGGATAGTCATTTCGCCCGGTCCGTCTACGCCGCTGCGGGCTGGTATCTCCAACGACGTCATTCGGCACTTTGGTTCTAGGTTACCGATACTCGGCGTCTGCCTGGGGCACCAGTGTGTCGGTTATAGCTATGGTGGCTCAATTGGACAAGCCGAGAGGATTATGCACGGTAAGTCATCTCTAATATATCACAATAGCCAGGGGGTGCTGGCTGGACTACCCAATCCCTTCTCCGCCATTCGCTACCACTCACTCGTAGTAGAGCGTGAGGGACTCCCCGACTGTCTTGAAGTAACAGCGTGGACAGATGACGGCACTATTATGGGCCTGCGGCACCGCCAGTATCCGGTGGAAGGTGTTCAGTTCCATCCCGAATCGTTTATGACTGAAGTGGGGAAAGATATTTTGAGGAATTTCCTCCAGTTGTCTTATACTAGGAGTAACAACTCGGAGGTGAAGAGATGACGTGTAGCGATTTAATTCAGGTCATTTTAATGGGACTGCTTGTTGTAGTTACTGGTATCTATTCGTGGCGAACTTTTGCTATAAGTAAGGCGACTAAGGAGCAGGCTCAAGCAACAAGAGATCAAGCAGACGCTAGTTTGAAAATGCTTGAAGAGATGAGAGAGCAAAGGGCTGAAGCTCAGGCTATTGTGGTGCCAGATATTGACCTATTTTATGACACTGTGAAATATTATGAAGCTATGGAAGAGTTGGTTTTGGGAGATTTCCCAGTCATTGTAACAAATGTGGGCAAAGCGGCTGCCTTAGACATCGAGATATCATTAGAGACCGAGTCACATAATTTCGGTATCCAAAGATTACCCATACTAGCGTCTGGCGGAAGCTGGAGAACTAAGTTCACCTATGTAGAGTTGACAGAAGAAGGTGAGCCGATATTTAATCAGGTTCCACCCAATGGGCTTTATGAACTCACTGCGTCATTTCGCTCGGGAACCTCTCAGTTACGGCGCCCCCTCTTTTTGGGAATAACTTCCGAAAAATCGGATGTGACTCTACCCTTTGATGTACATATAGATGGCCCCAAAGTCAAAATAAATAGGCGAGAACTTCAATTAGGTTTGTTGCAGAGTATGCAGAATAAAGGTGTTAACTTATTCGGGGGTAAAAAATGATTAGAGAAGCTATCTCAAGCTTAGTATCTGGGTGTTCGCTGACTATGGAAGAAGCAGCCTCGGTTATGGAGGAGATAATGACCGGTGAGGCAACGCCAGCTCAGTTTGCTGCTGTTGTTACTGCACTTCGAATTAAAGGGGAAACGGCAGAGGAGATTGCCGGTCTGGCGAGCGTTATGCGCTCTAAGGCAACGCCCGTGCTGGTCACAGTGCCAGTGATTGATACCTGCGGTACCGGAGGTGATGGCTCCTTCACCTTTAATATCTCTACGGCGGCTGCCTTTGTCGCTGCTGGTGCTGGACTCAAGGTAGCCAAGCACGGCAACCGGGCTATGAGCAGCCAGTGTGGCAGTGCTGATGTATTAGAGGCTTTAGGAGTAAAAATCGACCTTAATGCCGAGCAAGTACAGGAGTGCCTGCAGGAAGTGGGGATAGGTTTTATGTTCGCTCCAGTATTCCACCCGGCTATGAAATATGCGTCTGCTCCACGGCGAGAGATTGGCATTCGCACCGTGTTTAACATCTTGGGACCACTCACCAATCCCGCCAGGGCTGAATATCAGGTGCTTGGTGTGCCTAATGAAGAACTGGGAGAAAAGATTGCCTCTGTCCTCCATCGTCTGGGCACAAAGCATTCTTTGGTGGTGCATGGCACAGGTGGCATGGATGAAATATCAATCAGTGGAAGCTCACTAGTATGGGATGTTACTGAATATGGGGTATCGCCCCCCTACGAGATTTGCCCTGAGGATTTTGGCTTTGAGAAGGCAAGTGTGACAGGGATTAGAGGAGGAACACCTGATGAGAATGCCGAAGTACTACGCCGCATTTTGAATGGCGAAAGAGGGGCAAAAAGAGATGTAGTAGTTATGAATACTGCTGCGGCTTTGGTAGCTGGCAATCGAGCCTCGGATTTTAAGGAGGGTGCTCATATTGCCGAGAAAGTCATTGATAATGGTCAAGCTCAGGCCAAACTAGAGGAGTTAATCAACTTCAGTCGGAACATTAAAGTAGGGTGAAAAGAAGTGCTTGATGAAATCATTGCCAAGAAAAAGAAAGAGGTTGAGCAGAGGAAGAAAATACTGCCATTAGCTCAGTTAAAGAAGCGTATCGCTCAGCAGAAACCACTGCTTGATTTTACCCTGGCTCTCAAGGGCAAGCACATGCGGCTAATCGCTGAGGTGAAGCAGGCATCCCCATCACGGGGGATTCTCTGCCCAAACTTTAATCCTACTGAGCTGGCGACAACCTATGCTCAAGGCGGGGCAAATGCCATATCAGTGCTAACCGAGGTAAACTATTTCAAGGGTAGCATTGACCATCTGGCAGCAATCAGAGAGGTGGTTAAGCTCCCTCTACTGAGAAAAGATTTTATATTCGACCCATATCAGGTGTATGAGTCCCGCGCCTATGGTGCTGACGCCTTATTGCTGATAGTGGCTATCTTAAGCCAAGAGCAGTTTAAGGAGCTCCTTTCAATAGGTCATAGCCTCGGCTTAAAATGTCTAGTTGAGGTTCACAACGAAACTGATGTGGAAAGAGCACTTCTTAGTGGGGCTGAAATCATTGGTATCAATAATAGAGACCTTGATACCTTTACTGTTGATATTAATACCACCGGCCAATTGCGCCCCCTTATTCCACGGCAAAAAATCGTAGTGGCTGAAAGCGGTGTCAGGAGCCGGAAGGATATCGAAAAATTGATGGATTGGAGGGTTAACGCTGTTCTTATTGGCGAAGCTCTGGTTACCGCCAATAATATTTTGACCAAGATGAAGGAGCTAATGTTATGACCCGGATCAAGATTTGTGGCATTAGAGAGGAGGTGCATGCTCTGGCTGCAGTTGAAGCTGGTGCTGACTTTATTGGATTTGTCTTTGCCCCAACTAGGCGTCAGGTAAGCCCGGCAAAGGCACGTGAAATAGTTGACACCGTGAAGAAAAGCAGCAGTGCCATAAAGCCAGTCGGCGTCTTTGTTGACACTCCAGCTTCGGAAGTAAACAGAATCGCCGATTTCTGTGGCTTAGATTTGGTCCAGCTCAGCGGCAATGAATCTTGGGAATATTGCCGTCAAATTGCTAGGCCAATAATTAAAGCCATTCGGATTGGGCAGCAGCTCCGTGAGGAGATAAATGCTGAGCTTACTGTCGGACTTAAAACACTTTCTCCACAAAGGTTTATCACCCTTCTTGATTCTCAGGTCGAGGGCAAATATGGTGGAACGGGCATAACCTTCAGCTGGAGGTTAGCGCAACAGGTAGCGAAGGAATTTCCGGTGATTATTGCTGGCGGCCTTGATCCCGAAAACGTAGCCCAAGCAATTGAGATAGCAACGCCTTGGGGAGTAGATGTCTCATCTGGTGTAGAGACAGATGGAACCAAAGATATAGCCAAGATAAAAGCATTTATCGAAGCAGTAAGGAGGACAGATGATAACAAGAGATAACCAGCTACCTGACTCCTATGGCTATTTTGAGCAGTTTGGCGGCCGGTTCACCCCGGAAACCCTTATCCCGGCTTTGGACGAATTAAACGAAGCCTATAATGAGGCAAAGAACGACCCCTCCTTTTGGGCTGAGTTTAATTCCTTATCCCATGACTACTCGGGGAGGCCAACACCGCTTTACTTTGCTCAACGGCTCACCGAGCATTGTGGTGGTGCTCAAATCTTCCTCAAGAGGGAGGACCTAGCTCATACTGGTGCCCATAAGATAAATAATGCTTTAGGACAGGGGCTTCTAGCCAAGAAGATGGGAAAGCGAAGGGTCATTGCTGAGACTGGTGCCGGACAGCATGGAGTTGCCGCTGCTACCATATGCGCCAAACTGGGATTGAACTGCATTGTCTATATGGGTGAGGAGGATATGCGTCGCCAATCGCTTAATGTCTTCCGCATGAAACTGTTGGGGGCAGAGGTGCGTCCTGTTTCTTCAGGCAGTAAAACCTTAAAGGATGCCATTAACGAGGCGATAAGAGACTGGGTAACCAATGTGCGTGATACTTACTATCTTTTGGGCTCAGTGGTAGGCCCACATCCTTACCCTGTGATGGTTCGTGATTTCCAGTCAATCATAGGCAAGGAAACCAAAGAGCAAATTCTAGCCAAATGTCATCGTCTACCTGATTATATAGTTGCCTGTGTCGGGGGCGGAAGTAATGCTATTGGTATCTTTCACCCCTTTGTCAACGATAAAAATGTCAAGTTTATTGGGGTGGAGGCGGCGGGAAGGGGAATCAAGACTGGCAAACATGCTGCCTCTCTAGTTGCAGGAAGGGTAGGAGTGCTTCACGGGGCAAAATCATATGTCCTTCAAGATGATGCTGGACAAATTATGGAGACACACAGCATTTCAGCCGGGCTGGATTACCCGGGCGTTGGCCCTGAACACAGCTATTATAGAGCTATTGGTCGTGCCACATATGTTGCCGTGGAGGATAAGGATGTGCTGGAGGCTTTTCAACTTCTCTGCCAAACTGAAGGTATTATCCCCGCACTTGAACCGGCTCACGCTATATTCTATGCTGCCAAAATGGCAAGCACCCTGGATAGGGAGCAAATTATTGTAGTCAATCTCTCCGGTCGTGGTGATAAGGATATAGATATTGTAGTTAAGGCACTGGGGGTGAACCCTTGAGCCACATTACTTCTGTTTTTAGTCAAGGCCACAAAGCCCTTATAGCCTATATTACCGTAGGTTACCCCAGCATTGAAGCCACCTTGAAGGTGGTCCCCATTCTTGCCTCAAGCGGTTGCGATATAGTGGAGCTGGGGATTCCCTTCTCCGACCCTGTTGCCGACGGCGTTACCATACAAAGGGCGAGCTTTCATGCCTTACAAAATGGTGTTACCCCAAAAGTTTGCCTTGAGGTAGCTAAGGAGTTAAGCCAAAAGGCTCAAATACCTTTGGTATTTATGACCTATTTCAATCCAGTCTTTAATTACGGCCTTGAGAAATTCTGTAATGCCTGTGCTAGCTCCGGGGTCAGTGGCTTAATCATCCCTGACCTGCCTCCGGAGGAGGGTGCAGAGCTAGAAACTATTACTCAAAGGCATGGACTTGACCTCATTTACCTACTAGCTCCGACCAGTACCCAAGAGCGTGTCAGACTTGTTGCTGAAAGGTCTCGGGGATTTATATACTTAGTGTCGGTAACCGGGGTTACTGGAGCCAGAAATAAGTTGTCTGCAGGATTAGGGATATTTGTTGCCAAGGTAAGGCAGGTAGCTACTCAACCTCTCTGTGTTGGCTTTGGCATATCTACTCCAGAGCAGGCAGGGCAGGTAGCTAGAATAGCTGACGGGGTTATTGTGGGCAGCCGTTTGATTCAGCTTATGGAGGCTGAGGGTAACTTCATATCAACGGTCAGCAATTTCGCAAAGGGGTTAAGACAGGCCCTTGATGAGTCACAAAGGGAGTAGGGTGTTTGCCCTTTCATGCGTATGAGAACTATACCCACAGTAGAATTTGAGCAGAAACCTTATGAGGGCCAGTTTCGATAAATGGATTTAATCACTATTGGACTAGCATCGGGATGTCTGCCTAAAAATAGCTAGCCACTATTTATTTTCGCAATTACTACAAATTAGAGTTTCAGCCCCTCGGCCACAAGGCGCCCCATGTCTTTGTCAGACTTCGTCAGGTGCTCAATCTCCCGCTTCTGGATTGCTTTGTCAATAGGCATCAGGTCAGCGACGAGGTTATCCACCAGGTGCTCCTGGTCCATCTTGCTCAGGGAACGGTACCTCTCACCGGCCTGTGCGAAATCATTCGTTTAGCGAATTTTCTGGCGGGCCACTTCTCCCTCCAGCCAGTACTTGCGAGGCTTGCCTTCCTCGAGCGCCTCTCCTGGTGAACCACCAGCCACACTGGCAGGCTCATAGTTGACCGGGCCGCTGAATTCGCCGACCTGCATGGCACCGTCCCGCTGATTGTTGGCAACCTCCACAAGGGGGCGGTTGACAGGAATCTGCAGGTAGTTCGCTCCCAGCCGATAACGCTGGGTATCAGCATAGGAGAAGGTTCTCCCTTGAAGAAGCTTGTCAGCTGAAAAATCTATCCCAGGAACAATGCTGGCGGGGCAGAAAGCTGCCTGCTCCACTTCGGCGAAGAAGTTATTGGGATTCCGGTTAAGCACCATTTTGCCGACCTTCATAAGCGGGAACTTGTTCTCAGGCCACGTCTTTGTGGCGTCCAGTGGATCAAAATCCTGCTTTAATTCGTCAGCGATATCCATCAACTGGACGTTAATCTCGTACTCAACCTCTTCCCCTTTGCTGATTGCATCGTGAAGGTCACGGGTAAGATAATCAGGGTCGGTACCAGCTAGGCGGGTTGCTTCATGGCGGTCAAGGTTCTGCACACCTAGTTTCGGTTTCCAGTGATATTTCACATATACAGCTTTGCCTTCGGCATTTACCCAGACATAGGTATTAACGCCAAAACCCTCTTGCATCCGGTAGCTTCTGGGCGTACCACGGTCAGAAAAGAGCCAGGTAATCATATGGGTTGATTCCGGAGTTAAAGATATGAAATCCCAGAAGCGATTATGTGAAGAAGACGCCGATGGTATATTGGTATCCGGTGCTCCCTTGAAGGCATGAACCATATCCGGAAACTTTATCGCATCCCGGATGAAGAATACCGGGAGATTGTTGCCAACCAGGTCGTAGTTACCGTCCTCCGTATAGAACTTAACAGCGAACCCCCGCGGGTCCCGCACCGTATCGGCAGAGCCCCGCCCCCCCCGTGACAGTGGAAAAACGCACAAATACAGGGGTCCTTTCATCCGGGTCCTGAAGGAATTTCGCCTTTGTATAAGGTTTCATGCTCTTGTAAACCTTAAAATAGCCATGTGCACCCGCCCCTTTGGCGTGGACAACCCTTTCAGGGATACGCTCCCTGTCAAAATGAGCCATCTTTTCTATAAACTGTATATCTTGTAATAAGACCGGCCCCCGCTCACCAACGGTCAAAGAGTTCTGGTTATCAGTGATTGGTACTCCCTGATTTGTTGTAAGATGTCGTTTTTTCATCACGTCCTCCTTTCCTTATTGCAGTATTTGCCTCACAAATTAGACTTTAATTTTACTCTTTTTTAATATATTATCAATACCCCTGAAATATAGGCTTACTATAGTTTACAAGCTATAATTAACACCTTTATAGAAAGAAATAACAGCGCACACATCGGGATGAATGCATGGATAGAATTCATAGCTGATAACCCGACAAGCTGTTTAACTCGCCCCTTCATAGTCTGCGTATAATTAATGATACACGCAGATTGACCTTCTCATCTCATTGTCTTCTTGCTTTCTTAATATGGTATCATTGAACCAGGGGAATCTTCTTTAGAAGGACCATGTATAACGTAGATATTCCTGAAATTTAATCGATATGGGATAGCGCCAGAGGTTTTATCGAAGGAGGACAATTCAATCAGTGGCAAGACCCTCAAATTATTCAAACGTCCACTTTATCCACCGGTTTAAAGTCTCGCTCAGGGACAGGCCTGATATCTGGCGTATCATCGAAATAAAAGAAAACCAGATGTTATCCAGCCTGCATAAAGCAATCTTCAGAGCCTTCGACCGCTTTGATGAACACCAATATAGCTTCTTTTTAAGCAACAAGCCTTACGATAGGGAGAGCCAGTATATTTCACCGGGTCTGGATACTGACGGAACGGGTAAACTTGCCACTCGCATCAGGATTGACAGTATTGCCCTGTATGGTGGGCCAAAATTTCTCTATCTTTTCGACTATGGTGACGAGTGGTGGCACGAGGTTGAGCTAATTGACGTAACTGAAAAGGTTACACGAGCCAACTATCCCAGAGTGGTGAAGAAACAGGGCAAATCACCCCCGCAGTATCCGTAGAGTATTGAGGGCTGAACTTTCCATCGTTTTGGTTAATCTGTGCATTCACACGTGTCTGAGGCAGCAGGTACCTGTCTCAATTTAGATTAGCGCTTTCCTCAACGAATCCTCAGTTACCGGCTTCGTCTAATTTGTGGACCTGCTATATTTTCACAGTCTACAATTTAGGACGAAAGCGCTCGGGTATGACATTCCATACCCATCCTTTTATTTCTCTCTCAAGGTCTTTCTGGCTAGTGTCCATCTCTGACTTCAAGGCCGAGAGCTGTGCCGTGAGTTCTATTGTTCTACTCGAGTTGACCGCCACAAGGTTTCTCCCGGTCGGGCACACAAACTGGATGAGTTGGTTGACGTGTCTCTCGATCCCGTTCAGCCTTTCAAGCGACTCCGTATATAGATTGGATAACACTTCGTAGTTTTTCTCCAGTTTAGAAAACCTCTGTTCCCACTCTTCGATGCTCTCTCTTACTACAGGCTTTTGCACAGCCTTCTCGCAGAAGCGTTTGTGCCCAGCTAGACCCTGAGCAGTCTTGAATGTCTTGCCGCAAGTACACCGGTACAAGTCCACTGCCATAGCTTTCCTCCATCTTTTGATTGAGTTAAGTCTAGCACTGGCCTAGCAGGTCGTCCAGTATGGTGTTCGGTTGAACCGTACTGACAAGTACTCACCATACTCGCCCAGTTGAGACTCCAGTACTCGTTGAGTCTGCCTCTCAGTATCTCTACCCAGTGAGACTCCGAGTATATCCACGTCCTCATCCCTGGGGACGGTATCTTCAGAGTTATATAGAATATCCTTTGAGGGGTTGAAGCAGACTAACAGGAACTGGTCCGTCGGGACGAACTCTAGTGTTGGTATTTGTGGCAGGGAGAACGTCACCGACTGGTGATATTACCACAGCAGACGTTCGACACACGGCGAAGCAATCGAAAATAAGAGCAGGTTGTGTCTTAAAGGGGAGGCCCCCCCTCTTCGGTCTAGGCTCGATGAACTTTCATAAAATGGTCTTGCAGACTCAATATGGTAACCTTTTTTCAGTCTGGCGCGAAGTCCCCGCATCTCATTTACTGCATAGTCATGTGCACCAGCCCATGGGTGCGCTCGGAGTTCCGTACTCACTTCGGGTGCCACACGAACGAGTCCCGCAACTGCACAAGTTCCTCTATTGTTTCCTCTACCGTTTCCACCTTTCTTAACTCTTGCTCCAGTTTTAATAGAACATCACCAGTTAACCTTCACTCCCCTTTCCTCAAGCTGAGGTATATGGACATTAATCCTGCTCGTCGAGGATATAGCAAACACCCGGAACTTCTCGGGCAGACCCAGGCTAGCCGGGGTCAGGTCATTGGTTGTGCCTTCCTCAATCATTCTTTTGTCCTTCATCTAACAGATGTGGCTCTGTGATATTCTCAAACTTGGACAGTCTTGGGACGAAGCGCAGATTTATTTGTCCGGTAGGGCCGTTACGGTGCTTGGCGATGATAATCTCAGCAATGCCTTCGGGGTATTCTTTATCTGGGTACTGGCTTTCCCACTCCTCTTTATTGATGTAGTAATCATCCCGATAAATAAAAACCACCCGAGCCCCATAGTCCTGGCATCTAGGCAACAGCATTGCTAAGTTTTTGTCCCGCCTCAAGTGCGTATAAGTTCCATTATACGCAAGGGAGAAGACCAACCAAAGGGCACCGGATTGCACATAACAAGCGAATGTGACTCCCAAACCAAGTTTCTGTAACTATTGACATCACAGGAAGGAATAGATTATTGTTCATACCAAAAAGGAGGTAGAGCTAATGCAAGCATACTGTATGAAATGCCGTGCCAAGAGGGAAATGAAAGACGCCAGAAGCATCACCATGAAGAATGGGAAGCCGGCAACTCAAGGCGTGTGTCCCGTGTGTGGCACGAAGATGTTCAGAATAGGAAAGAGTTGAAACTGATATTCTGGGAGTCTCGATTATTGAAGGGGCTGGGTATCTGTACATAATATTCAGCCCCTTCCCAATTTGTCACACTAAATATAAGCGATTGTTCAATACACAGCACATTCTGGAAAATCGCGCGATGGTCAGGTAAAACGCATATATACTTGAGTCAGGCTTGGAAAGAAAATTGAAGTACTTTAGGTGGCTTCGTATCTCTCTCACCAGCCTAGATATTTTGCTTCGCCATTCTGCGTGTGTAGCCTTCAGCTATGATGAGGTAAGTGGCAGCCCCTGCTGTGTTTTATTCTACTTCCTTCCATCCCTGTTCATCTTGTACCGCAGATTTCTTAGCCAATGCCAATCCTGCTTCATTTGCTGACCGGCCTAGGCCTATTACTATGTATCTCCTTGATTAGTGCTACCTCATCTCTCAACCGTGAGGAGCAGCCTTCGCTCATAGTATAATTTCCTTTGCCAATGTCTGTCATGAAAAAACCCTGCGTAGGTTTAATTTAGCCGCTTGAATGGGTATAGTGGTAAATCCCCTTCTAGACAGTTTCTCAGTAGCTATCAGCAGGGCTTCAGCATCATGATTCAATTGAGACACTAATACTATTATTGCCGGTAGTGGTGTATGTCGAGTAGCCAAGGACAAGGCAATGGTTGCCGGGTGATTTTTAGCTGCTTCCCCTATAGCCTGGTATTCAAAATTAAGCATACTGAGTAACCGCTGTGCTGGTTCTGATGTCACCTGTTTAAGCCGGGTGATATTTCTCCTGAGTTTGCTAATGTCAGGCGGTTGTAAAAACCGAGGGGCAAATTCTACCGAGGTGATATCCTTCACCAATGATAGCGACTGTTTTAGTGTTTCCCTGGGGTCGATACCGCCCGTGGTGAGGATAACCTTCTGGTGATTATAGACAGCCAGGGCAGTGGGTATGCTTTCTTGGGCCAATGTTAGGGCTGTTGTTATTAGATTAAAGGCTAGCTTATCTGCCTCCTCAGCGTCGGTAACTGAAAGATTGACCGCTACTATAGCTACCTGTCCACCACCCTCGATGTATTCTTTGATTATTAACTTGTTTAATTTTAGGGTATGCTTCCAGTCTACATGCTTTAGCGGGTCACCAGGTTGATAGTTTCGGCTATTAAAGTATTCTGTGCCCCCTTTAAGCATTAGACCAGCCTTAGGCGGGAACGTAGTAGCCACAATGGCCCCCGCCCCTGTCTGCTCCAGATATCTCATTGCCAGCCACTCAGCATATCTTGCCCTCGGGATTACGTGCAGTTCCACTGGCTGAAGTAGCTGGTTCACCTGGATAAAACCCCAGGGGTCTATAACTGATGCCTCGAGCTGAGGGCGTAATGGACCAGCCAGTGGTGGGGTAATGGTAAGATTTAGCTCCGTTTTGGCTCCATTAAGAGTAAATCGGTGAGGTGTGATTCTGACCCAGGAGTCAATCGGGCTGAGTAGGCTATGTAGTCTTGTAGCTGCTTTACTTATAGGATACAGGGAAATATCAGCAGTAGTACCGGCAATAATCCTCTTCCGCACGATAGGTATATCAAGAGGTAGCCTAGAGACAGCGCGGAGAACTCGTATCAGGATAGTCAACAAATACACGACAAGTATGATGCTAGCAAAGAACAGAATAGGGTTATTAACCATCACTGATGTTAATAATATGATAACAGAGGAGATGAATAAGGTTGTGGGAATAGTGGTGATATATCTACCCTTGATGTGATGGGCTGGGGTTATGCTTTGAGCACTTTGCCTCAGGTTATAATCCAGAAGGTATATAGCGGGAAGAGCAGCTATTACCGCCATAATTTGTATTGGTGTCAAGATGAATATCCCGAGACTCAGGGATATTGGAGACAGCAGGGCGGTGTATGTTAGATATTCTAAAAGCGGTTTCAATAGCAGTGGCAAAAGAAATATAGTAGCTACGGTGATAACTATGTTGAGCCTTGGATACAGGGGGCGGAAGGTGATAAATAGCATCACCAGTAATAGGATAAGAGCTAGGGGTGAATAGGGGAGCGATGGCAGAACGGCGGCTGCTAATAGGATAATCAGCAGGTATATTTGGCATAATCTGAGGGCTAATTTATTCATGACTCTATTTCGGTTTTGTTCGACAACCCTACCTCTTAGTTTCTTTCTCCTTCAAAGGAGAGAGGCGTAGCCCCTCTCAACCCCCCTTTTCTATTTTTGGTACGGGAATCTCAGTAGCCACTTGGTTGATGATGACCTCGGGGGTAATATTCTCCATTTCAGCTTCAGCATTGATTCGGAGTCGATGGAAGAGTGCTGGAATAAGGAGACTCTTCACATCATCGGGGATGACAAAATCCCTCCCCTGAGTAAAGGCTAGTGCCCTTGACCCCTTGAATAGGGCTATGCCCCCCCTGGGGCCGGGACTGAGTGATAGGTCGGGATGGTGACGCAGGGTATCAAGGATATCAATGATGTAGGAGCGGATGCCATCGGCAATGTATACCTTCTTGACCTCCTGTTGAAGCTGGATAATATCGCTAGGCGTGGCTACTGCTGAGGTGTGTGGCTCTGAGATTTCATCAATATCCCTTAGAATCTGGTCTTCCTCTTCCCTATCGGGGAAGGCACTCCATATTCGGAACATAAATCGGTCTATCTGAACCTCGCTCAAGGGGAAAGTTCCAGCTCCCCCGTAGGGTAACTGACTAGCAATGACAATGAACGGCTGTTTCATGGGATGGGTTTCTCGCTCAATGGTGACCTGCTGCTCCTGCATAGCCTCAATGAGGGCTGCCTGAGAGCGGGGAGTGGACCGGTTCAGTTCATCAGCCAGAATCACATTGGCAAAGATGGGACCGGGTATAAATGTGGAGCTGCCGTCAGGACGATAAAGGTAAAAGCCGAGAATATCGGCGGGCAGTATATCTGGTGTACCCTGGACCCTCTTGAATTCACCACCTATGACTTGAGCAAAGGTGCGAGCAAGGGTAGTTTTAGCGGTACCAGGGAGACCCTCAATGAGCACATGCCCCTGACTAAGCAAGGCTACCAGGAGGAGCTCCTTTATCTCATCTTTACCTATTACTACCTTGGATACTTCGGCAGTAATATTACTCAGCATTTCATGCCCCTTATTTTGTTCTGTAGTCACTATAGCCTCCTTTTCTGCCAAATTGGCATCAGTGTTATGGTCAGTGCTAGTATCACCAAGCTCAGTGTTCCTACCGGGGTGATAAGCCAGCCACGGATATAAGCCAGTAGGTTCTTAGTCTGGTGCAGGTTTGACGGTGGTAGGTGCGACTGGTCAATGAGAAGCCTGGATGTAGTGATATCAGCAATGTTTTGAATGAAGTTGTAATTACTTTCCATTGTTTCCATACTGTTGATGAATATGCTGGGGTCTGAGATGAGTATTATTTGACCGCTGCCCAGACTGTGGCGAGAGATTACCGGCAGTGGGCCAGTGGGCTCATCCTCATCCCATTCCTCGTTGCCATTTAGGTCAAGGAAGCTGAATGAGGAGGACTGGGCAAGGACATCCTTGGTTTCAACATCAATTAGACAGGTGGCATGGTTAAGAATCAGGCTCTCGGTGTTAATAGTTACAGAGTTCTCTGTCAGGTGATAAATCCGCGGGAGCCATTTATTCTTATAGCTAAACAATGGATCAAGGAGAGTTTGCCCTGAAAAGCGTGCCTTGAGCCCCAGATATTCCAGGATTTGATTACCGAAGCCGTAGTCATCGGCTAGAACTAGAGTCCCACCCTGTGTGACAAAGTTATTTAGCTTGTCAAGTTCAGTAGGGATGAAATTAAGGTAAGGGATAAGGATGAGAGTTGCCCCTTGCGGTGATGAGGGGAGATCAGACAAGGACGCCAGTGGTGAGGCTGGGATGATTGAACTTATATCCCTCATGCCATTCCAGAATGGATTCTCGGCTCGGAAGTCCTCATTTGATGGAAAGAACCATACTACAATGACCAATATGATGACCAGGGCTATGGTGAGTATCACTAGAAATCTACGAAGCTCCACTATGTAGCTCCTCTTTAATAATGGCGGTAAGCTGTTCGGCTCTGGCTGCTGTATCCTCATCAAGCCCATGGGCAGAGTAAAGAGTAATCTCAGCTATTGTGGTTAGCTCGGTAAAAGGTTTAATAGCCGTCGGTAGTTGTGAAGTAGCAGCTTTAAGAAACTCCCTGAGGGTGGCATGTGGCGCCATAGTAATGCTGGTTACCCTTTGAATAGCTTCAAGTCCATTGAGGTAGGCTGATAGTATTCTTCCCTTGATGCCGGTGAATTCATATTTGGGTCTTGGTGATGGGGCAATAGTGGGCGGTTCTCGGACTACAGCCTCAGGAATGACCACCTCTTCTCGTGGTCTAACCGGTCTGGCTCTGACCATGGTGAAAACCAGTACTCCTAGGAAGGTGAAGCTGATTAGCATCAAGCCTATATTTGCCGGGTTTATGGTAAAAATCCACCTCTTTATCTGAAGCGGGGCATACCAGGGTTCAACTGGTTCAACTGTTATGGTTAATTCCTGAGGACCAATTAGAGATAGGTCAAGGGGTGCCTCTATAGTAGTGCTAAAGCTGCCATCGGTAGAAGTTCTAACTATGGTCGTGGAGCCCCTAAATACAAGGCTTACCTTAGCATCTTGAATGGGACTAAGACTATGGCATACTTTGCCACTAACCTGAATTGGTTTAGGAACGAGAATAAGTTGGGGCAACTGAATATCTGCTTGCATTGACAGCCTTGAGATATTGATAGTCAGGCTCTTTGACGCGCCAGAATAGCGCCTCTGGGGAGTAGCCACTACGGTTAGGCTATGTTCTCCCATTGAAATCTGCTGGGGTGGTGGGGTTATCTCAACATTAAACTGCCCTCGCACTGTTTTTTCAGCAAGCTGGGTATTATCAAAGAGCACCTTGATTATTCGGTCTACAGTGCCATCAGTTGAGCTAATCCGACCGTTGATAGTAATGGGAAGCCCGAGATGGCCAGTCTCCGGCGCCGACACCTCCAGGAGAGTAGAGTAGAAGCTGGTATTAACTACCACCGGTGGGCTTTTGCAGGCTAGATAGGTGCCAATATCATCATCAGCGGGAGTATATACTGCATTTAGGGTCATAGTAGAAACATATTTATAGGGTATGGTTATATTGGCAGCATACCAGCCATCAAGGTCGGTGGTAATGACCAGTGGCTCATTATCCAGAAGAAGGGTTAGATTCCTGTTAGCCATGGGGCTCCCGTCATCAGTAAGTCTGCCAGAGGCGGCGATACTATCGCCTACAAATACTGATGGCGGGGTGATACTCATGCTGAGTTCGGTAGGTATTCTCTCAAGTACTTCAATTTTGTATCCCTCAATAAGGCTCTGCCGAAGCTGATTAAGCTCATCAATAAGCTGCCTCAGCCGGTGTAGAATCCCCTCCAGGCGTTCATAGGCTAGTGTAATCTCACTACCAGCCAACGCGTCGAAAACATCCACTTTACCACCTAGGGTATTGGTTACTGCCTCAATATCTTCCAGTAGGAACTGGGCACTACGGATGGTTGTCTCAGCGTCATCGAGCCTTTGTTTAGCTTCACTAATGTGGTATTCAGCAAGCAAGGTTGATGCCTCATCCAGAAGCAACTCTAGATTATCCAGAGTGGTGAATAACTGCCGAGAGAGACTGTTAAAACGGTCGATAATATAGCGTAGTTCATCGGGAATATTGGCATATTCTAGCTCGTCGAGCAGGCTTTTAGCATCCTGGTATTGTCTAATGGCTGCCAGATCTAATGCATTACCATAGAAGAGCAGCAGTGATACCGAGACTGGAGAGTCTTTAGCAGTAACCGGGTTCTGGTGAGGGGTATGAGTGGGCTGGGCAAGGATTGAAAAGCAAGGGGAGAGCATTGCCAGCAGAACTATTATGGAGAGAGCAATAGCAAATCTTTTCATGCTAATATCTTAATAACCTGCAGGGATACGATAACCAAAAAGCCCCCAAATAGAATGGCGCTAACCAAGCTTAGTCCGCGACGAGCCTTAGCATTGAAGTATATATACAGCTCGGTAACAATAAGTGCCTCTATGACATAGGTAGTATAGTAAACATCGAGTGAGTTCTGTCCCAGGGCAACCAGGATGACGGTAGTTAGCAAAAGCAGGATGGCAATAATAAGAATATAGCTATTATATATCTTCACCCAGCACCTCTAGTTCAATAGAGCATCTTCCCCTGTGGTGCTCTTCCTGTTTAATAGTAACTGGTCTATTCCAGGCTTCAGCAGCCACCGAGGCAACTACTGAGGCCAGAGGTCCTCCCAGGCACTGGTAGAACCAGGCAGTTTTGTTCTCAATATGGGAGTTATATATTTCTACCTCAATATGATTTTCACTGGTAATAACTCTAGTTCCATCAGCCACACCTAATATCCCCCTAAACAGGAAGGTCAGTGCCGATTCAAGCTCGGCTGAAATAGGACCTGGTATTGACTCCAGCATACCAACGGCTGTAGTCCCGGTTGTAGTCACTAGCAGACCGATATTATCAGAGCTGGCTCCATATCTAACAATAAGCCGTTGGGGGAAAGCCTTGGTTATCGGGGATAGTAAGGGATTAAAGTGTAAGGGGATAAGCGCCTGCGGCCCGCCACTGGTTAGTGAGGAGGGGAGGTAAATAGCTTTTGATTTAATCCCCAGCTCTTCCACTAGGGCGGCTATGTTATTAATGCCGGTTTCGAGGAAGAGGGCGCTGACCTCAGGTGGAAGCTTGGGAATAGTCCTTCCCAGAGCGAGAAGAATAAATGATAGGATAAGCATGGATATTCCTAGAGCGGCTAGCCAGGTTAGAAGAAGGACAAAGTAAGCTGCCAGAAATACCAGACTGCCAGCAACCAGTAGCCCAAGACCAGCCCAGGTATATAGATTTTTAGTGGTTTTAGCCTTTTCTCTAGCTTCCTCCTTCGCCTTCGGCTCGGCCTTTGCGCTCGCTTGAACAGGTTTTTTAAGGCGCTTTTGCTCTCTTGGTTCTTTGACTGCTCTACCCCTCATTAAAGGATAGCCACACCAGCGGCAAGAGATACCTGTGGCTTTTTGCCCGCAGTTAGGGCATCTTGAACTTCTCAAAAATGCCATGAAACTTGCTACACCTCTCTATTTAGCAACCCCATCCTCGTATCCCCTACCTAAAGAATAGTATAACCAGGATTTCCCATTTCAACTCACGATGAGGTATCCTGATCCTCATCGCTCTTGTCAATAATAATATATCCAACCGAATTCCACATCATAGCTATATGAAAAATAATCATCCACACTTAGGGCAGCTACCGGATGAGAGCAAACAGGAATCAGGCATAGCGCTAAAATCAGGGCAATGAGCCAGCGCCATAGAACCCCTACCTGAAGTAATCTTCGCCTCATCTTCTTCCTGCTCC
>Ga0307379_10002052_pt1 | contig 30440 bp, 18 predicted proteins | sample UN2MG_FD_202237 | JGI IMG/M metagenome (GOLD analysis project Ga0307379, IMG submission 202237) | Soil microbial communities from Risofladan, Vaasa, Finland - UN-2 | ecosystem: Environmental > Terrestrial > Soil > Coastal area > Acid sulfate soil | place: Finland: Risofladan, Vaasa | collected...
ACCCCCCGACCCGATGGCTGAAGCTCGCTCCCGCGGATAATTGATATTTGAAGATCTGACACCCCGACCCCGCGGATAATTGATATTTGAAGATCTGACACCCCGACCCTTAGGTCACTGGGGGATGACCCCAGGTTTGGGTATTAGGCACGATCGCGCTGCCTTCTGCGTAGGCGCAATACCACCAGAACGATGCAGAAGCCCAAGACAGCCGCGGCGCCACACGACACCAGGCCCACCCACCGCGCTCCCCAGAACGACCCACGCGCGCCCGCTGGTACGACGGGCGCGCGGGCATCCGCTTCTCCTCCCTTCTCTCCTGCGAGGAGGGTCTCCAGTGGTTGACGCCAACCCTCCTTATCCTGGCCGTCCATGGTTCCCAGACGTATCTCTGCCTCGCGCGCATCTCGGGTGCCAGGGAAGTCCCTTATGATGCCGCGGTATGCCTCTCGCGCCTCCTCGCTCCTGCCCAGAGCACTGAGAACCTGTGCTAGTTCGCCCCTGACCACGGGCAACAGCTTGTGGTCCTCTGGGTTACTAAGGCGGCTCAGAAGCATGACACGGTAGGTTCGCCCGAACTCCGACGCATCAGCGTCAACGTTGGCAGCAACAGGCAGGAGGTCCTTTGTTGCAGTCAGCAACTCGACAAGAAGGTCCCTGGCCGCTTTGCGATCAACGGGCCTCGCCTTGTGCATCTGCGACTGGCGTTGTTGTTCCACCATCTCCCACACGCGTAATCCCAGAGCAGCCCACCGAGACATGAGACCCTCGCGGGTCTCTGAGTAGTTCGTAGCGGTGTCGTCGAAGCATGGAAGACCAGTGTCCTCGGGATACCCTGGCACGCCAAGGCAGAACGTGAACCCGATCAGGAACTTCGCTGATAGCGCTTCCAGCGAGCAAGGAAACCGCCGCGCGAACTGGGCCAGGCTGTCCAGTTCCGATGTCCTGGCCTCAAAGACCATCGCCTGTTCATCGCGAACCAAGCTATCATCTTTGCCGGGGGGCATCTTCGCCATCATGCTCATCCTCTTGCTCTCAAGCTCCTTCCGATCATCGAGGATTTGCCTCAGTAGCCTGGTAAGGGCCTCACGCGCAGCAGGGTCCGCCTTGAGTTCTCTGGCAGGGGCAATCTCTACGTTCGTGGTGACCTTAGCTCCCCTGTCCTGATCTGTGGCTGCGCCCCTTGACACCCCTCCGGTCAGGACTGCTAGAGCGCAAGCCATGACCTGGGCGCAATAGCGTGGACCTGAGAGCTCCCTACCGCTTACAGCGCCATGTCCAGGTCCGTTCAAAGGCGTCGCCCCTCAGAAGCTCTTGGTCTCAACGCGGTAACCATAGAGAACTCCTCCCTCACCGTAGTAGTACAATCTGGCCTTGCCCTGCACTTGGACAGCGCTCGCACCCTTTGTGGCCTTTAGGTAATGATGTGACGCAAATGGGAGTTAAAGGGTGGAGTAATTCGCTTCCTCCGGACGCAGAGATAGCCGAGCGTTTCGAGCGCTCGGCGCGTGGCGGCACGGGCCACAACGGCCCGCACATCGCCGTCCGACAGGTCGGCCGTGGACAGGTCGAGTTCGCGTAGGACCTGGGCGTGCATGTGCTCCAGGCAGTAGCGGAAGAGCTGGCGCTCGTCCGGGGTGATGGGCGGCCTCTGGGTCCAGAGGGCCTGCGGCGTGGGGCCACGGGCACCCCAGGGGCGCGCGGTGGTGTTGGACTGGAGCCGTGCGGCTTCGAGGTCATCGCTCGTCCAGTAGCCGGGGTGGCCATGGCGTGCGGCCTCGTAGTGGGTGCGGGTGCCGTTCGAGCCAATGCCCGCCTCGATGGCCCCATTGTACCACGGGGTATACGGGGGAGACAAGAGAGCGACGACATTCCATCGTTCGAGCAGGCTCTGGAAGGTGCCGCTGATGAACGGGCTGCCGTTGTCGCTCTTGGCGACGAGGGGGGCGCCGCGCTGGCGGAAGGCGGCCCCGAGGGCGTCGCAGGCGTGCCGGGCCTCGCCCGTGGGCGTGGGGAGCCAGTGGATCTGATAAGAGCTTCCCAGGTCGCGTGCGGCGAGGATCTGTTCGTAGAGGCCGTCCACAGGGTTGGGCGGCTCGGCGAAGTCGGCAGCCCATACGGTGCCGGGGGCGAGCCAACGGCGCTCTTCTGTGAGAATGGCGTGGGCTTGCCCGCTAGGTATGTCAAGCACGCGCCTGAGCTGCTACCTGGCTCTGCTGGCATGGAGTGCCGAGTGCGGCGCGCGCGGCGTGCTGGCGGGCCTGGTAGGTGAAGGCTTCGATGCGGGTGTCCCTGCCCACGTGGGTCAGGCGCGCTGGGGAGCGTCGCCGGGACGCTATTGGTGGCCATCGGCTTTGAAGGCTTCGTGGAAGGTGACGGTGCCCCACGGAGTATGTCCGTCGAAAGACAGTGCGAAGAAGACTTCGGGTGGCACTCCCTCAAGGACAAGGTCCGGAACGTTATCGAACCCGAACTTCCTGTAATACTCCGGATGCCCCACGACACAACAGCCGCGAGCGTGGATGCTCTTCAGCCGTGATCGTCCCTCATGGATCAGGGCCTTGCCAATGCCCTGACGCTGGTATTCCGGCAGGGCAGAAACAGGTCCGAGTCCGTACCAGTCTTGTGTGCCGTCCGAAATGGTCACCGGCGAGAACGCAATGTGACCCACGACGCGGCCACGGACCTCTGCGACAAGCGATACGGTGAGGGCCTGGGCGGCGCGGAGCGCCTCTATGATGAACAGCTCGGTGTGGTTGCTGATCTCCAAGGTCCGGAACGCCGCGACCGTCACCTCGGCGATGGCCCCGACGTCCTCGTTCGTCTCGCTCCTGATGACGCTCTCCGGGTTCATGGTCTCTTGTCCATCCTTCCTGCTGAGCAACAACGTGTAGGCTGACCCATCTAGCACCCCAACGCGTTCTGGAGTGCCTGCCCAAGTAAACGTCCACAGAGGAAGGTGTACAGAAACGACGCCCCGCGCCCCCACCGACCTCGCGTCGGTGGGGCGGAGGATTGGCAGCTACCCGACGCTCCACCCCCAACCCCCCTCCCTTTCAGGGAGGGGGCAGGGGGAGGGTTGCGCCGCCGTGTAGTGGCCAATCCTTCGCTCCACTGGGGCAAGCCCAGTGGGGGCGAAAACCCCTGGCGCCTTTCTGTACACTTTCCCGTGTGGCGCGGTACTGTACTGGTTCAGCGTCGACTGGACAAACGGCCCGCGGGAATAGGGGACTCGGACGGACGACTGGCCCACGGCCAGTCGGAGTTCCCAGAGGCATTGGGGGATAGGCCGTAGGGCTTCAGAGGGCGGCCTGGGGGTCAGACCTCAGTCTTCCATTTACTGGCCTTGCCCCCTTTCTCCAGGGACCGGCATGGCCATGACACGCCGACTCATCGCGTCGTGCTGGCCCGTGGCCGCCGCTTGACCGGCCTCGCCGCCAGGGGGAGGCCGAGCCGCTTCCTCAGTTGGGCCTCGGTCAGCCTTCCCGATCCGTGCGACCTGGCTGTGAGAAACGCCATCAGCTCGGCGTTTTCCCGAACCAGGCGCACTTCCTCCCCGAAGTCGTCAATCTCGGCCAGGACGAACTGCCTGCCCCCTGGCGTCGTGATGACCAGGTTCTCCTCGCTCGCCAGCTCCAGGAGTGGGCGGACGTCACGAGGGCGATTGGAGATCTCCAGTGTCTTCATAGCAGAAACTCCCGGCCGCGGATGTGCAGTCGGCTATGGACCTTCCACCCAACGGCTTTCACTACCACCGTCCTCTCCTCAGGAAACACGTCGTAGAAGACGCGATAGTCGCCAAGTCGCAGCTCCCAGGCTGCCAGGTCGTTAGGGCGGAGCGACTTGCGGTTCCTCGTCTCTCGGTCGGCGTCGGCGGCCAGATGGCCATGGATTCCTGACACGACCATGGCCTGTGCGCGCTTCGGCAGGGCATCGAAGTCAAGCGCCACCTCGTCCATGTACTGGACTCGGTACCTCAGCTCCATGCCCTCGGGGGTTCCGCACGTTGCCACAGCCTGTCGAGCCGCTTCATATTCTACTCCCGCGCGCACGGAGCGTCAAGCACGCGCGGGGAAAGGAATGTAGAGCCAGGGATGGACACAGATTCCCGCAGACAAAGAGAAGGCCAGGCTCGTGCTTCGGAGCCCAACTACGCGTCTTCGCCTGTCCGTTTGAATCAGCGGAGTCTGTGGACGAGGCGCTCTCCCCCCGACTCCACCTCGTCCCGACGGTCCACCCTCAGGATGCCGTGTCTGGGACGCTCCTGCGCCCATTCTTGCCGGGGTGCGCCGGAGCCATAGGGACGCCGGAGCGTCCAAGACAATGCCTCCCCGCGCAGGAGCGTGAGGACGAGAAGGCTGGCGCTCAGGGGCGCGGCGTGCGCTCGGCGTGCTGGCGGGCCTGGTAGACGAATGCCTCGATCCGGGTGTCCTCGCCGACGTGGGTGAGGCCGTCGTAGGCCATCTTGAGCACGGGCAGGCCGGGGTGGAACTTGCGGAAGCGCTCGAGCAGGGCCTCGACGATGGTGCCGGGCATGCAGTTGAAGGGGATGACGTTGACGATGCCGTCGAAGCCGTGGTGGGCGTACTCGACGGACCGGCCCATGCTGAGGATGGCCTCGCCCCGGACGGCGAAGTTCAGGTAGGGCCGCGCCAGCTCGACGACCTGGGGCGTGTGCGCCTCGTAGACGAAGTCGCGCAGGGCGCCGCGGAAGGGTCGCGTCAGGCGGCGGACCTCGCGGTCCTGGACGAATTGGGTCACCAGTTCCTTGAGGTAGCCGCCGAAGTTGCCGTCCGCGCGGCTGTCAATCCTGCGCTCGTAGCTGATGTAGTCCACCCACTCTTCGAGGGGTGGGAGCCAGACCTCGGCCCCCAGGTCTTCGAGGGTGCGGGCGACGTCGTGGTTGCAGAAGGGGTTGCAGCGGACGTAGATCTCGCCGATGACGCCGATGCGCGGCTTCGGCTGGCTGCGGTCGGTCGGGACGGAGCAGAATGCCTGCACGATCTCGCGGGCCAGCGGCACCAGGTTGGCCCCGCGCTCGACGGCGCTCGCCATCCGCTCGACGAAGTGGGCGTACAGCGCGTCGCAGTCGCCCGCGTTGCTCTCGTAGGGCCGGGTCTGGCGGGTGATCTTCTGGAGGAGGTCGAGGAGGACCATGCCGCTCCAGGCGAGCTTGCGGAAGCGGGTGCCGAGGCTGCCGGCGTCGCCGTGGAAGCCCTGGGTGCTCGACTGGTCGAGCTCGACCATCGGCACGTCCTCATAGCCCAGGTCGTCGAGCACCATGCGGTGGAACTTGCTGTACTGTCCGAATCGGCACGGCCCCATGGTCGAGGGCATGAAGAAGGCGCTGCGCGACGGCGCGAAGTCGGGCCGCCGCACCGCCTTCAGGATGTCGCCCGTGGTCACGATGCACGGGAAGCACTCCTTGCCCGTAGTGAGCTGGCGGCCGAGCGCCACGCTCTCGGCGTCCGAGATCGGCATCGGCACGGCCTCGACCCCGTGGTGCCGCATCGCGGCGGCGATGGGCTGGGAGTGGTCGCCCATGAAGGGGACATAGATCACGCGGTCGCGCTTGCAGCGTTGGACGTGGGCGAGCGGGCGGCAGGGGAGCTGGGCCGGGCGGGCATTCCGCAGGCTGTCGAGGAACGCCTCGCACCGCGTGAGGGCGCCCACGTCGGCCGAATGCTCGTCCACCTCGATCGTCAGGTAGGGCTTGCCGCGCATCTCGCGGGTGAAGAACTTGGCGATGAACGAGTCGGGCCCGCAGCCGAAGTTGGTGATGTAGAGGGCGTGGAGGCGCGGGTGGGCGCCGATGGTGCGGCCGAGGCTGAGGATGTGCTGGCCGTGGCGCCAGTACATGTTCGGGTAGTCGGTCCCGATGTCCGCGTCGTCCGTCGGCACGAAGTCGGGCGGCAGGGCCAGGACGCCCAGGTCGCGGAGCTTGTCGGGCAGGCCGAGGTTCAGGCCGTCGTCGCACGTGTTGTAGGGTCGGCCGACGATGACGACGGCGACGTCGCCGTCGCGGAGCCCGTCGAGCACCTCGCGGCCCCGCCGCTCGACGGCCTGGTAGAAGCTCCGCTGGGCGTCCCAGGCCACTCGGAGGGCCTCGCGGGTCGTGCGGCGCTCGATGCCCAGGCGGCCGGCCAGCTCGCGCAGCACGCGCTCCACCTCGCCGGGGCCCTTCTGCATGTGGAGCACCGGCACCAGGACCTCTGTGCGCGGGTAGCGGTCGAACTCCAGCGCGGCATTGGTCATGTAGGGCACGGTCTGCACGTAGGGGCAGGAGTAGGAGTTCGTCGTCCCCTCGCACCGCGGCGTCAGGTTCACGAGGCAGGGGAGGAACAAGTAGTCCACCTCGCGCCGCAGGAGCTCGAGGATATGGCCGTGGGCCGCTTTGATCGGGAAACAGGTCTCGGCGACGACGTGCTCGAGGCCGTCGCGGACGATCGTCCGATTGGTCTTGCCCGAGGTGACGACCTGGAAGCCCAGCTCGGTGAAGAACGCCTTCCAGAAGGGCAACATCTCGAAGTAGGTCGTGATGCGGGGGATGCCGATGGTCTTGCCGTTCGGGCGGTCGGGGCGGTCCTTGGGGTAGGAGGCCAGGAGCCAGCGCTCGCGCTCGCGGAACAGGCGCGGCAGGTGCTCGCCCAGGGTCGCCCGCTTCTCCTCGTCGAACTTGCCGCACCGGCTGCCGTAGTGAAGGGGGGGCTCCCCGGCGACGCTCACGCGGCGGACCTCGCAGAGGTTCGGGCAGTCCTTGCACCCGAACGCCTCGGTGGTGTAGGTGCGGTGCGTGAGGTCGAAGCCCTTGAACCGAGACGCCCCGACGGTTTCCTTCTGGGCGATCAGCGCGCAGCCGATGGCCCCCATCACGTCGTGGTGGGGCGGGACGATGATCTTCTTGCCCGTGACGGCCTGGAACGCGGCGGCGACGCCCCGGTTCGCCGCCACGCCGCCCTGGAAGAACACGCAATTGCCGACCGACCGGTCCTCGACCACGCGGTTGAGGTAGTTGTAGACGATCGAGTAGCACAGCCCCGCGACCAGGTCGGGCTTCCGCACGCCCTGCTGCTGGTGGTGATTGAGGTCGGACTCCATGAACACCGTGCAGCGTTCGCCCAGGTTGGCGGGCGCCTTGGAGCTGAGGGCGAGGGCGCCGAACTCGCCGATGATCTTCACCCCGAGCCGCTCCGCCTGCTCCTCGAGGAACGAGCCGGTGCCCGCGGCGCACACCTTGTTCATCGTGAAGTCCACGATCGCGCCGTTCTCCAGCCGCACGTACTTCGAGTCCTGCCCCCCGATCTCGAACATCGTGTCCACATTGGGGTCCACCCACGCGGCGGCAGTGGCGTGGGCGGTGATCTCGTTCTTCACCACGTCGGCGCCGATGAAGTCGCCGGTCAGGTAGCGGCCCGAGCCTGTGGTGCAGCAGCCCTGGACCTCGACGCGGTCGGCGACCTCGTCGCCCACCTCCTTCAGGCCGCGCACCACGGCCTCGATGGGGCGGCCCGCCGTCATCAGGTAGCGGCGGGCCAGCACCTTGCCCTCCTCGGAAAGCACGACGACGTTGGTGGAGATCGACCCGACGTCCACGCCGACGTAGGCGTTGATCCTGGCTGTTCCCGCCGGAACAGGGTCGGGCTCCGTGCGGGTCACGTGGCCGGGGTCCACGAGCGGCGCCAGCGTGTGCACCTTGGCCGTGCGGTGGGCCAGGTAGGCGTCAATGGCCTCCAGCGCCTTCGACGGCGGCACAGGTTCCTTGCCCACGGCCCGCGGGCTGGACGCCTGCGCCATCGCCGACAGCACGGCCCCGATGGCGCCGAACGAGGCGAAGTGCTCGGGCACGAGCAGCTCGCCGGGCCCGAGCTCCAGCACGCCCTCGAAGGCGGCAACCATCCCGCTGTTGGCCGCGACGCCGCCGTGGAACGCGATCGGCTTGTCGAACTCCTTGCCCTTGCCGATGTTGCTCTTGAAGTTCCGCGCCATCGCATGGCACAGGCCGGCCACGATGTCGAAATCAGGCGTCCCCTCCTGCTGGAGGTGGATCATGTCGGTCTTCGCGAACACCGAGCAGCGGCCGGCGATGCGGGGCGGGGCCTTGCTCTTCCGCGCCACCGCGCTGAACTCCTCGATCGTGAAGCCGAGGCGCGATGCCTGCTGGTCGAGGAACGAGCCGGTCCCCGCGGCGCACAGGGTGTTCATCGCGAAGTCGCGCACCCGCACCTCGCCCGTCTCCTCCTCGCGCTCGAGGAGGATGAGCTTGGAGTCCTCGCCGCCGATCTCGATCACCGTGCGTACGTCGGGGTGGAGGAGCGCGGACGCCTTGCTCTGGGCGATGATCTCGTTGACGAACGGGCAGCCGAGAATCTCGGCGGCCAGCTTGCCGCCGGAGCCCGTGACCGCGATGCCCCGGACCGCCGGCGCGGGCGTGCGCTGGAACAGGTCGGCCAGCGCGCGCCGCATCGCCTGGACCGGTTGGCCCTTGGTGCGAATATAGTGGTCCTCGAGAACCCGCGAATCCGCGGCCATCAGGACCGCGTTGACGCTCACTGAACCGATGTCCAACCCGATATGCACAGAGCCACCTCGGTGGGGGGAACACGTTACCACGATACTCGCCGTATTGTAGCGCATCTCCCGCGTAGCGTCCAGACCGCCCGGCGGCGCAGGGCGGCTATCGGGCGCCGGGTGGGGCGGGGCGGGTGGGGGTGAGTTGGAGGAGGGCGACCTCGCCCGGGGCAAGGCGGAGGGGGCCGAGGAGGGCGCCCGCCTTGTCGGTCTGGGTGGCGACCGGCCGCCCCGTCGCGAGGTTGAGCGCCGCGGTGATCGGGCCTGTCTCGAAGGCGACGCGGCGCGCCTCCGCACTGGTGTTCCAGGCATACGCGAGGACCACCGGGCCGTCGCGGGCCGAGCGGCACTCGATGCCGGACGCCGCGCCCTCCAGGGGCACCAGGCGCACCAGGGGCTCGATGCCCGCCCTGGCCGCAACGAGTCGCAGGACCAGTGCGAGGTCCTCCGTCTCCAGGGGCGCGGCCAGGTAGGTGAGCGCCCCCTTGCCGCGCCCGAACGTGGCGATGGCCGGCGTGCCATCGGCGAAGGTGGCCAGGACCTTGTGTGCGACGTTGATCTTGATCCTTTGCGAGAGGCCGGTGGCTCGCAGGGGGCGCTTGACGGAGGCGAGGGGGCCGTCGGGCGCGGGCCGGAGGTCGGCCACCGGCGAGTCGCTGGCGACCAGGTCGTCGAGGGCGCCCCCCAGGTCGGGGCGCGCCTTGGTGCTGTAGGACGGCCGCCGCGTCTCAGGGGCCTCGATGCCGAGCCGCATCAGGTGATCGGCCTCGCGGCCGCGCTCGTCGGAGACGAAGGACTCGGCGATCAGGAGCAGATGGCCGCCCAGCTCGACGAAGTCGCTGAGCGCCCGCACCACGGCCTCCTCCTCGGCAGGGGCCGCGGGCACGATGAGGAGGCGGGTGCCCTGCCAGCGGGCATCCGCGACGTCGCGGCTCGTGAGGAACGTGACGCCGAGGTCGAGGAACCTGGCGGCCTGCCAGGCCCGCGCCAGCTCGTGCGTGTAGGGGCTCTTGGAGCAGCGGAGCGCCCACTGTGGCGCCAGGCGAAGCGACGCCTGCGAGTACAGGAGGGCAATGGGCTTCGGGGCCTGCGCGAGCCGGGCGCACTGCGGGGCCAGACGGCGAGCGTCCAAGGCGTCGCGAAGCAGGGCCTCGGCCACGCGGATCGCCTCGATACTTGTGAGCGGCCCTGGCGGCCACGCGGCGAGCCGCGCCGCGGCGACTCCGTGAAGCTGTTGCGGGATCAGATCGAAGGACGCCGAGAGGGTGGGGTTGACCACCGGGCGCTTGCCCGCCGCAAGGGCGAAGGCCAGGTCGGCCTCGATCACGCTCCCGCCGCTGACCTCGAAAACATCGAGCGCGGCGGCCAGGGCGACGGGGTCCACCCCGCTGAGGGCGAAGCTGCCTGCGAAGGCATAGCGCAGGGGGGCAATGCCCACAGGCACCCCGGGCGCCGCAGCACGCACGTTGCCCGCAGCCCAGCGGATGTGGTCGGTGAGGCGGCCGTGGTTGAAGTCGGCGAAGTCGGTCCAGCGCGAGGGGCTTGCCGCCGCCTCGTCGGGCGTGGGCAGGAGCCCGGGAGCGAAGTCCGCCGCCTCCGTGCCCCAGGCGGCGTTGAGCAGGCGGACGCTCTTGTAGTGCTCCCGGAGCCAGGCCAGGAAGCGGTCGCGGGAGAGGTCCGAATAGTCGGTGTAGAAGGGCTCCGAGCCGAGCGAGACGTAGAGGGGCCGGCCGCCCTTGGGCCAGGCGGCGACGGCCTTCGCCGTGCAGTCGGCGATGGCCTGGGGGACGCCGGGGTGGTCGAGGCAGATGAGCGTGCCGTCGCGCGCGAAGCCGCCGGCGGGGCGGTCCCAGCCGACGCGGCGGCTGGTCGGGTCGTCGCGGTAGAGGCGGGCGAGGGCGGTCTGGTCGAGGGCCTCGCCGGTGGGGCCGCCGAGGGCCGGCACGAGCCGGCGCAACTCCCCCTCGGCGAAGAACGGCTTGACGGCCTTCGGGCACGAGCCGGCCACAAGGGGGAAGACCAGTGCGTCGCCCTCGTGGCACCAGCCGTCGCGGAAGCTCACCTTAGCGAGGTCGGGCGGGGGCGGCACGTGCGGCCGCCGCGCCTCGGCGCCGTCGAGGATGGCCGCCTTGGCTCGCAGCGAGCTGTGGTAGATGTGGTCGAGAATGACGTCGCGGTCCTTGTTCCCGGGCTCCAGGTCCACGAGCACGTGGCGCTCGACGACGAGGGGGATGCGCAGGTAGATCCCCTGCATCCCCGCCTTCTCGGCCTGTTGGCAGGCGCGTTCGAGGTCGTCGAGGGCGGCGAGGGTGCGGGCGATGCGCGCGGGGGCCTCGGCCGGCACGGCGCGGCCAGCGGCGAGCACGGGCAGCAGGAAATGTAGAATCCAGGAACGTCTGTGCATGCGGGTGCTCACAGGTGATCTGCGGGGAGACACGCCGGCTCGCAGGACGGGGAGACGCGAGCTGTTGCAGCAGCGGACCACTATTGAGTATAATCCCCGGCGGGGCGGAAGTCAACGACTGGAGAACAGGAGGAGAGTACATGGGGGTATCGGGCGGGCAACAGTTGCCGATCGGCGACGCGTATCAGCGGGCGACGAAGTACCACCGAGGCCGGGGAAAGCCGCCAGAGCCGGGGAAGGCCATGGCGGCCGAGGGGAGCGAGAGCCTGCCCGGGCCCCAGAGCGAGGGCGGCGAGGGACTGTGGGGCGTCATCCAGGCCCGGCGCTCGGTCCGCGACTTCCGGCGCTCGCCGCTGACGCGCGAGCAGCTCTCGCAACTGCTCTGGGCCACCCAGGGCATCACGGCCAGCCAGCACGGCCACGCGTTCCGCGCCGCGCCCTCGGCGGGCGCGTGCTATCCCGTCGAGACCTACGTTGTGGTGAACCGCGTGGACGGGCTGGAGGCGGGGCTGTGCCGCTACGACGTCGAGGGGGCCTGCCTGGAGCGGCTGCGGCGCGGGGACCTCTCCAATGCCATTGCGGCCGCGTGCCTCGACCAGGAGATGGCGGCCGCCGCCGCCGTCGTGTTCGCCTGGACAGCAGTGCCCGCCCGCTCGAAGCCGCGCTACCACGAGCGGGCCTACCGCTACATGTATCTGGACGCGGGGCACATCGGGGAGAACCTGCACCTCGCCGCGACGGCCCTCGGCCTGGGGTGCTGCGCCATCGGGGCGTTCCTCGACGACGAGGTGAACGCGGTGCTGGGCGTGGATGGCGTCGGGGAGACGGCGCTCTATCTCTCCGTGGTCGGGGTGCCCGCCTAGCCGCCAGGGAGGGGCACGCAAGCGGCCCGAGGCGCGCGTTTTCGGATTCGGCCCTCGGAGGTCGTTGACTCGCCAGGGAACCGCGTGATATACTACTCGTCCGGCGGGAAAGGAGCTGGGGCGACGGCGGATGGCAAAGACGGGTAGAGGAACCTACGTAGACGCCCAAGTCTACGCCATGCTCGAGGCGATCCGCAAGCGCGTCGAGCGCGACCCCGGATGGCGGGTCGTGGCCCGAGGACGCGACTGGCTGTGCCCGTACTGCGGGGAGGTCGGCTTCTGCGGTTACGACGAGCACAAGGCGCCGCGCGAGATGCTGCGGCATCTCCTGAATGACTGTCCGCACTGGTCGGAAGAGTCGGGCACGCGTTTCAGCCACAAGCTCCTCGTGGCGAAGGCCCGCCGCATCGAGCGGGAGGAGCTGCTGCGCACCCAGCGCGGCTGGCGGATGGCCGACAAGTTGGGCCACTGGTACTGCCCCTACTGCGCACAGGCCACCGACGTGCCGTGGCGGGCCGACAGCAAGGAGCCCTCTCCGCCCTTGGAGCGGGTACACGCCCACCTGGAGAAGTGCCCGGGCAATCGGAACGGCAGGAAGCCATACTCCGCCGAGGCACTCCACTTGGTTGTCGAGGACGCCGACCGGTACCGGGAGGTCACGGTCGGCGTGCGCTGCAAGATGGAACAGGAGCCAGGCTGGCGCCAGATGACGAGGGACGGCAAGTGGCTTTGCCCGCGATGCCGGCAGGTGGTGCCCGAGGTGGACCTGTCGTCCGATGCCGAACGGGTTGCCCTTGCCCCCGTGCGCATCGCGCGCCACCTGATGGAGCGTTGCCGGCCGCGGGCGGCCGGCGCCCCAGGCGCGGCACCCAGCGTAGAGCCGGTGGCGCAGACCACCCCGTCGCCCGAGCCGGAGCCCGAGTCGGACGCCGGTTTGCTCATCTTGCGCTCCACGTCCGTCTACAACCTTCCACCGGTCACACCTGATGCGACTCCGGCCCCGACGGCGCCCCCGGCAGCCCCTGCGCCGCCCGACGACAAGGCGCGGGAAGAGGCTCGGGAGGCTTTCCGGGAGGTGCTCCCGGGCCAGCCCCCAATCCTTGATGGGTACGACATCCACTGCTTCCATCACCCGGCCGCAGACGTCGGCGGGACCTTCTACGACTACTTCTACGTGTCTCCGGAGAACCTGGCGGTGGTGGTCTGCGGCCTGCCAGCGCGGGGCGAGGAAGCGGTGCGCAGCATCACAGCGTTCCGCAAGTCGCTCCGCTATCACTCCCAGCACCACCAGTCGCCGGCCGAGGTCCTGCGGCGGACCAACCAGGACATCGTGGCGCACCACAACGCCCGCGCCTTCATCACAGCCCTGTACGGCGTGCTCGACGCGCACGCGGGCTCCTTCACCTACGCTCGCGCGGGGCACACGATGCCCATCCTTTTCAACCGGCAGGACGAGCCACCGGTCCGCGAGCTCAGCAGCACAGGGCTTGCCCTCGGCATCCAGGAGGGCGCGGGGTTCGACGAGACCATCGAGGACGTGGCCATCCGCTTCCGTCCCGGCGACGCGCTGGTGCTCTACGCCGGCGGGGTCACCGAGGCGGAGGGCAGCACCGGCGAGCGGTACGGCATCGCCCGCCTCGGCGCCACGATCGAGCGGCCCTACGGCGCCCTGTCGAGCCAGGCACTCGCCACGGCCATCTTCGAGGACGTCAGTCAGTTCCTCGGCCAGGCCCCGCAGAAGGACGACGTGACGATCTTTTGCCTGCGCAAGCCTTGACCCCACCCCCGCCGGCCCGCGGGTGGCACAGGCGTCGGTGGCACAGGCGTCCCGCCTGTGATCAGCACAGGCAAGATGCCTGGTGCCACCACAGGATGCCCAGCCGTGCGTGACACGCTGAGGAGGAACCTCCAACACGTCCGCGAGCGCATCGCCAATGCCTGCCGACGCGTCGGGCGGCGGCCCTCCGACGTGGTGCTCGTAGCCGTCACGAAGTCCGTTGGCGCCGAGGCCATCCGCGCCCTGCCCGAGCTGGGCGTGACCGACATCGGCGAGAACCGCGTGCAGAGCGCGCGCGAGAAGCAGGATGCCCTCGGCGGACGGCTCGGCCTCCGCTGGCACATGATCGGGCATCTCCAGAGCAACAAGGCCCGACACGCTCTGCGGCTGTTCGACGCCGTGCAGTCGGTGGACAGCTTGCGACTCGCCGAAGAGCTCGACCGGCGGGCGGCTGGTGGCACAGGCGTCCCGCCTGTGACCCACACAGGCCGGAGGCCTGTGCCACCGGAGCTCTGCGTGCCCATTCTCATCGAGTGCAACGTCAGCGGCGAGGCATCGAAGGGCGGCGTGCCACCCGCCGACCTGCCTGCTCTGCTCGACGCCGTGCAGCCGCTCGCCCACGTGCGAGTCGAGGGGCTGATGACGATGGCACCGCTGGACGATGACCCCGAGCGCGCCCGCCCCGTGTTCGCCGCCCTGTGCGAGCTGGCCGAACGGGCTCGTTCTCAGGCGGGCCTCCCGTTGCCCGACCTCTCGATGGGCATGAGCCAGGACTTCGAGGTCGCCATCGAGGAGGGCGCCACCCTCGTCCGCATCGGCACAGCAGTCTTCAGGGGAGTTGGATGAGTGGATGGGTGGAAGAATGGATGAATGAGCAGAGGAGATCTGTAATTGCTCTTTCTCCGACAATCATCCAGTCATCCAGTCATCCATTCATCCCGCTCGCTCTCATCTCACGCAGATGGTGACCGAGGCGCTGCGGCCCGCCTCGTCGGCGCAGAGGACGGTGTGGGTCCCTGGCTCGAGCGCCCAGAAGGCCGGCTCCAGAGGGGCGCTGGTGGTGAGCAGAGTCCCGTTCACGAACCAGTAGAGCACGCCGGCGCGGCTCGTGGCCTGGAGCGACAGGCGCTGGTGGGCGGCGTCGGGCAGGAGGATGTAGGACTGGCCCGAGGCGGGCGAGAGGATGCGCGGCGGGGCATCGGCTGCATCGGCCGTCGCGCACAGCGGGTTGTGGGGGGGCGGGAGAGCGTCGTGGCGCCCGTGGCGGCGCAGCCACGCCGCCAGCTCGGCGGGCCAGGACTCCACCACCCGCACCACGTACTCGCGGCCCGCGACGCAGCGGGGGCAGAGGCGCTCGCCGGTCGTCCTGTCCACCTTCACGGCCACGTGGACGGTGCAGGTCCGCTCGCCCGCCGCGCGGAGCGCCAGGCCGGGCGTGGTCGCTCCGCAGTGCGGCCCCGGAACCATGCCGCTTGTGGCGCACAAGGGGCGAAGCTCCACGGAGTCGGGCATGGCGAACCATGCCGAGGGACCGTCGGCCTCGAGCTGGTCAAGGATGCGTGCGGCGATGGGAGCGGCGGCGTGGAGGCCGATCAGCTCGCGGCACGGCCGCCCCGAGAAGTTGCCGAGCCACACGCCCACGGTGTGGCGCGGCGTGTAGGCAACCGTCCAGGCATCGCGATGGCCGTGCGAGGTGCCCGTCTTCCAGGCCATGCGCGCCTGTGCGCGCGGCGACTTCCACAGGGGCCTGCCCCCGAGGCGGGCCGTGTCGGATAGCACGTCGGCGACCAGGTAGGCGGCGCCTGCCGAGAGGACGCGCTGCCCGTCGGGGACGGCCTCGGTTTCGAGGAGCCGAATCGGGCGATGCACGCCCAGGCGGGCCAGCGTGGCGTAGGCATTGGTGAGCTCGAGGAGCGTGACCTCGACCGCGCCGAGGGTGAGGGCGAGGCCGTAGTGGTCGGCCTCGCGCGTGAGTGTCGAGAGGCCCAGTTGCTTGAGGAAGGCGTGGAGGGCCTCGTGGCCGACCTGGCGGAGGAGGCGCACGGCAGGGAGGTTGAGCGACGAGGCCAGGGCGTCGCGAGCGGCGACGGGGCCGCGGTAGTCGCGGTCGTAGTTCTCGGGCTCGTAGCCCGAGTAGCTCGCCGGCACGTCCGCCAGAATCGTCTCGGGCGTGCACAGGCCGCGCTCGAACGCCAGGGCGTAGGTGAAGGGCTTGAGGGCCGACCCCGGGGACCGCGGCGCGGTCGCGCCGTTCACCTGCCCGTCGTCCTCCGCGAAGAAGTCGCACGAGCCGACGAGTGCCCGCACGGCGGCCGCGTCATTCTCGATGACGACGATGGCGCCGTTGGAGACGCCTGCGGGGCGCAGCGCACCTACGCCATCCTGGAGCGCCGTCTCGGCCAGGTGCTGCACGCGCGGGTCGAGGGTGGTCCTGAGGGCGGGCCGCCCGGGATACCTCTGCCGGACGAGTTGGGTGAAGTGGCGGGCCCGCGCGGGGAAGGGGCGGCGTCGCACGCTCACCGGCTCGCGCGCGGCGGCGTCGAATTCCCCGGGCGTGACGAAGCCGCAAGCGAGCATCTGGCCCAGGACGTGGTTGCGGCGGGCCCTGGCCCGCTCGGGAAAGCGGTCGGGGCGCAGCCGCGAGGGGGCCTGGGGCAGCCCCGCCAGGAGAGCGGCCTCGGCCAGCGTGAGGTCGCTCGCCCGCTTCCTGAAGTAGGCCAGCGACGCCGCCTCGGCCCCCGTGAGGTTGCCGCCGAAGGGCGCCAGGTTGAGGTACGCCGCCAGGATCTCGTCCTTGGAGCGGAGCCCTTCGAGCTGCCAGGCGCGGAAGGCCTCGACGAGTTTGGCCCAGAGCGTTCTGCGCCGCGGCTCGAGGAGCCGCACCGTCTGCATCGTGAGCGTGGAGGCCCCCGAGACGATCCGCCCGCTCGACAGGTTCGACCACGCGGCGCGGCCGAGCGCCAGGCCGTCCACCCCGCCGTGCGAGTAGAAGCGCTTGTCCTCCACCGCAACGATCGCCTGCCGAAGGCGGGCACTGCCCTCGCCGGCGCCCAGGGGGAACGACCAGGTGTCGTCGTCGGCAACGAATGCGCCCAGCGCGTTCCCCGCGCGGTCGAGCACGCGCGGCGCCGCCACGGGATTCGCCATGCGCTCGATGTACGCCTCAGGGAAGGGGAAAAGGAGCGACAGCAGCCCGTAGCCCAGCTTCGGCAGCAGGAGAGCGGCGAAGGCGATGGCACACAGCTTCCGCCGCCAGCGATGTCTACCGGCCTGTGATTTCAACGGTGCCTGCTCCGTGGACGCTACAGATCTCGGGGTTGTACATGCAGAAGGCGTCGAGGGCGGGCAGCCGGAAGCGCCCGCAGGTGACGGCGCGGACGACGTAGCAGTGGCGCCAGAGGCCCGAGGAGTCGAGATCGGCGAAGAGGATCAGGCGGTCGTCCCGCATCTCCACGCGATCCGGGTTCAGAGGGCGTGGGCGGGGCTTCGCAGCGCCGTTGGCGGGTGGAGGCGGCGCGTCGTCTTCCTCCGTGCCGGGCGCGTGGCGCATCATCGCGGGGGTAACCTCCCGCGCGTGCTGCACCGCGGCCACATCCACCTGCTCGCTGGTCGCCAGCCGGGGGTTCTCGATCTCGAAGCCGGCGGGCAACAGGTCGTTGACGACCAGGTTCTTCACGGGCACGCCGTTGTCGAGGGTCAACTCGACGATGACGATCTCGCCCTGCTTCACGCTCTTGAGGTCGAGTTCGCCGCCGTCGCGGGACAGGAACCGCCGGCGGACCTTGAGGCTCGTGTCGCGCTCGACGGCCGTCTCCTTCGTTGGGATGCCCTCGGCGCCCCAGTAGTAGTAGAGGGTGCCGGCGCCCTGGGTGGCGACTTGGACCTCTCTGCCCCCGAGGTCCTTGGGCTTGAGGAGCACGCTGTCGCCGCTGGTGAGGCTGGCCAGCCGCTCGCCGCCCGCCGTGACCTCGGCCTTGAAGTCGCTCTTCTCAGCCGCCAGGCGTCGGGCGTACTTGCCCAGGGCCATGAGGGCGAAGGCGTTCTCCTGCGTCGTTGCCCACCGGCCGTCCCTCATGGCGTCCGCGAGGCGCTGGACGAGCAGCGGGACGCTCGGGTGGTCCGGCTGGAGGTCGAGGTAGACGGAGAGGAGAATAGCGGCTTCGCGTGCGGAGGAGTGGAGGAGGTCGCCTGTGTCGCGGGCCTTTGCCACGGGCGGCAGCGTGGCCGCCGCCAGGAGCTGGCCGGCCAGCTTGTCCTCCTTTATGGCGGCGAGGGCCGCCGCGGCGTGGAAGCGCGAGTAGGCGGGCAACTCGTCGCTGCGCTCGGCCAGCCGGAGGGTCCACGAGCGGTTGGGCTTTCCCGCCGCGGCCAGCACGAGGCAGGCGTAGGCTTTCGCGGGCGGCGGGGCCTCGGCCGCGTCGTCCTCGGTCAGCAGCCCGTCCAGGTATCCGAGTGCGGAGTCGAGGTTGTCCTTCGGGATGTCGTAGCCGGCCTTCGCAGCCTCGACGAGGAAGTGGGTGGCATAGATGCTGCCCCAGGGATACACCTCGCCGTAGCCTGGCCAGAACCCGAAGCCGCCGCTGTAGGTCTGCATCGAGAACACGCGGTCAATCCCCGCCTGCACCAGGGACTCGATCTCCTTGCCGTCGAGGTCGGGCTCGACGACTTTCGCCACGTCGCCCAGGTAGAGGAGGGGGAAGACGGTGGACGTGGTTTGCTCGATGCAGCCGTAGGGATAGCGCAGCAGGTAGCGGAGGCTGGAGCCGAGCTTGAGGGTCGGTAGCGGCGAGAACGAGAGCCAGTAGCGGTCGGTGCCCTTCAGCCAGTCGCCGGGCACGGTGAACCGGGCGGTCTGCCCCGCCTTGACGGTGCCGCTGCCCGAGGCGAACTGGAGGGTGGCCGGCGGCCGCACCGGGATGTCCACCTTCTCCTCGGCCGTCTCGCCGCCGAGGCGGGCACGCACCGTGATCGCGGCGGGGCCGGGGACCAGCGGCGCCTGGACGGTGAACGACACGGTCTTCTCGCGTCCGTGCTCGACCTCGACGGCGCTCGGCGCGTCGGAGAGGATGACCATTCCCCCTGTGCCCTCGGCGGCCAACTGGACGGTGCCCCCCTTGCCCGTGTTGTTGAAGACGGTGACGGGCACCGTGAATTGGTCGCCGGGCGCCAGGAACCGTGGGAACGAGGTCTGGACCATCAGGGGCTGCTTGACGTGGGCCGGCCGCTCGCAGGCCCCGAAGTCGCTCGCCGACGCGGCGACGGCCATGATGCGCAGCTGGCCGGTGAAGGCCGGCACGTCCAGCACGACCTCTGCCGCGCCATCGGCGTCGGTCTCGATGCCGGCTTTCCAGAGCGCGACCTGCTTGACTCGCTGCACGCCCACGGGGTTCAGCAGCCTCGGGTCGAAGTCCTCCTCGCCGCCGTCGCCGCCGGGCGCGCTGTCGGTGCCCGCCTTCTTCCTCTCGGGCTCCGGCATCAGCCGGGCGTAGATGTCGGACGCGGCGACCCCGAGGCTGCGCTTCGCGAAGAAGAAGCCCCACGGGTCGGGCGTCCTGAAGCGGGTGAGCTGGCAGATGCCTTCGTCCACGGCAGCAAGGGTGACCTCGGCCTTCTGCCCCGCGCCGGCGGCGTCGCGCACCCGCAGGGCCACGCGCAGGGGCTTGCCGGGGCGGGTCTCCTCGGGGGCGACCACCTCGACCTTGAGCTGTCGGGGCTTGCAGTCGAGCAGGATGGGCACGGCCCCGTAGGCGCGCTGCACGGCCCACCGGCTGCCGGGGGCCGTCGTGCGGATGACGGTGGCCGAGCAGTAGGCGTTGGGCGCGAGGGCCGCCGTGACGGGGAAGCGGAACTCCGCCGTGTTCCCCTCCAGGGTCAGGGCTTGCGCCAGGTGGATGCGGTCGGTTTCCACGGTGAGGAGGGCCTTGCCGGGGAAGGGCGCCTTGATGAGGATCCGGGCCGTGTCGCCAGGGGCATAGGCCGCCTTGTCGGCCACAAGCTCCACGCGGGCAGGCTTCTCGAGCGTCCAGGGCGCGTCGCCCTCGCCCGAGCAGTAGAACCGCAGGTCCGCCGACGCCCCGCTCGCCTTGTCCTGGAGCCGGACGATGTACTCGCCTATATCCTTGGGGGCGAAGTCCACCTCGCCGCGCCCATCGGCGATGGTGCAGGAGAGTTGCTCGACCGTTTTCTCCTCCCGTTCCGAGACGAAGCGGTAGGAGCTATCCTGGAGCCTCAGCACGGTGTTCCAGATGACGCGGCAGACGGTTCCCTCGAGGGCCAGCCGCCCAACGGCGGCGCCGTCGGGTTTCACGGCGGCGACGAGGAGCTTCTCGGGCACGCCGGCGCGGGCATATTCCTTGCTCGCCCGCGCGAGGCCGATGTAGTGGGGATAGCAATCCACGTCGAAGGCCAGCGACGCGCTCACCGCGCGCCCGCCCAGCTCTTTGACGCTGGCGGTGACGACGGCCGTGACCGCCGACGGCGGCAGCAGTCCCTTTGGCACCCTGACGGTGAGGACGCACTCGCCATTCTTGTCGAGCGTCTCCTCGGCCAGCTTCGTCGGGGCGGCGACGAGCTTCCTTGCGCTATCGGCGAAATGGAAGTCCGGGAGCTGCGGATGGGTGAAGGTGCTGGCGATGAATTCGCACCGGGCCTCCACCTGGCGGTCCGCCGCAGGCGAGCCGAAGAGGTGGGTGGCCTTCACGGCGACCGCCACCTCGTCGCCCGCCTTCCATCGCTGCTCCTTGGCCGTCAGCGTCACCTTCATGCGGTCGGGCATGAACTCCTCGACCTGGAAGGTGTGCGAGCCGATCGCCGCCTTGTCGCCCGGGAGGCGGACCTCGACGGTGTAGCGGCCCGTGAGGGCGTGCGACGGGACCTCGACGGTCGTGCCCGCGCTGCCCCACTGGCTGAGCTTGGCGGCGAGCGTCTTGAACAGCCGCCCATCGGGCCGCTGGATGCGGAACTGGACGGGGAACGGCTTCGGCACGGCGAGGTCCTTGCCGCGCACCAGGGCGTGGAGCCGGACCTCGCTTCCTGGGCGGTAGATGCCGCGGTCGGAGTAGACGAATGCCTCGTAGCCCGCGGCGAGGTACGGGCGGCCGCCCGCGTCGAGCTCCGAGTCGTCGAGCTGCCCGGCGTCGAGCTCGAGCACCCCGGTGTCGTTGCCCTTGGTGGCGGCGACGACGAAGGGCTGGCGCCCGCTCGACCAGTCCACGCCCTTGAAATGGGCGATGCCGCCCGCATCGGTCGTGCCGCTCAGCAGTTGCTGGCTGGCCCTGGAGAACACGGCCACGCTCGCCCCCTCCACCGGCTGCACGGTCGAGAGGGTGTTCACCCACACCAGCAGGTCCGTGTCCGAGCGCTTCACGGAGAGGCCGAGGTCGGAGACGAGGATGAGCTGCTCCTCGCGGTCGCCCCAGCGGACGTCGGGGGTGAAGGCCGTCACGATGTAGGCTCCGCGGGCGTCGGCGCCCAGGAGCTTGCGGAGGTCGAGCTCCCGCACCTGCCGCTCGTTGGGCCGCTGGGGCAGGGTGAGCTTCTCCTCGTGGACGTGGCGGCAAAGTTCGCCAACCGAGCGACGGTCGGAGTCGCGCAGGTAGTGGACGACGTTGTTGGGGTAGACCTGGGTGATCGAGAGGTCCACGCGGCGGACGTTTACGCACTCGAGCGGCAGGACCATGCTGCTCTGGGCGCCCAGGTAGATGCCCTGGGTGCGGAAGTGCATCGAGGCCTGGACCTCGGGGATCACGATCGAGCGCACCACGTCCTTGCCGAGGGCCGCGCCGTTCCTGGCCGCCAGGCCCTTCTGGAACGTGAGCTTGTACCGGCGGGTGGGCACGAATGCCCCGAGCAATTGGAAGCCATCGTAGTTGGGGAGCACCTTGAGCGCGACCTGGGGCTCCACCTGGATGTGTCGCGGGGCCGCGTCGAGGTCGAGGGGCTGATTGCACGACACCGTGACGCGCACGTCGTCAGGCGTCCGCGCCACGGCGGCGAGGCCGTGGATCTTCAGCCCCATCTCGATGGGCAGTTGACAGGTCCACGGGGCCTCCAGGCCGAGCGGCCCGGCGGGGCCTCGCAAGCCCTTCTTCACCGTGACCCGCAGGGTCTCCTCGGGGAAGGGTCGGGTCGTGAGCATCACCGTGCGGCTGGGCGTGTGGCTGCCGAGCGAGTAGGGGACGCTCCTGCCGCTCGCACTGCTCAGGACGATGTGCTGCCGCGCCTCGTCGGGGGTCACTTTGGCGTTGAACTCCAATGCCAGGCGCACTTCGCTGTAGCGGCTCAGCGCCGTCTGGCGCACGGCTTCCACCTTCAGCGCGGGAGTGTGGAAGGGGAACGTCGCGTCGGCCAGCAGCGAATGGCCGAGAAGGCTCGTGCACTTGCGGGACAGGGTCGCGGCGAACGGCGTGGCCATGGGCAGCTTGGCGGCGGGTCGGAAGCTCAGGGTCATGCGGTCGGCCCACGTCAGGCGCCCCTCGACGGCGGGCGAGAAGAGCACCAGGCCGCCTTCGGCCTCCTTGCCCACTTCCTCCGAGGCGACCATGAGCTGGTTGAAGCGGATGGTTACCTCGGCGGCGGGGTCGGTCTCTCCTTCCGGCCTGAACGCCTCGATGCGCAGGGCCGCCGTCCGATGGCGGAGCTGCGAGGCGATCACGACCAGCCCCACGATGTTGATTGTGGCGAACAGGGCCGTGATCCAGACCCAACGCTTGGCGAGGATGGCGCGCATCTGCGACCTCCCTTTCGGCGGGCAGAGGGGTGAGGTGGGCGATACTACGGGGGGATACCGCGGGCACTACCTGGGGAAGTGCTCAGATTCTAACAGCCAGGAACGTGGGACGTCAATAGCAAATTCCGGCGATCGGCTCACTTTTCTCGGCTTTGACAGGCCGGGCGCGCTGCGCTATCATATGGCTTTGGGCACACGAAGGACCCTCGAAGGAGCCCTTTGGATGGCGAAGCAGTACAGCGTCGCGGTTGTCGGCATCGGCGCCGTGGGCACCGAGATGCTCAAGGTGCTCGACCAGCGGCAGTTCCCCGCGAAGAGCATCCGCGTGTTCGCGCGCTCGGCCCGCGCCGAGGAGATTGCCGGCAAGACGTATCAAGTGGAAGAGACGACGCCTGAGGCGTTCAACGGCGTGGACATCGCGATCTTCGCGGGCACCGAGGGGGCGAAGGGCGCCTCGCAGCTCTTCGGCTGGCAGGCCGTGGCCAAGGGCGCCGTGGTGATTGACAACGGCGACGACTTCCGCATGGACCCCCGCGTGGCGCTCGTGGTGCCCGAGTGCAACGCCGAGGCGTTGAGGCGGCACCAGGGCTTCGTCGCCAACCCGAACTGCTCGACCATCCAGATGGTGGTCGCCCTCGCCCCGCTGCACCGCGTGGCGCGGATCCGCCGCATCGTGGTGTCGAGCTACCAGGCCGTCTCGGGCACCGGGCGGAGCGCGATTGACGAGCTTCAGGCCCAGATCTCGGCCATCGAGAAGGGGCAGGAGCCCAGGGTCGAAGTCTACCCGCACCGCATCGCCCTCAACCTGTTCCCGCACATCGGGCGGCCGGCCGAGGAGATGCCCGGCTACTACAGCGAAGAGGTGAAGATGCGGCGCGAGACCCGCAAGATCCTCGGCGACCCCGAAATCCAGGTCTCCGCCACCTGCGTCCGCGTGCCCGTCTTCAACGCACATTCCGAGGCGGTGAACGTCCAGTTCGAGAAGAAGATGACCGCGGCCCAGGCCCGCGAGATCCTTCAGGGCGCCCCTGGCGTCGTCGTGATAGACGACCCTGCCAAGGCCGCCTATCCCATGCCGCTGATGGCCTCGGGCACCGACCCCGTCTACGTCGGCCGCATCCGCGACGACGTGGGGGCGCCGAACTGCATTGACCTGTGGTGCGTGAGCGACAACATCCGCAAAGGCGCCGCCCTCAACGCCGTCCAGATCGCCGAGAAGATGATCGAGATGGGCTTGATCTAGCCGCCTGGGCGCGGCCGAGACGCGGCGATGGCAGGATACCGAGAGTCGTGGATGATGCGTGACGCGTGACGCGTGACCAGGATCCGTCGGCCGTCTTGCTCTCTTGTCACGCGTCACGGGTCACGCGTCATGAGCCCGGAGTCACATAGGGTTGCCAGGGGGCGGCGCCCGCTAGGGGGTGAGGTGCATGGGCATCTTCAAGGCCTACGACATTCGCGGCGTGGTTCCCGAGGAGCTGGACGAGGCGCTGGCCGAGAAGATCGGCGCGGCGGCGGGGCGCTTCTTCGAGGGGCGCACGGTCGTGGTCGGACGCGACATGCGGGTCTCCGGCCCCGCAATCGCCGAGGCCCTCATCCGCGGCCTCACCCGCAGCGGGAAGGACGTGGTGGACGTCGGGATGGTGACCGCGCCGATGATCCCCTTCGCCGTGGCGAAGTATGGCTACGACGGCGGCATCATGGTCACCGCCTCGCACAACCCCCGGCAATACAACGGCTTCAAGCTCACCGCCAGGGGGCCCGAGCCGGTCGGCTACGACTCCGGGATTGGCGAGATCGAGCGCATGGTCACCCAGGGCACGCTGCCCCCCGCCGAGAAGCCGGGGAGCGTGACCCGCCGCGACGTGTTGCCCGACTACCTGGAGCACGTGCTCGCGGCGGCGAAGGGGGTGGAGGGGCTGAAGCTGGCCATTGACGCCGGCAACGGCATGGCCGGCTACCTCATGCCACCGCTCTTCGAGCGCATCCCCGGCGTCGAGGTCGTCCCGCTGTTCTTCGAGGTGGACGGCACCTTCCCGAACCACGAGGGGAACCCGCTCAAGGCCGAGAACACCGCGGAGCTTCGGAGGAAGGTCGTCGAGACGAAGGCCCAGCTTGGCGTCGCCTTCGACGGCGATGCCGACCGCGTGGTGTTCGTGGACGAGCGGGGCCAGGCCATCCCCTGCGACCTGATGACGGCCCTGATCGCGCGCCAGGCGCTCCAGGAGAGCCCCGGCTCGGCGATCCTGTACGACCTGCGGTCGAGCTGGGCGGTCCGCGAGGAGATCGAGGCCTGCGGCGGCGTGCCCGTCGTGACGCGCGTCGGCCACTCCTTCATCAAGCGCCTGATGCGCGACAAGGACGCGGCGTTCGGCGGCGAGTTGAGCGGGCACTACTACTTTCGCGACAACTTCTACTGCGACAGCGGCGCCTTCGCCCTCCTCAAGGTGCTCTCGCTGGTCTGCCGCGAGGGCAAGCCGTTGAGCGAGCTGATTCGCCCCATCCAGCGCTACCACGCCAGCGGCGAGATCAACTCGGAGGTCGCCGACAAGGAGGCCAAGATCGAGGAACTCGCGCGCGCCTACGCAGGCGGCAGGGCGCTGCGCCTGGACGGCTTGAGCGTGGAGTTCGAGGACTGGTGGTTCAACGTCCGCCCGTCGAACACGGAGCCGCTGCTGCGGCTGGTGGTCGAGGCGAAGAGCCGCGAGCACATGGAGATTCGCCGCGACACGCTGCTGCGCCAGATTCGCCGCGGATTCGCCGTGCGAAAGGTGCTGCTGACCACCGACTTCTCGCCGTACGCCGCGCAGGCGCTCCCCTGCGCCGTCGGCATGGCCCGGGACCACGGGGCCGAGCTGCACGTCCTCCACGTTGTGCCGACCCCCGAGCTGACGGCGTCGTTCGACATGGCCGGCCCTGGCTTCGACCTGGCCCTGCTGGCGGAACTGGAGAGGGGCGCTGCGGAGCAGCTCGAGAAGGTCGTGCCCGCCGAGACTCGACAGGAGCTGCGCGTCACGTGCGCGGTTCGCCGCGGCGCCGCCTTTGTCGAAATCGTCCGCTACGCCAGGGAGCAGGGGATTGACCTGATCGTGATCGCGACGCACGGGCGGACGGGTCTGAAGCACGCCTTGTTCGGCAGCGTGGCGGAGAAGGTGGTGCGCAAAGCCCCGTGCCCCGTGCTCAGCGTGAGGCCGAAGGGCCACGAGTTCACCATGCCCTGACGCGGCAGCGCACGGGCGAGGACGATCGGGGAGCAGCCCGAGCCGCGGGCTCAATTGCCGAGGCGGATCTCCTCGCTGGTCCTCGAGCCCCGGAACACGGCGGCGACGGCCCACGCTGCCTCGGTCATCACCCGCCTGATCACTTCCTCCTCGTCCTGGATTTCGGAGGGGATCACCTCGCCGAGCGCCAGGCGCGGGTAATGGTACGTGCGGCGATCGAGCCGCCAGACCAGCTCCGCCTCTTTCGTGTCGAAGACGCGGGCGGAGATCACCATCGTGCCGTGGAGGACCTTGTAGGAACCGGGGTCCTTCGACCGCAACTCGTGGATCTCCCCGAAGGCCACGTACCGCGCTCCAACGGCCTGCCCCACCGCAACGGCGGGCAACTGGGCGATGTCCACGCCGTTGATCGTGCCCGGCAGGTGATCGGCACTCAACACCTTCGCCGCGCGGCACCCCTGGCGCACCAGCTCGGCGATGGCCTCCGAGAAGGACCTGCCCAGCTCCGACTCGAAGGGCTTGCGGCTGGGTGTGGCGAAGGGCAGGATCAGGACGGAACTGCTGCCCACGTTCACGAAGCCCTTCGGGCGGGTCGGACCGCCGAAGAGCTCCTCGCACCCGCAGGGGAGCAGCAGGAGCAGGGCGATGCTCGCGAGCATCGCCGCCGTGGCCAGCCACCGCGGACGCCGAGGACGCCACTCGAGCCTGTTCATCGGATAGTCTCCTTGGGCCTCTGGCCATCGCGGCCAGGCCCTACGATGCCGCGGCCTCCAGGGCCTCGGCAAGGGTGGATACCAGACGCACATCGAGTTGGCCGTAGCGCCCCTGGAGCGCGCGGGCGCTGTCGCGGGGCGCGATTGCCGCATTCCAGCCGAGTCGGGCGGCCTCGCGCAGCCGCGCGTCTATCTGCGAGATGCCGCGCACCTCGCCGGCGAGCCCCACCTCGCCCAGCGCGGCCAGATCGGGCCGCACGGGGCGATCGGTGAAGCTGGACGCGATAGCGATCGCCGCCGCCAGGTCCGCCGCCGGCTCCACCACCTTCACCCCGCCCACCACGTTCACGAACACATCGTGGTCGGCCAGCACCAGGTCGGCCCGCTTCTCCAGCACGGCGAGCAGCATGGCCACGCGGTTGCGGTCGAGGCCGCTCACCTTGCGCTCGGGCGTGCCGAAGTTGGCCCTCGACACCAGGGCCTGCACCTCGACGAGCAGCGCGCGCGTGCCCTCGATGACGGGCACGACCACCGAGCCCGGCGTCGGGCGCCGCTGGCGCGACACGAACACGTCGGCCAGGTCGGCCACCTCGGCCAGGCCCGTGCTTCGCATCTCGAACACCCCGATCTCGTCGGTCGGCCCGAAGCGGTTCTTCACCGCGCGCAGCAGGCGATAGGTCTGAAAGCGATCGCCCTCGAAGTACAGCACCGTGTCCACCATGTGCTCGAGCACGCGTGGGCCGGCGATGGCGCCCTCCTTCGTCACGTGGCCGATGAGAGCGATGGGGATTTCCGCCACCTTCGCCAGCCGCACCAGGTCCGCCGCGCACTCCCGCACCTGCGACACGCTGCCGGGCGCCGACGAGATTGCCGGCTTGTAGACCATCTGGATCGAGTCCACCACGGCGAAGTCGGGACGCGTGGCCTGGAGTTGGGCCACGATGGCCTCGGCATCCGTCTCCGCCAGGGCGAGCAGGCCATTCGCCTGGATGCCCAATCGCTCGGCACGCAGCCGAAGCTGGGTGAGCGACTCCTCGCCCGTGACGTATAGCGTCTTGAGCCCCTGGAGGCTCAGCCCATGGCAGGCCTGGAGCAGGAGCGTGGACTTGCCGATGCCCGGGTCGCCGCCGAAGAGTACAGCGGAGCCGGCCACGATCCCGCCGCCGAGCACCCGGTCCAGCTCCCCGATGCCCGTCTGGAGCCGCGGCTGTTCGGGCGGCTTCACGTTGGCCAGCACCTGCGGCGCCTGGGCGCCGGGCGATGCACCCGCCCGCTTCGCCAGAGGGGTGAAGGTCTCCTCGACCAGCGAATCCCACTCCCCGCAGTCGGGGCAGCGGCCCAGCCACTTCGGCTGTTGCGCACCGCACTGCTGGCACACGAACACGGCTCGGGCCTTCGCCATCAACTCGTACCTCCGAGCGCATTATAGGCTCAGGCGGACAGGGAGTCAACGATCCGAGCGACCGAATGCGATGCGCGCCACGTCCGTGGCCCGCGGCGGGCGCGACAGGGGGGGCCATGGAGGGAAACGCCCGATAGCCAGAAACTCACCCAGAGGCCCCAGGACGCGTCCGGGACGCGGGCGAAGGCGGAAGAGCCGGAAGTCACAAGTCCATAGCTACGCTACACCTGCGTCGCCGAATGGCATTCACCGGGAGCCCAAAGGTGCCATGGGTCATTGAGGGCCGAGATCTCGCGTCCCAGGGGCATTTGCGGCGGTTTTTTCCAGAGACGTAACGCACTGCCGAATCAAGACATGTGATTACCTGCCCTGCGTCGCGCCGGAGGCGGCGGGGTCAGGAGAGTTCGAGCGCCGCGATGACCCCCACGGCGAGGCCAGCCGCCGTGCTCCCCGGGCCGGCGTCCACCCACCGAATCTGGGGGAAGCTGCGGAACCAGGTGAGCTGGCGCTTGGCGAACTGGCGCGTGCGGGCCTTCACCCGCTCGGCGGCCTCTGCGAGGGTCAGCTCGCCGCGAAGGTGGGCGATGACTTCGCGATATCCGACGAACTGGCTCGCCGCGTGGCTGATGCCGCGCGGGTCGGCGAGGAGCCGCCGCACCTCGTCCACCAGGCCCGCCGCGAACATGGCGTCCACCCGGCGGTTGATGCGCTCGTGAAGCTCCGAGCGCTCGCGGCGGATGCCGGCCACGACACAGTCGTAGCGAGAGGATGGGCTGCCGAACTGCGTTTGCTGCTCCGAGATGGGGCGGCCGGTGGTCGCGTGGACTTCGAGAGCGCGCACGATGCGCCGCAGGTCGTTGGGGTGGATGCGGGCCGCGGCGGGGGGGTCAACCGCCCTCAGCCGCTCGTGGAGTGCCGGCACGCCGCGCTGCTCGGCTTCCGCGAGCAGGCGGTCGCGGAGCGCCCAGTCAGCCGACGGGCCGTGGAAGAAGCCCTCGGTGAGCGCCTTCAGGTAGAGCGCGGTGCCGCCCACAAAGAGCGGCCGCTTGCCCCGCGCCACGATGTCGGCAATGGCCGCCTCGGCGGCCTCGAGGTAGCGGCCCGTGCTGAATGCCTCGTGCGGGTCCGCGACGTCAAGCAAGTGGTGTGGCACCCGCGCGCGCTCCTCGTGCGACGGCTTGGCCGTGCCGATGTCCATCCCACGGTAGAGCGACATCGAGTCGAGCGAGAGGATTTCGGCGCCGATGTGGAGCGCGGCCTCGATGCCGACGGCGGTTTTCCCGCTCGCGGTCGGGCCGACCAGAAAGAGGAGCGTTTGATGAGCCACGTCGCCTCTGTCTACTGGTTCACGAGATTCATGGCGCCGCTGATATAGGCCCCGTATGCCGCCAGCACGGCATAGGCCAGGATGATTATCATGAGGAAGAGGGCTGCCGTGGGCAGGATCTTCGTCATGCGCTCAATGCCGACCTCGAGGTCCTCGCTCTGGTACTCGGCGAACCTTTGAAGCTGGTCCTCGAGCTTCCCTGCCACTTCCCCGGTCTCGATGAGGTTGACGCCCATCACTGGGATGACGCCCGACTGGGCGAGGGCCGCGGCCACGGAGCCGCCCCGAGTCACCTCGGGCACCACGCCCAGGATGCGGCTGCCAATGTATGCGTTGCCGCAGGCCGTCGCCGCGCGGGCCAGGGCCTCGGGCATCATCACCCCGGCCACATAGAGGCTGTGGAAAGTGTCGGCGAACCGCGCCATGGCCAGCCGCCGCAGTATCTTGCCGAACAGCGGCAGGCCGAGGGCAAAGGCATGGACCCCCACGCGAGTCCTGGACCCCTCTGGGATGGAGCGGAAGGCGACGAGGAGCCCCAGCCACACCCCAGCGGCGATGCCGAGGACGCAGAACTGCACGCGCAGCACGTGCCCAACCCCGCCGAACATCCCTGTGAAGTAGGCCAAGACGAGGGGCAAAACGATGAAAGCTACGCCAAGGCAGGCAACTGGGTAGATCATCCCCGCCACTACGCGCGTGCGTGCGGTGGCCAGGCGGTCCAGGAGCCGCGCGATGGCCAGCATCGCATCCGGCTCGCGCCCGGCTCGGGACGCGCCTTCGATCACCCGCACCTCGTTGGCGAGGAAGATATTCGGGTGATGGGCGAACGCCTCGGCGAGAGGGTTCCCCGCCGCCACGTGGCGCGCCATCGCCTGCGCCGCGCGTGCCAGCCGGTAGGAGCCCCCCTGGCCGGCCAGCGTCGCGAGGCACCGGCCGACCCCGATTCCCGCCTGGAGCATGCGCGCGAGCTGGCTGTAGAACGCCGCCCGCTTTCGCATCGAGACGCCCGTGAAGGGCAGGGGAGAACGTGGGGGAATCGTCGTTGTCGGCAATCCTGTGGCCATTGGGACACGTCTCCCTGTGTGCTGCGTGGCGCTGGGAACATACCACCAGATGCAGGTCCAGTCAAGTGGGGCCAGCGGAAGGGGTGCGTGTAATCTCCTACGGTCAACGGTGCAACGTGAACGCCCGTAGGGCGTGGCGGAGTACAGCCCACGCTGCAGCGAAGCGGAACCGTGGGTTTGCGTCCGAGAAGAGGACCCAGCCCCCGAAGGGGCGGCGGAGCTCTCCAGCCGCTTGAGGCTCCGCCGCCCCTTCGGGGGCTGGGCCACGGGAGGTCGTCAACCCACGGCTCCCCGAGCATCGCCGTGGGCTTCATTCCCTCGCCTCCTTCGGAGGCTGAAAACGCGAACGCCTGGCCCGTAGGAGATTACACGC
>Ga0307379_10002054_pt1 | contig 30423 bp, 14 predicted proteins | sample UN2MG_FD_202237 | JGI IMG/M metagenome (GOLD analysis project Ga0307379, IMG submission 202237) | Soil microbial communities from Risofladan, Vaasa, Finland - UN-2 | ecosystem: Environmental > Terrestrial > Soil > Coastal area > Acid sulfate soil | place: Finland: Risofladan, Vaasa | collected...
GTTGTACCTGTCGGCGTCGGAGTAACTGCTGTAGCCGATGGTGTCGGTGTTACAGTTGTCGTGGCCGTCGGTGTTGGTGTAGCCTCTGTAGCCGCTGGTGTCGGTGTCACTGCCGGTGTCGGGGTTGGCGATGCTGGAGCCCCGGGTGTCGGTGATGGAGTCACTGGTGCCCCAGTTGTACCTGTCGGCGTCGGAGTAACTGCTGTAGCCGATGGTGTCGGTGTTACAGTTGTCGTGGCCGTCGGTGTTGGTGTAGCCTCTGTAGCCGCTGGTGTCGGTGTCACTGCTGCCGTCGGGGTTGGCGATGCCGGAGCCCCGGGTGTTGGTGATGGAGTCACTGGTGCCCCAGTTGTGCCTGTCGGTGTTGGTGTCACTGCTGTAGCCGATGGTGTCGGTGTTACAGTTGTCGTGGCCGTCGGTGTTGGTGTAGCCTCTGTAGCCGCTGGTGTTGGTGTCACTGCTGCTGTCGGGGTTGGCGATGCTGGAGCCCCGGGTGTCGGTGATGGAGTCACTGGTGCCCCAGTTGTACCTGTCGGCGTCGGAGTAACTGCCGTAGCCGATGGTGTCGGAGTTGGAGTTGCCGTAGCCGCTGGTGTTGGTGAGGCTGCTGTACCTGTTGGTGTTGCCGTAACTGCTGCTGTCGGGGTTGGCGATGCCGGAGCCCCGGGTGTTGGTGATGGAGTCACTGGTGCCCCAGTTGTGCCTGTCGGTGTTGGTGTCACTGCTGCTGTAGCTGTTGGCGTTGGTGTCACTGTTGGTGTAACTGTTGGTGACGGTGCAGGGGCTTGACCACCATCTGTAACACTCCACGGGGTTGCAACAAGTACTCCTCTGGCGGTTGTTGCTGCACCAATACTGTATTGACTGGTTCCCGCATGGAATTGAACGTTTATATTTCTAGTCTTGGCTGACCATGCGATAAGCAATGCATCATAATTTGCGGTTGATAATGGTGTTGCTAATAGAAACATATTCTGTGCGGTTGTTAATGAAGTAATATCAAACCCGCCTATATCTTGGTCAAACACCATGGCACCTTGGAACATAGATTGCATAGTAGTAACTAAACCTGTATCCCAACTACCTATAGGTTGATTGAATAAAACACTATTTTTGAACATAGAGGTCATAGTATTAACAGAACTTGTGTCCCAACCACTAATATCTTGATTAAACGCATTGGCACCATCAAACATATTATTCATGGTGGTGACAGCAATTGTGTTCCAACCGCTTATATTCTGATTAAAGGATTGAGCATCACTAAACATAACACCCAGTAATACAGCTCCAGTAGCCTTTAATGTCCACCCGGTTATATTGCCGTTAAATGCGTAAGCATTTGAAAACATACCAGTAAAATCCGTTCCGGAAGAAACAACCCAACTATTAAGATTTTGATTAAAGAGGGTTGCTGCACTGAACATCTGTCTAAAATTCGTTACACTAGAAACATTCCAAGAACCGATGTCTTGATTAAATGGAGTGCCACCAAACGTACCAAACATGCTATAAACAGAACCAGTATTCCAACTTCCTATATTTTGGTCAAACGATGTTGCAAGGAGAAACATACTAGACATGTCATAAACGGTGCTTACGTCCCATGCCCCTATATTTTGATTGAACGCGACGGCGGAGTAGAACATACTTTGCATAGTTACTGGGGCACCAGTATTGATTGTCCAGCTTGTTATGTTTCCATCAAACGCCGATGCATTTCGAAACATTTCAGTAAAGTCTACTACAGCAGAAACATCCCAAGTATTAAGGCTCTGGTTGAAAAGTGTGGCACCAAAAAACATGCGGGTCATATCAGTAACGGCCCCTGTTTTTGTACCCCAAGTATCCAAAGGTTGATTAAACGCGGCAGTGGCTTCGAACATACTTATCATATTAGTAACAGTGCTTACATCCCAACCGCTTATATCTTGATTAAATGATGCAGTGCTAAAAAACATACTTTCCATGGTCACCGGGGCACCCGTATTGATTACCCAACTTGTTATATTACCATTAAATGCATTAGCCCCGGCAAACATACCAGTGAATGAAGTTACTGCGGAAACATTCCAACTGTTAAGACTTTGATTGAATAGATTTGCACTTACAAACATTTCCCCCATCCCAGTAATCGCACTTACATCCCAAGCATCAATATCTTGATTAAAATTTAAACACCCATAGAACATTCTAAACAAACTAGCAGCACTACTTAGGTCCCAAGTTTCGATCCCCGGTATAGTAGTAATGGAGGAACAGTTCATAAACGCCCTGTAGAAATCAACAGATGGGTCGGAAGTGTCTGGTGCGTCCGTAGCAGTAATGGTTAATGCACTACAGCCATAGAACCATTCAGTTCCAAGTAATACCAAAGGACCCCACTCAGTGATTAATTTAATCTTTGTCTTATCGCCTGTATTATTAAATCGGAACCCGTCAATCGTTCCAGTGATACTAACAGTGTATGTGTTGGCTAAGGTGTATGTGTGTGTTGTCTCTGCCTGATTCCAAGCCGTGATAGTGTCAACCCCACTACCATCTCCCCAGTTTACATCGAAATTATATGTTCCCGTATTCATTAGGGGCAAGGTTATAGTTTCCCCTCCCCCGGTAGTTTGCCATATGCTTGTAAACGTTGGTGGTACGGTTGGTGATGGTGTAGGCGTAGGTGTAGTTGTTCCAGTGGTAGTAACAGTCGGTGTTGGTGTTTGTGTAACTGTCATTGTCAATGTAGGTGTAACTGTAACCCCCGGTGTTGGTGTAGGTGTTGACGTAACTGCTGCCGTAGCTGTTGGAGTAACTGCTACCGTAGCTGTTGGTGTCACTGGTGACGTAGCTGTTGGTGTGGGTGTTGGAGTACCCCCCGCTGTTAATGTGGGTGTTGGTGTAACGGTAGCACCCTGCGTGCTTGTAGCTGTGGCTACTGGTGTTGTCGTTCCAGTTGGTGTTAATGTTGGTGTAACGGTAGCAGTAGGTGTAGGCGTTACTGGTAGTCGTCCCCAAACATAAGGAAAAGCACCTGATAACGGACTTGACGCTACATCAGTAAAACTGCTACGAGATTCAAAAAATTCCCATGCGATATTGGGTTCCTGTGCTCCCCATATAATACTACCCGTTTTAGCTGTCAACTTTACGAGAGTGCCATCATTTGATGATGCGTAAACATTGCTGTTTATATCTACACTTATCCCTAATAGTTTTCTATTAGAAACTTTCTTCTGCCAAACCAAAAAACCTCTATGGTTTATTTTTCTAACAATTCCATCACTTGAACCAGTGTAGATGTTTTGTTTACCATCGACGGCTACTTTAGTCACGTCAGTATCGTTGAATTCACTATAATCCCATACAAAACTACCAGTAGAATTTAGTTTAATTACATGATTTCCCTGAGATGCTGCGTAAACATATCCTAAGTAATCTACAGTTACGCCGAGAATAGCCTGTGTGTTCGTGTACGACCATACAAAAGCACCAGCGGGAGATAATTTTCTAACTGTGGTATCATCACAACCAATATACACAAATCCATCGTGATCAACAGCGACCGCGTTTACAGGGGAACCTATCATATAAGACCACTGTGAAACACCAGTTGAATCTAATTTGCGTACAGTTCCAGCATAGGAGCCGGTAATTACATTACTGGCGACATCCACGGCTATAGCAATAACATCACTACCTTCAATGTAGCTCCACTCTTCATTCCCTAAACTGTTTATTTTACGGGTAGTATTGTTTGAATTAGCGGTGTAAATGTAGCCTAATGAATCTATTGCAACAGCTATAATCGGTGCCGCTGGGCCAATAAAAGTCCAATCTGTTGTGCCAAGTGCTGATAATTTCCGTAAAATACCATCAACAGCACCACTATAAACTACGGGATCAGAAACAGGCTGTGTTGGTGTATTGCTGGGCGTAGGCGAATTTGACGCCGGGGGTGTATTTGTGGGCGTGTTCGTAGGTGTAATTGTAGGTGTTACAGTCGGCATTTTCAATAATCCCTTGAATATTATTAATATTTATTACTTGGCCTATTATACTGGTACAAAATCACGCTGGGGGAGCCGATGGTGTCACCGTCAACGTTACAGTTGGTGTTGGTGTAATAGTTGCTGTTGGTGTCACAGTCAACGTTCCGGTTGGTGTTGGTGTTACCACTATTGGACTTCCTATATAATATGCACCCTCTAAGTTAGTAGGTACTGTGTACTGCGTACTAACCATTGGGGCTATTACTACCGCCGTTGTCTGAAACGATGCGGCAGTTGGTGCTACAATAGAAAGTGATACTCCTGTAATGTTAAGGGGGCTAGGTGGCATTGTAAATTCCTGTAATGGTATCTCCGCCTGTCCCTCTAAAGTTAGTTTATCGTCATTATTAAACAGAAAATAGCTTACTTTATTAGAGAGTATCCGTGAATTTGAGGCACCAACTAACGCTATGTTAGTACCATCAAACACGACTTGCTCAAATACCATATTGTCATCTATACCAGTGGAAAGACCCGGATTAACGAGTGTTTTGAAAAATCCCTGTTTAGGTCGGGTAGCTACTAGGTCTCCATTTGTATCAAGGGTAAGTAAGTTTCCTAATGAATAGTAGCCACCACCGCTAGCCCTCGTAGCACCTGTCAATAAATACCCACCATCATATAATGCTATATCATGTAGCTCAAAGAATCCCCCGCTACCATCAAAGTTGAAGCCATAAAACTTCTGTACAATGAAGTTTAGGTCAGAATCGAATTTCATAATCCCGCTTTGGCGTTGTACGGCAAGCCCATTGGACCGAGTTGCGCCACAAACTACAGAATCATCAGTGGGGTCATATAGTATTCTACCGGCAACGCCAGCACTAAAGCCGTCAAATCCTGTCTGAGCTACGACATTTCCGAGAAGGTCTAGTTTTAAAATATCAACACCATATCCCCCCGTGGAGGCGGTAATAAAAATATTGCTTGGTGAAAATGTCATGGATGTAAAAGCAATAAAGGCGGTATCCTTCTGAACCCATATAACAGCACCATCTAAATCTAGTTTCATTATAACCCCGTCGTTGATGCTGTCACGCCCACATACAAATAAACTTGTCCCATCTGTTTCGAGTGTTTGTATTTGCTGCGAAATTCCTCCCGATATTCTATATTCCTTTTCCCATATTATATTACCATCTGGGTCACATTTAATGATAATTCCCCAATCATCTACCATAAAAATGTATCCACCAAGCCATACTATATCCTTTAACGTATGAAACCGGGTAAGTGTCTGGTGCCAATCAAGACATCCATTTTGGTTTATTCTACCAAAATATGACCTACTGCCATAATATCCACAAAAATAATATATTGTGTTGCCGGGGGTAGAAACATCTGATGTTAGCCTGTTCATAACAACATTCTGATTCATACCAATTTCTAAAATATAATTACCACCAAATGGGCCTAATGCACATGTAATTAGAGATGGAGACGGAGTTATAGTCGGTGTAGGTGTTGCAGTTGCAGTCGGTGTAACCGTTTGTGTTGCAGTTACGGTCGCTGTAGGTGTAGGTGTTACTGTGATACCAAGACCCCACCACTCTGGGAAGGTTCCTTCAAGTGGGCTTGAAATTACATCATTAAATTTAATACGCGGCTCATGTATTACCCAGATGGTATCCAAAGTCATACCATTGAATCTAAGTTTTCTAACTGTCCCATTATGAGAAGATGTGTATATATTGTAATTTACATCAATACTTATACCAGTTATTTTCTCATTAATTGAGAATTCCCATATTAATATACCCCGGTGGTTTATTTTTCTTATTACACCCTTATCTGAACTAGTATATACATTTCCTCTGTTATCTACGGTAACATCAGTGGCATCTGTATTATGTGCGTATTCCCATAGTAAATTACCACTAGAATTTAATTTACTTAGGTTATTGTCCTTAGATACTGAGTAAACGTTCTTCAGGTGGTCTACTGCAATGTTAATAATTGGTTTACTATGTCCCATATATGACCATAGTAGGTTCCCGGTAGGTGATAAAGATCTAACAGAATTGTCGTCAGCACCAAAATATATACAATTATCATAGTCCACCGCAACAGCCTGTACAAACGTACCTACCAGATAATCCCACATGAAACTTCCGGTATTATCTAATTTGTATACTTTATTGTCGAATGATCCTATAATTACGTTACCATCGGGGTCTACAGCTACCGCCACAGCGTCATTAACAGTGGAATAACTCCATAATTCAGTGCCCGAACTGTCTATTTTTCGTACACTTTTATCAGAACTTGCGGTATATATGTTACCATCTAGGTCTATTGCCAATGAGTTTATTAAGAGTGATTCATCGTGAAATGTATTAGCCCAGATTCCCACGCCCGCCGATGATATTTTTCTTAATATGGAATCATCAGATGCAACAACCACGGAAGGGTCCACCAGTGCTGCGGTTGGTGTGTTGCTTGGTGTAGGGGTAACAGAAGCCCCGGGTGTATTCGTGGGCGTAACTGAAGGTGTGATTGTGGGCGTAACAGTTGGCATTTTATATAATCCTGTAATAATATTAATATTTATTACATTCGTATGGAATGCCTACTTATTATACTTCGCCGCCGTCATTAATTGTCCACCCATCATTTTCTGTAAGCCTACTGTGTGCTTCTACCGCCCCGGGGGTAGTGGTCCCACTATATGTGCTATTTCCGCCGTGAAAGGTAACAGTATTTAAGTGAGTCTTCACTTCCCACCCGATAATCAAATTACCGTAATTGGCGGTTGAAAGGGTTACTCCAGAGAACATAGTGGTAGCATTACTCAGGGTTGCAACAGTCCATGCACCAAGATTCTGATCGAATGCCATGCTGCCTGTAGTCCTGAACATATCTACCATAGTAGTAACTTTAGTTACATTCCAACCACTTATATCCTGATCAAATGCAAGTGCTTCTTGGAACATGCCGGTCATGTCTACGCTGGTAGTAGTATTTAATGTCCAAGCTATAGCACCATTGAAAGCGGTGGCACCCTTGAACATATTAGTGAAATCGGTCACTCCACTTACAACCCAAGAACTTACACTCTGATTAAACGCTGTTGCATCCGAGAACATATTAGATAAATCAGTAACAGAGCTTGTAACACCCCACCCACTGATATCTTGGTTGAATGCAAATGCAGATTCAAACATCCATGATAGCCCACTCCCAGTAACATCACTAACGTCCCATCCGCTAATATCTTGGTTAAATATATCACACCCTTGAAACAGTCCTAGCATATTGGTAACCCCGGTGGTATTAGCTCCCCATGCCACGGGTGAATTAAATGCCGCACAGTACGCAAAGAAATTGATCATGCTAGTAGCGCCACTAACATCTAATGCACTTAAGTTTTGATTTAAAACAAAACAATCATAGAAGAAATAGTCCCAAACGGTGACTGAACCTGTACTCCAACTTGTTATATTAGGTACAGATGTTAATACATTACATCCATCAAACGTTGATTCTAAATCAGTTGAACTGATAGTTGGTGTGTCAGTAGCACTAATTGTTAAGGCATCACACCCGGCAAAGGCACCCAGTGTGGATATATTAAGTGGCCCCCATTCACTTATCGTTTTTATTTTACTAACATGTCCAGCAAAATTAAACTGGAATCCTGTAATAGTTCCCGTGATAGTAACTGTATATGTATTTGCTGTAGCATAGGTGTGTGTTACTTCTGCTTGGTTGTATGTGGTGATATTATCTACCCCACTCTCATCACCCCAATCCACATCGAAGTTATATGAGCCGCCGCTTATTAGTGGTAATGTAACATCCTCACTTACTCCAGTAGTTGTCCACGTGGATACAAACGCTGGTGCTGCTGCATTTGTTGGCGTAATGGTTGGTGTAACAGTTAATGTCGGTGTCAATGTCGGTGACAACGTTGGCGTAATGGTTGTAGTTAATGTTGGCGTAATGGTTGTAGTTAATGTTGGTGTAACGGTCAACGTTGGGGTTACGGTCAACGTTGGTGTTGCCGTTGCTGTTGGTGTTGGTGTTGGTGTAAATCCTATAGGGCCACTTGGTGTAAAATTTGTACTATATCTAGCTACCCCAGCAGTAATACGGAATTCATCCATATATCCATTAAACGAACCACCACCACCGGCAGAATTTATTCCTATACGTTGGGGGGCACTAAAGGTTAGATTAACAGACCCGGTATGTGTTGTGCTCTGTTTTATTCCATCTACATACATAGAAGTAACATTAGATTCTCGGCAAACCGCCATATGATACCATCTATTTACGGATATGATGGTATCAGCAACAAATGAAATAGGGATACCACTTCCAGCAGAAAATCCAAGTTCGCCAGTGATCTCAACAGACATATGATATGCAACACCACTAGGCCATGCTGAAAATTTACTTATTATCGTGCAACCACCAGATTTTAAAAGACCCACCCATGCCCACAATTCTATGGTGAAATCCCCAGTACCAAAATCAATAGCTTCTGTTACCGTTAGATAGTCTGAACTCCCGTCAAAGTATGCTGAGGAGTTTCCATACACATTCTGATCTGTACTTATTTTTACATTACCCGATGGAGTAATAGTCTTACCCGTTTCGTCTGTAAATGTAGTTGATTCATTAGCTCCATTCATACGTAGATCAAGGGCTATACTGCCAGCAAACGGGTCACTTGATACGGTTGGTGTCATAGTTAATGTTGGTGTAACCGTAGGTGTAATTGTTGCCGTTGCAGTAAAGGTTGGTGTAACTGTTGGTGTTGCTGTAAACGTCGGTGTAACTGTAGGTGTTTCTGTTGTAGTTGGTGTCACTGCCGCTGTTGCAGTAACTGTAGCCGTGGGTGTTGGTGTTACCGTTGAAGTAACTGTTACTGTCGGTGTCACAGCCGGGGTATCTGAAATAGTAGGTGTCACAGTCGGTGTGCCGGTTGTAGTCGGTGTCACAGCCGCAGTTGCTGTAAATGTCGGTGTAATTGTTGCCGTTGGTGTAACGGTCAACGTTGGGGTTACGGTCAACGTTGGTGTTGGGGTTGGGGTTGGTGTTGGTGGTGGCCCTAACTCCCACGCACTGTACATGGCAAATTCTTGCAGGGCATCACTGGCGGTACCGATTACGAATAATGATAAACCATCAGGTTTAATAGATATACTTCGAGGGAAAGTCTCCTTGGAAGATACGTCTATACTTACTGAATCATATGATGCTGTACTTACATCCCACGCTGAAGACAGAGAATATTGATATACAAAACCAGAATCTATACCGGCAATATACATTTTAGTACCATCTGCCTTAAAGAAACATCCGTCATATTCTGATGACCCTTCAGCAAAAGTAAAGCTCTTAGAGTCATAACTGGCCGTAGACAGGTCCCAAGCGGTCATTGAATATTGGTATATGGCAAGGGTGCCAGTAACAAATAGTCTGGTTCCACTACTATCTATGAACATATCAACTGGAAATCCTGCTTCACTCACGCTAAGGGTTGCACTATCGTATGTGGCAGTACCCACATCCCATGCTGGGGATAAACTGTATTGATGTACGGATTTTGGTGTTAATCCAACTATATACATTTTTGTACCGTCGGATTTAAAATATACGCCTTCAACTACAGTCTGTTGTGAATTTATATCTACACTATCAGCAAACACTAACCCAGTTTCGTCCCATGCGGGGGATACCGAATATTGTAATATTCTGTTTACCGTTGGGGCCGCTATATAAACCTCCAGTCCATCTGATTTCATGAATAACCCGATTGGGGTTGCTTCTGACGGTATTACGGTAGCGGTTGGTGTAACCGTGGGTGTTACTGCTGGGGTAGCTGTATTAGTAGGCGTAACCGTAGAGGTAGCAGTAACCGTTGGTGTTGCCGTAAATGTCGGTGTTGCTGTAGTAGTTGGTGTCACAACCGCAGTTGCCGTAACTGTTGGTGTTACCGTAACTGCGGCTGTATTAGTTGGCGTTACTGCTGGTGTAGCTGTATTCGTCGGTGTAATAGTTGGTGTAACTGTTACTGCTGCTGTGGCTGTAGGTGTTACTGCTGCTGTGGCTGTAGGTGTTACTGCTGCTGTGGCTGTAGGTGTTACTGCTGCTGTGGCTGTATTAGTTGGAGTAATCGCTGGTGTAGCTGTAACTGTAGGACTTACTGTAGGAGTAGGCGTTGCTGGTGCTGTAGCTGTAGGTGTAGGCGTAACTACTTGTCCACCGTCAGTGATAACCCAACTACTGGTGCCTGTAAGTACCCCTCTGGCCGTTGTTGCTGCACCAGAACTGTATTGACTATTTCCACCATCAAATGTTACAGCAGTTAGTTCAGTCTGTCCTTCCCATCCAATAAGCAATGCATCATAATTGGTGGTTGAGAGGGCCATTCCAGAGAACATATCTTCGGCAGTAACTAATCTTTGAACCGTCCATGGGCCTAAATTCTGATCAAACACCATGCTGCCGATAGTTTGAAACATGCCCACCATCGTAGTTACCCAATGTACACTCCAACTGCTTATATCTTGATTGAATGAGGTAGCATCTTCGAACATGTAGTTCATATTTATGCCAACTCCAGAGGATAGTGTCCAAGCACCTATAGGTTGATTGAATGAGGTAGCTAACCAGAACATACCCGCAAAGTTGAATACACTTGAAACATCCCATATACTTATATTCTGGTTAAAGGCAGATGCGCCAGCGAACATCTCGCCCATGTCTAAAGCCTCACTTGTGTCCCACCCAGTTATATTTTGATTAAACACCAGAGCATCAGTAAACATTCCAAAAAAATCATCAACGCCCCCCACATCCCACCCGCCTATATTCTGATTAAAGATAGAGCATCCGGTGAACATATTAGCTAAACTAACCGGCCCAATTGGATCAAGTGACCAACTTACCACGTTGGGGTCATTAAAGAGGAAACAATTCCAAAACATGAAATCAAACACTTCTACGGCGGAAACATCCCAACTGTTAATTCCCGGTACATCAGTAAGTATGAAACAACTATCAAATACCGAAGTCCAATCGGTTGAAGTTATTGTTGGTGCGTCAGTAGCAGTAATAAGTAACCACTCACAACCAGCAAACCACTCAATACCAGTTAATGTCAATGGACCCCATTCTGATATGTTTACAATTTGGAGTGCAGAGATTGAGAAGGAGAATGACCACCCTTCAATTGTTCCGGTAATACTAATTGTATAAAAATCAGCGGTGGCGTATGTGTGTGTTGTTTCCGCCTGATTCCAAGTCGTTATGGTGTCAGTTCCACCCCCATCACCCCAATCTACAACAAAATTATATGTTCCACCTAGTTCTAGTGGAAGAACTACGTCTTCATTGCTACCAACAGTTTCCCATTCACTGGTAAATGTTGGTGGGGTTGTTGCCGATGGTGTTACGGTCGGAGTTAAAGTAGGCGTAGGTGTCACTGCTGCTGTATCAGTTGGTGTTGGTGTAACCGTTGCTGTAAATGTTGGTGTAACTGCTGGAGTACCAGTAACGGTTGGTGTAATAGTTGGTGTCGCCCCGATAGTAGGTGACGGTGTTGGAGTCACTGCTGCCGTCGCGGTAGGTGTTACTACCGCTGTAGCTGTATTAGTTGGTGTAATGGTTGGTGTTACTGTAACAGCCGCTGTAGATGTAGGTGTTACCGCTGGTGTAGATGTAGGTGTAACCGCTGCTGTAGCTGTAGGAGTTACTGCTGCCGTGGCTGTAGGTGTCACTGCTGCTGTAGCTGTAGGAGTTACTGCTGCCGTGGCTGTATTAGTTGGAGTAACCGCTGCTGTGGCTGTAGGTGTTACTGCTGCTGTGGCTGTATTAGTTGGAGTAATCGCTGGTGTAGCTGTAGGTGTCACTGCTGCCGTGGCTGTAGGAGTTACTGCCGCTGTAGCTGTAGGTGTCACTGCTGCTGTGGCTGTAGGAGTTACTGCTGCCGTGGCTGTATTAGTTGGAGTAACCGCTGGTGTGGTTGTAGGTGTCACTGCCGCTGTGGCCGTAGGTGTCACTGCTGCTGTGGTTGTAGGAGTTACTGCCGCTGTAGTTGTATTAGTTGGAGTAACCGCTGGTGTGGTTGTAGGTGTCACTGCTGCTGTGGTTGTAGGAGTTACTGCGGCGGTAGCTGTAGGTGTAACTGCTGCTGTGGCTGTAGGAGTTACTGCTGCCGTGGCTGTATTAGTCGGCGTAATAGTTGGTGTTACCGTAACTGCGGCGGTAGATGTCGGTGTTACCACTGGAGTACCAGTAACGGTTGGTGTAATAGTTGGTGTCGCCCCGATAGTAGGTGACGGTGTTGGAGTAACTGCCGCTGTAGCTGTAGGAGTTACTGCTGGTGTAGCTGTATTCGTCGGCGTAATAGTTGGTGTTACCGTAACTGCGGCGGTAGCTGTAGGTGTTACTGCCGCTGTAGCTGTAGGTGTTACTGCTGGTGTAGCTGTATTCGTCGGTGTAATAGTTGGTGTTACCGTAACTACTGCTGTGGCTGTAGGAGTTACTGCCGCTGTAGCTGTATTGGTTGGTGTAACTACTGCTGTGGCTGTAGGAGTTACTGCTGCTGTGGCTGTATTCGTCGGCGTAATAGTTGGTGTTACCGTAACTGCGGCGGTAGATGTCGGCGTTACCACTGGGGTATCAGTTGGTGTTGGTGTTACTGTGGCGGCTGGTGTTGGTGAAGCCCCAGATGTAGGAGAGGGGGTCACTGCCGCTGTAGTTGTAGGTGTTACTGCTGGCGTAGTGGTTGGTGTAACTGCGGCGGTAGCTGTAGGTGTAACTGCGGCTGTATTAGTTGGTGTCACTGCTGCTGTGGTTGTAGGTGTAACTGCTGCTGTGGCTGTAGGTGTTACTGCTGCTGTGGCTGTAGGTGTTGGTGTTACTGTGGCTGCTGGTGTTGGCGAAGCCCCAGATGTAGGAGTGGGTGTCACTGCTGCTGTAGCTGTAGGTGTTACTGCTGCTGTGGCTGTAGGTGTCACTGCTGCTGTAGCTGTAGGTGTCACTGCTGCCGTGGCTGTAGGAGTTACTGCCGCTGTAGTTGTATTAGTTGGAGTAACCGCTGGTGTGGTTGTAGGTGTCACTGCTGCCGTGGCTGTAGGAGTTACTGCTGCCGTATCGGTTGGTGTTGGTGTAACTGTGGCGGCTGGTGTTGGCGAAGCCCCAGATGTGGGTGTGGGTGTTATTGCTGCCGTGGCTGTAGGTGTCACTGCTGCGGTAGCTGTTGGTGTTACTGCTGCCGTAGTTGTTGGAGTTACTGCTGCTGTAGTTGTTGGTGTTACTGCTGCCGTGGTTGTGTTGGTCGGTGTTACTGCTGGCGTAGCTGTTGGTGTAACTGCTGCCGTAGCTGTTGGTGTTACCGCTGCTGTATCAGTTGGCGTCGGTGTTACTGTGGCCGCTGGTGTTGGTGATGCTCCAGATGTAGGCGTAAGAGTAGGTGTTACCGTTACTGCTGCCGTGGCTGTAGGTGTTACTGCTGCCGTGGCGGTGTTAGTTGGCGTCACTGCTGCCGTAGTTGTTGGTGTCACTGCTGCTGTAGCTGTAGGTGTCACTGCTGCTGTAGTTGTAGGGGTTGGTGTTACCGCTGCTGTGACTGTTGGTGTAACATTAGCGGTGGCTGTTACTGTAACTGGTGGTGATACAGTGATACTTGGAGTAACGGTAACCGTTGGTGTAATGGTTACTGTGATTGCCGGTGTAGGTGTTATTGCTGGTGTGGCAGTTATGGTCACTGGTGGTGATACAGTAATGCTCGGGGTGACGGTAATTGTAGGTGTAACAGTTACTGTGACCGCTGGTGTTGGTGTTACTGTCACTGCCGCTGTTGGTGTAACTGTCACTGCCGCCGTAGCTGTAACCGTTGCTGTAACCGATGGTGTCACTGCTGCTGTTGGTGTAACCGTCACTGCCGCTGTAGCGGTAGGGGTAGGGGTTAGTCCAGATGTGGGAGTCACTGTGGGTGTTACTGATGATGTAGGTGTTACTGTGACCGCAGATGTAGGTGTCACAGTTGGGGTTGATCCACCAGTAGGTGTTGGTGTAATAGTGGCTGTGACTGATGGTGTAACCGTATTAGCTGGGGTGCCAGTATTAGTTGGTGTTACTGTTGCTGTAGGTGTCAGTGTTGGTGTCTGGGTTAATGTTGGTGGTGTGCTTCTACCCCACTGATATGGAAACCCACCTGATAGTGGACTTGAGTCTAGATCATTAAATCTAATACCATGTGGTTCAAATAGATCCCATATAATATCCCCAGTTGATGATAATTTTGTAATATTACCATCATTTGAACACGCATATACATTGTAATTTACATCTACACTAACTCCCTTTATTTTTTGTGAAGATAATTTTCTGGACCAAATTAAATCACCTCTATGGTTAATCTTTCTTACAGTTCCATCTTTTCCACCAGCATAAACAGTTTCATTGTTATCAACAGCAACACAATTAACATCGGTGTTAAATCCAGTATATGTCCACAGCAAATTACCACTCTGGTTCAATTTACGTAATGTATTATCCCTAGCTCCAACGTAAACATTCTCCAAGTAGTCCACAGCTACACTTAGAATACCATTTGTGTTCCCTGCATATGTCCATTGTAATTCACCGGCAGGGTCTAGTTTTGTAATAACGTTATCATCACTACCAGTATACACAAACCTATTACCGTCTACCGCTACGGCCCGGACATATGAATTAAGCAAATATGCCCACGAAAAGACGCCACTTGAGGTCAATTTAACTACTGTTCCATTAAAAGAGCCAATAACTACATTTCCATCTGTATCTACTGCAACAGAAACGATATCATCACCCACATCATAACTCCACAGCACAGTACCGGAAATGTCCAGTTTCTTCACTGTTTTATCTGAGCTGGCACTGAAACTATTACCATTTGGATCTACAGCTACTGATGTTCCCACGTAGGCTGAATTATGTATTTCTATAGCCCAATCTATTTTACCACCCGGGCTTATACTTCTTACCATACCATCATCTGCAACTGCAATAATTGACGGGTCAGGAAGTGCTGCCGTAGGGGTAGTACTAGGTGTTACAGGTGGTGTTACCTGTGAAGTCCCAGTGATTGTAGGTGTAGGTGTGGGTGTAGCCATTATTATTCAATTCCCCTTCCGAATATTTATCCGAGTGGGACTATTAAGTTCAGTAATATCCCATGTTTAATTGTCATGGGTGGCATTACGGGGTAGTCGGAGTTGGCGTTGGTGTGGGGTCCGGGGTTATCGTAACAGCCGCTGTTGGTGTAATTGTGGCGACCGGGGTTGCTGAACCAGTTGGTGTCACAGTTGGTGCCAGTGACGACGTTGGTGAATTCGTAGGTGTTATAGTCGGCGTAACAGTAAGCGTGGATGTAAGTGTAGGTGTTACCGTAACTGCGGCTGTATTAGTTGGCGTTACTGCTGGTGTAGCTGTATTAGTTGGTGTCAACGTTGGTGTTACCGTAAACGAAGGTGTTGGTGTGGGTGTAGCCGGTGATTGTATAGCTGGACCAGTGCAAGCTCCTAATGTTCCCGCTTGGCTCCAATCAACACCAGAACCATTATTTGTAATAAATGCAGTGTGATCATCATTGAGTAAATGTGTAGCAGCACTTCCTGTAAGTGTGGAAGCCGTGTAATCAACTGCACCACCATTATAGATGGCATTTATGTTGCCACCACTTAAATCTACATACACATTATTAAGATACAATTGAGCTATGCAACCTAGCCAATTGGCAATTGGCCCCCAGTTCCATCCAGCGATCAGAGTACTATCTATATCTAATTCGTTATCGTTATATTTCGTCCATGTTACACTACTTGTTTGGTCTACACCATCAACAAATACCCATCGTTTACCTGAATCCGATGTGTCCAGCGAGATTGCAATGTGTGTCCACACACCAGCCGTGAAAACCCCGGTTAGTGAGGCGATTACTGTTGATGTTGATGTTACATCAATTAAAAGGATGGATAATGATGATCCAGACCTTACAAGGTATCCCCCACCACCGCCACCATGACTAAAAAACGCCCTTGTGCCACTTAGATCATCAGGATTTACCCATACCGCAATAGTAAGTTCCTTACCGGTTGGCCATGAATCCGCAAACTTAGAGTCCATACGTGTGCTGCCACCGAAATGAGCAGCCTTTAATGCAAGCGGTGAGGTTACCGTTGGTGTAGGTGTAACTGCTGCTGTATCGGTCGGTGTTACTGTAGCCGTGGATGCTGGCGTTGGTGATACCCCAGATGTAGCTGTAACTGTTGGTGTAACAGTCAATGTTTGTGTCAATGTTGGTGTCACAGTAGAGGTTGGTGTAGGCGTTGGGGTTGCCGGGGTCTGTATAGCTGGGCCCGTGCAAGCTCCTAATGCACTAATTACACTCCAGTTAGCACCAGCACCATTATTTGTGCCAAATGTGGTGTGGTCCTCATTGAGGAAATGAGGAGCAGCAATTCCCGTAAGTGTGGAGGCGGTGTAATCAACGGCACCACCATTATAGAGGGCATTTATGTTACCTCCTGATAGATCCACATACACATTGTTAAGATACACTTGGGATATGCAACCTATCCAGTCCCCAACACCGGGCTTGTATGTCTTCCCAACGTTCAGTGTCCCATCTATATCTAATTCTTTATCATTATATTGCGTCCATGTTACACTACTTGTTTGGTCTACGCCATCAACAAAAACATGGCGTTTGCCTGAATCCGATGTATCCACCGAGATTGCAATGTGTGTCCACACACCCGCCGTGAAAACCCCTGTTAGTGTGGCAGTTACTGCTTGTGATACCGGGGAAAATGAAATTAAAAAGATGTACAATGATGATCCAGACCTTGCAATGTATCCCCCGTCACCACTGCCATGACTAAAAAACGCCTCTGTGAAACTTAAATTATCAGGATTTAACCATGCTGAAATAGTAAATTCCTTACCGGTTGGCCATGTATCCACAAACTGAGAGCTTACTCTGTCGGAACCACCGTCAAAATAAGCAGCCTTCAATGCAAGTGGTGGCGTTACTGTTGGTGTAGGTGTAATTGCTGCTGTTTCGGTTGGTGTTACCCCACCTGTTGACGTAGGTGTGGTAGTAAGCGTTGGGGTAGGTGTTGCTCCTATCGTAGCCGAAGCGGTAGGTGTAACCCCACTAGTTGGAGTGGGTGTTGGAGTAGCAGTAGGAGTCAACGTTGGTGTTAATGTGAGCACCTCTCCTCTACCCCATTGCCCGGGAAATGTTCCAGATAATGGGCTTGTTGCTATACCATTGAAACCTCTACGAATTTCCCTAAATATCCACAGCGTTGAACCATTTGCTGCTAATTTTGTAACAGTGCCATCATTTGAGCATGTGTATACATTGTAATTTACATCTACACTAACTCCCGCTATTTGTTGTGATGATAATTTTCTGGACCAGATTAAACTTCCACTGTGGTGTATCTTTCTTACAGTTCCATCTTTCCCACCAGCATAGACAGTTCTATTGTTATCGACGGCAACACAATTAACATCTGTTTCAAAACCAGAGTATACCCAAATTATATTACCAGTAGCATCTAATTTATGTAATGTATTACTTCTACCCGCAGCATACACATTATCTACGTAGTCTACAGCTACAGCAAGAGGTTGATTTAACATGCCAGTGTACGTCCATAAGAGGTCACCGACTGATGATATTTTTCTAACTGTATTGTCATCTGCACCGATATACACAAATCCATCAGCATCTATGGTTACGGCACGAACAAAGGTACCAACCACATATGTCCATATAAGAACTCCGCTTGTGTCTAATTTACGAACAGTGCCGTCAAATGAACCTATAGCAGTGTTTCCGAGTGGGCCTGTTGCAAGTGCCACAATATCATTACCAGTCGTATACGTCCACTGTTCGACGCCAGAACTGTTTAACTTATGAACAGTGTTATCCGAACTTGCAAAATATGAATTATTATTGATATCTACGGCAATAGCTGTGGTTATAAGGGATTGACTCGTTATCTCGGATATCCATTCTAAGGTACCATCCGAATTTATTTTCCGTACCGCCGCATCGTCAGAAACAACATAAACTGGCGGGTCCGAAACTGGTGGAGTTGGACTATTGCTGGGAGTTGGAGTTGGGGTAAATGGCATTATGTAATCCCTATAAGTATAAACCTATTTATAGGAACGTGTTATGGACTGATAATTATTTATAAGGTCGGTGACGGTGTTACAGTCATAGTCAACGTCGGTGTTACAGTCGTGGTCAATGTCGGTGTAATAGTCGGCGTCGGTGTTACAGTAAGTGTCTGACTTATAGTTGGCGTAATAGTCGGTGTCACAGGTGCCGTGGTCGTAGGTGTTACCGCTGGTGTTGCATCCGGTGTGTCGGTCACGGTCGGAGTGATGGTTTGTGTCACAGCCGCTGTAGCTGTAGGTGTCACGGGTGCCGTGGTCGTAGGTGTCACAGCCGCTGTAGCTGTAGGTGTCACAGCCGCTGTAGCTGTAGGTGTCACGGGTGCCGTGGTCGTAGGTGTCACTGCTGGTGTTGCATCCGGTGTGTCGGTCACGGTCGGAGTGATGGTTTGTGTCACAGCCGCTGTAGGTGTAGGTGTTACCGCCGCTGTTGCGTCCGGTGTATCAGTCACGGTCGGAGTGATGGTAACTGCCGCTGTATTAGTCGGCGTTACATCAGGGGTATCAGTCACAGTCGGAGTGATAGTAACTGCCGCTGTAGCTGTAGGTGTTACTGCTGCTGTAGCTGTAGGTGTCACTGGTGCTGTAGTCGTAGGTGTCACCGCTGGTGTTGCATCCGGTGTATCAGTCACAGTCGGAGTAATAGTAGTCGTAGGTGTCACCGCTGGTGTTGCATCCGGTGTGTCGGTCACAGTCGGAGTGATGGTAACTGCCGCTGTAGCTGTAGGTGTTACTGCTGCTGTAGCTGTAGGTGTCACTGGGGCCGTGGTCGTAGGTGTCACCGCTGGTGTTGTTGTTACTCCCGGTGTAGATGTTACTGCTGGTGTAGCAGGTGGCGTAGGTGTTGGCGTAGCTGTTGATGATGGTGTTGGAGATGGTGTTATGTTAGCCGTTCTTGTTACAGTGGGTGTCACCGCTGATGTAGATGTGTTAGTCGGTGTCACCGCTGATGTAGATGTAGGTGTAAATGTTACATGTGGGGTTTTTGTTACTGTGGCTGTCACAGTTGGTGTTGGTGTATTGGTATACGTAACATGTGGTGTTGTCGTATTAGTCGGCGTAATAGTAGGTGTTGATTCTGGTGTACCAGTCACGGCAGGTGTCACAGTGTTAGTCGGTGTCACAGTTGGAGATACCAAGGCAGCATCTGCTGCTCTAAGATTTAAATCCCTATCGACCCCATCTACGGTGGCATTATATGAACTAATCAAGTAAGCAGAATCTACTTCCCAGTTAACTGGCATAGCATATGAATTGAAACTCGCACCCGTGTCAATAAACATACGTGTACCATCAGCACTAAGGGACATTGCGTAAACAGTACTTGTTCGTGTTTGAAAGGTTTTTTCATATCTAGCGGTTGAAATATCATATAACACATTCATGGCATATTGATGCACAGAATTTGTATAGCTATCAAGGACATATAACTTATTTCCCCAGTTACCGAAGTTAAATGATAGTGGTATCATAGGTTTATCTTGACTTATTTCAACTACCAATGATTTACTAGCATAGACCAGCGTGGTCAAATCATATGGTGTTCCTAATGTATATTGGTATATCGTATTTGAGGCCGCGTCTAAAATAAATAGAGTATTACCAGTAGAATCTAATTGTATATCTATAGGTCTAAATACAAGACCTACATTTACTGGGTTCTGAGTAACGTCAACAGATTGTCCAGTATAAACTGTCGTAGATAGATCCCAAGCACTTAATGAATACTTATATACGGTACCCGTGCCGCTATTTACATTGGAATCCACTACAAAAAGTAATGTACCAGCTAAGGTAGTAAATAAACCTTCTGGTCTAACACACTCACCACGCAAATTAAATGTAACACCGTTAAATACCATGCTAGATAATATGTTTGTTACTGTTAATTCATATTGATCAATATCAACATCAGTAGGTGGTTTTCCACGCAATAGAAACAGCTTCTGAACGGGCAGTCCAGATGATACTGGGGTTACTGTTGGTGTTGGTGTTGCTACTGGTGTAGGCATTGTCTAATTCCCTTAAATTATTTTACTACGGTATTAGTATATATATCACATTTGAACCTGTATATTAAAATAATTGTAAATTAAACGACCTACCTTGACCTATTCCAGCGGGAGAATATGTGCCCACCTCACCTTGCATAATAGCATTTGTTATGGTCCACGGTGCTGGAAGTGAGTATGTTCTGAAATGACCATCAACGTATACAAACATTTCACTGCCTGACGCGGATAAAGAAACTCCTTCGATCATATAAGAGGCAATATCTACACTCAATGACTGAGAAATTAAAGCTGTTGTTATATCATATGCCACACTTAGATCATATCGAAATATATGTAAGGTGCTATCACCACATAAGTAGAGTTTTGAACCACCATCACCGAAGTAAAATCCATTTGCCACTCGTTCGGGGGTTATTAACAACACACCATATGCGATTCCTACAGTTGACAAATCCCACGCAATACCAAGATCGTGCTGGTGAATCTCATCGTCTCCTTGATCGCGTATTACATATAATCTATCACCAGTTGGATTGAATGCTATCTCTTTAATTACATTATGCGTTGACTCTTCAAAGGTATATGAGTCTCCAGTGTAGACAGCAGAGTAAACATCCCTAGCAATGACTAGGTTGTATCTGTAGAGTGTTAAAGTGTCCCGGTCGAGTATGAACATGCGTGTGCCGGAAGTGTCTATAAACAAACCAGATGGCTTCTTAGCCTGTGTTGTGACATTATATGAAGCATTATCTGGTGCCGCAGTGGACATCACATTTATAGTTCCTAGCGTGTGTTGGCTTACGATGGAATCAATGGGTCCATTATCTTCTAAGATGTATAGAGCCTGAATTACTGGTGTGACACTAGGTGTGACAGTTGGTGGTGGTGTAACCGTTGCTGTTGGTGTAACCGTAGGTGTAATAGCCGCTGTACCTGTAACTGTAGGTGTCACTGTTAAAGTGGGTGTGACAGTTGGGGTTATATCTGGTGTCGTTGATATAGTTGGTGTAATACTTATTGTGGGGGTCACAGTAGCTGTCAGTGTGGGTGTTGGAGTAGGTGTTAAGTACCCGGCTACATAATCGGCAGCTTCTTGCAATGTTCCAAAAACTAGGGACGCATCTAAAGTAACCGTGCCTTCCCCTGAATCACTCAATAGAACAGAGTATGTAATAGTAGTCACAAGTAGAGGTACGTCATTTACATACGTTTTTATTTTTACTGTTAAAACTTTCCCCTTTTCAATACGAGTACCGTCTATAACAACGAATACTGTGTCTTTGGGTTGAAAATCGTAATTTACTGTAAACATTTAAGAGCCTTTTCGATATATCCTCTTTCTATTTATAAAGGTACCCATTGGGGTAGTTAAAACCTCTATATTATGGCGTAACTACCATTCGGAAGGAAACTTCACAGGCGGCTACCAATCCGTCTATATTATGGAAAATATCAAGGTATATTCGCGTGAAATCTTCTTGTGGTGTGTCATCCGTTGCAGTCCAAGTATACGATTGGTGAACATCAAGGTCTGCCAATACCCCTTCCGCTACCCCTGAAGTGAAGTTAATAAATGGTTGTCCTGTGAATGGGCCAAGGTATGCCCAACGTAGCTTATAAGCACTTCCTATACTCCCTGATGGGTTTGTAACCCACCATTGTCTCGGGGTACCAGTTATACCGGGAATCCAATCGGTGTATCCATTATATACTACCCCCGCATTTGTAGTGATTAGCCATCCCCCGTCGGGGTAGAAATCCAATGTAACGAAAGGATTCTGTGGTGTTGGCACTACTACATTCATGTACGACTCATCACCGACATAATACCGTTTATCCCATATGACGGGATATGGCACGAACGGTATGGATGTCGGTGACGGTGTAACCGTCACCGCAGGGGTTTCCGCAGGGGTTTCCGCAGGGGTTTCCGCTGGTGTAACCGTTACTGGTGGTGTTTGTGACGCTGTTAGTGTTGGTGTAAACGTGGGTGTAACCGTTGGTGTAACCGTATGTGTTGGAGTTGGAGTTGGTGCTACATTCTCATCAGTTGACTTCTCCATACGTGGGTATATGTTCTCTATATTAGAGGAGTCAATAAACACTTCCCCATCAAACACATAGAATTTAGAAATATTAGCACCAATATCAAGATCACCAACATCAACCAATTGGTTTCTAATTTTATCACTGGATCTATACGGTGAATTGGATAATAGTAAAAACAGGGATCTTGGTTCAATAGGAATGTATGATCCTAGATAACCAGATGCTGTATCTCTATATCTAATCTTCAGCAATTCAAATGTAGTGCCATCAGGTATGTCTGATAATGTAGTAACGGAGGGAAATTCCGCTTGTATGGCTTCAAGTACACTGAATCCCTTTGTTGCAAAATTTCGTCTTTTTCTTATTAAAACCTGTTCCCACCCAAACCAAGGAGAATTACTACTTAAAGTGTCGCTTAAGAATGTACCATCAACTTTTGAAACGGGGCTACTCGGAATCTCTATTTCAACCCGTAAATCAAAAGCATCATCAGTTAAAGATATTTGTCCGAAAGGAGTATTCAGAACAGATGCCACAGCATAATCCATATAACCAAAATGGGACACTTGAAATAAATTATCGGCGTCTGGGACAGTGGGTATTTCTACTGGCACACTGGACCTAGCCACTAAATGAACAATACCACGACGTTGTGTCGGAAATGCAATCTCTAGATTATCTTTATTAATAAGGGTAACTGTGTAATCATCTTGGGATACTTCTATCGGCTCCTCTGTAACTTCGTCATAAAAATATACTGTTACTGCCGGGGCCACACCAAGATCATGTTTAACTTTCCATACAGCGGCTATAATATTAAATGTTTTTGAAAAAAAGGCCCCACGTGGCACATAATCGTCTAATCCGGACACATACGGTGGGAAAATGGGCTCACCACGGATAATGTTCTGATTTCTACTTAGTTTGTATAGCGTACCCTTACATCCCTCAGTTATGACACACTTGGCGAACACAGTCATGCCTAACTCGTTTTCAATAAGAGTTATTTCTCGCTTACATGTATCACATCTATAATTGATGGTGGCCATTCAAATACCTTGTTTGTATCTAATATTTATCAACAGGCTACTTATTTGAGATTTCAGCTATATGGTTAATTAACCTATTTGCGTTCTGAATAGCACTATCCATGAAATATCTAGGCCCGCACTCTATATCGTGGAGTATCCAAGCAAAATTACATTGAAATTTATGAATGGTAGTACCTCTAATGTTACCCTTGGATAGTTCCTTAGATGATCTGTTGCTATCTCTGGCAGAAAGAGTGGCTTTATACTTATAGCAAACATTTTCGAATCTTTCTGTTAAGTTAGCAATCTCCGTCGAGGTTGCCTCTGAATTATAATATCTATTATACATTTTACTCTTGGTTCCAAAATTGATTAAAACTATTATTGATCTCATGGGGTCTTGGCTTCCCATGAAAACAAACGACCTTTGCCTTATCTGGCAGTACTGCATCCTTCCCCCGGAGACAGTGTACTTTATATGACACTACCTCAGAAGGAAATAAATCTTGTATGTATTCTATAGGGGGTTTATGCTGGCTGATAAACGCTTGATCTCCCTCTCGGATATTATTCATGTATTTCCTGTCGTGCTTAACAAACTCATCGTAAATCCTATAGACTCTAGTACCGTGCCATGACATAAACCCACTGCCCATCTCCTCTGGTCGATAAAAGTCCCGCAATGCAGTAAATTCACCCCGGTATGTAACAATTTCATTCAAACTGCCTACAATAAAAGTATCCAAATCAAAGAAAAATACCTGTTCTTCTCCAAATAAATCATTCCTGAATAATTCTATCTTTCCCCACCACTTAGGCCAATTATGTCGAAATCGGATTAAGTCATCTATATCCCGGGTCAAATTTCTCTTATCATCTGTTAAACAAACCAATCTATGAGGCACATCAAGATTAGCTTTAATACCAGCTACTATGTTGTTAACATATTTATGATTATATACATCTCCACCGGTTTTAAATACTAAGGCTATCGTTATTGGTCTGTCCACGTCCATATATCTATTTAGTGTTTTAAAAAGTCTGTATACTCCCCGAACTCGAAGCATCGAACAGCACTGTTTGGATTAGCGTTGATTATATTCACTTTGCACCCAGACTTCTTCATTTCTCTGGACAATGCCATTATTGATGGTATGAATTGATCACTGTATATCTGGTCCTTGATAAACGGCCTCTCCTCATTATGATAGTGGCTTCGGTTCCCTTCTTTTTTCATATCATAACCTATTAAAATGACGTTAGATGGTCTCATGTTTACCACTAGATTTAACACTTGCACACCGCCGTTATTCCCCATTACACAATCTGCATTGGGATCATACCCAGCGTCCCCGGTTCGTCTTAGAACAAATCCATTCGCTATGGTTGTTGGGTCGGGCCTTCGTTTATAATTCAGATGTTGGGTGTGCTTAGATGTGAAACGCAGTTGACATGCGTGTTGTTTTAGATTATCATAGTTTTCCGAGGCCCAAGATTCGTCAACCCAATAGATAGCGGTGGCATTAGGGAAGTCCCTGTATGCATCATTGATACATACTACTACTTCATCTTGTAATAAACTGAGGTCTACGTTTAGAACACTCATCCCACCACCGATGATGAAAACGTTTTTTCTCTTAAGTTTCTTCATTAATGCTTGCAAAGATGGACGCATAATGGTATGATCCCCATATAAAAATAATGACGGTAAAACAATAATAATGAAAATATCAATTAGCCGGGAATGCTCTGAATTTCTACGAGAGAGTAATGGGCATCCCCTAGTAAAGTTTCTCCCAAAAGAAGGTTCAGACCAGCGTAAGTTAAAAGTACGCAAGGGAAAAGCAAACTCAAACTTTGATATTTCCTTCAATACTGTATTTAGCGATCACCCAGATTTGCGTCAACGGTGTATATTTACAAATGGTATTGCTGGGTTATCTAAAGCAGAAGAGTCAAGCGATCCATTGTTTGAAGCCTTTTATATTTTTCCTAGTGATGGCTATAAATTTATTTACAGCCCCAACGTGTTTAATTCCTCAATACAATACAAAGAAACATTAGAGAAATTTGTCGAGTTCCTAGGAGCCGACGGAGCAATAGAAACCTTTTCAGATGTCCTCAAATACGACTATATGTCAACAGACTTAGCATCCGGTATCTCACTTGGAAGCGAAATCATCTTATATGGAATCCAATATTATTATGCCCTGAAAATGGACAGCGTAAAAAGCTATTCAACTCTGTTTTCCTTATAATTTATAATCAAAATATAATACATTGATTTGCAACACATTATAGAAATTTAGAAAATTTACAGTAAATATATTTCACATCGACCGGAGATTTTAATGGAATTGGTAGAAGCAAAACAGGTAGGAAATGATGGGATTGTAGTAGTTAAAAGAAACGGTGAGATAGCCCCCTTTGACATAGAAAAGATACATAAAATGGTAGAGTTCGCATGTGAGGACATTACCGGCGTGTCAGTATCTGATGTCGAAATGGAAGCTCACTTGTTATTCTTTGATGGTATTACAACCATAGACATACATAGGTCACTTACCAAGGCGGCGGCTAATTTGATTTCGGAAAATGCTCCGAACTATCAGTTTGTTGCAGGTCGATTATTGACATATGACATTAGAAAGACTGCTTGGGGTGGGGCTCACCCACCACGGTTGTATGATCATATTACCACCAATGTTGAAAATGGATTTTACACTTCAGAATTACTAGAATTCTACAGTGAGGAAGAATGGGACCACATTGAGACATTTATAGATCATGAGCGTGATATTAAAATGGCACATATTGGTGTGAAGGAATATTTAACTAAGTACGCGGTTCGTGATCGCTCACTTGATGAAATAATCCCAGTTGAGACACCACAGTTCACGTATATCTTGATAGCTGCACTCATGTGTGGTGACACTAGGGATTCCAAGGCCATTAAATCGTACTACAATGACGTATCACTGGGAAACATCAGTTTACCTACTCCTATCATGGCCGGGATGAGAACCCTCACAAAGCAATTCAGCTCGTGCGTATTGATAGAGTGTGATGACACGTTGAATTCCATCGAGAGGACAAACATGGCGGTGCAGGAATATGTGTCTAAAAAGGCAGGTATTGGTATAGGTGCAGCGGCCATTCGATCAGAGGGTTCTTCCGTTGCTAAAAAAACAATCAAGCATACGGGTGTTATCCCCTACTTCCGCCAGCTACAAGGAACAGTAAAATCCTGTTCTCAAGGTGGCGTGCGGGGGGGAGCAGCTACTGTTTATGTTCTACTGTGGCACCCGGAGATTGAGAATATCATCGTATTGAAAAACAATAAAGGTACACAGGATAACAGGGTAAGGCAATTGGACTATGCTGTTATGATTAATAGTTATTTGTACCAGCGTCTTATAGACGGAAAGGATATAAGTCTCTTCTCTCCACATAAAGTTAGAGATTTATACAATGCGTATTTTGAAGATTCCAGTAAGTTCCAAGAACTATATGAGAAATATGAAAAAGATTCCAGTTTGGTAGAGGGCACAATCTCTGCTATAGAACTGTTTTCTAATTTGATGGTGGAAAGAAAAGACACTGGCCGATTATACATTATGAATGTTGATAATGTAAATGATCATTCCAGTTTCATGGACCCGGTTAGAATGTCTAATCTATGTGTGGAAATAACACTGATAACTCAACCGATGGGTAGTAGCAAATCATACCGAATTTATGTACCTAAGAGTGATATATTGGAAACTATCAATGAATTAGGGCAAAGTGATATTGTGAATAGTTTTCGAATAGTGGAAGGTGAGTTATAATGATAACATACAACGATTTCAGGGATTTGACAATGCCACCAGACAGTGATTACGTGGTTATTGAGTTGGAAGAGGATACATCACGTATTTCGTTGTGTACCCTATCTGCCATTAACTTAGGGAACATAAAAGAGTTAAGTGACATGGAATCATGGATGGATAATGCCGTACGCGGGCTTGATCATCTATTTGATTACCAAGATTATCTTTTACCCGCAGCTAGAGAGGCAACACTAGACTATAGACCCGTAGGGATTGGCATTGTAAACATGGCATATTATTTTGCTAAGAATGGGTTGACATTCAGTGATAGGGGTGCGTGGCAACTGATGCACGATACAATGGAGGCTCTTCAATTTTATGGCATCAAAGCATCTGTTGAATTGGCTAAAGAGAAGGGTCCATGTAGATTGTTCGAGAAGACAAAATATGGGAATGGCCTATTACCCATTGACCATTATAACAAAAACGTAGATGAGATTGTTAAACCTAAGTATAAGCAGGATTGGGAATGGTTAAGAGAGCAAGTCCGTTTGTATGGTATGCGTAATGCCACAATTTCCGCTCTAATGCCAGCGGAAACTTCCGCAAAAATCATGAATGCAACTAATGGGTTTCTACCCGTTCGTGCATTGGTTACGGTGAAAGGTAACAAGTCTAACATATCCAAACAGGTGGTACCTGAAATCAACCGATTGAAAAACAAATATGATATGTTGTGGGATATGGACAGCATGGCTGGGAACATTAAGACCATGGCTGTTATTCAAAAGTTTGTAGATCAGAGTATATCCACAAACCTAACATACAACCCCGAGCATTACCCGGATGGCAAAATACCAATGTCTGTGATGTTGATGGATTTACTATTATGTAATAAGTATGGGTTAAAAACTCTGTATTATCATAATACCCCAGACAATAGGGATGAAGATTTACAGCATTATACGGAAGAACCGGTGGACGTGGTGGACGAAGAAATATTAGAAGAAGAATGCGAAGCTTGCACAATTTAAGGAATAATAATGACAATAAAGGCATTTAATGCGAAGGAAGTAGATTTTACGAAACAGTTTATGTTTTTTGGTGAACAACCAAACGTTGCTAGGTATGATATCCAACGATATCCTATATTTGAAAAATTGATAGAAAAACAGTTGGGGTTCTTTTGGAGGCCAGAAGAGTTTGATGTAAATAAAGACAATATAGATTTTAAACGTCTATCCGAACATGAAAAGCACATTTTCATGGAAAATTTGAAATACCAAACACTTTTGGACTCAGTGCAAGGTCGTGCCCCTAATCTGGCCCTGTTACCTTACGTATCACTTCCAGAACTTGAGACTTTGATCGAGACATGGTCGTTCTCCGAAACAATTCACAGTAGAAGCTACACGTACATACTACGTAATATACTCAGCAACCCTGCCGTGGCCTTTGATAACATAATTAACAACCGTGATATTATGACCCGGGCTAATGCAGTGACTAGGTATTACGATGATCTCATGGAATATGGGACTCTGTATACCGTACTGGGTGTTGGCACACATACTGTTAATGGTAAGAAAGTTACGATAGACCTTACGGAACTAAAGCGTAAGCTATTACTATGCATGGCTTCTATCAATATATTAGAGGGTGTACGATTTTATGTATCCTTCGCGTGTTCCTTTGCCTTCGCTGAAAATGATGTGATGGAAGGTAACGCCAAAATCATAGCATCTATTGCTAGGGACGAGAATTTACACCTTGCAATAACACAGAACATCATTAAGAAATGGTCACTGGGGGAGGATGATCCAGAGATGAAGACCTTATTTGAATCAGAGCTACCTGTTATTGAAGCGATGTATCATGAAGCGGTTGAGCAGGAAAAGGAATGGTCCAAATACTTATTCAAAGACGGCTCCATAATGGGGTTGAATGACCGTATCCTTATTGAGTACGTTGAGTATATTGCTGGTAAGCGTATGCGGGCCATAGGCATCAAGAATGAATACAGTAAGAAAAATCCGTTGAGTTGGACTGAGAAATACTTGGTATCTTCCGATAATCAAGTTGCCCCACAGGAAACGGAAATAACATCATACATCATTGGTGAAGTTAATCACGATATCGGTGAAAAAACGTTTGCCAATATTAAATTTTAGGTGACATAATGAAATATTATGACCGACAAGTAGTTTTTCAAGAAGTGCCAAATGAGATATCACTGGCATATAGCATCACTGGATGTGACTTACAATGTAAGGGCTGTCACTCAGCCTTTACTTGGGATGGAACCATGGGTACTGAGCTAACCGTAATTGGGTTAGTTAACGATCTAGAGAAATATGGATCACTGGTATCTTGTGTTCTTTTTTATGGGGGAGAATGGCACGAAGATCAGTTAATACAGCTATTGTCCGTAGCACGAAGGAATTACAACCTTAAAACTTGTTTGTACACGGGTCGAGAAACCGTATCAGATAAAATACTGCCACATTTAACATTTGTTAAAACTGGCCGATGGATTGAAGAACTAGGGGGATTAGACTCGCCTACAACTAATCAAGTTTTAAGAATAGCACATAGTGGTGAGATTTTAAATCACTACTTCATTAATAATAATACAAAAAGGAGTAAGACAGACGATGATACGGTTGAACAAAACACAACTAGAGAAGAAAACCAAGTTCATACGAGACTATCTGGAATCGGCTAATGCCGCCGATGGGTCGTCAATGGACCCTAATGCCAATGTTACAAGTAAAAACATTGCCACATTAGAAGCAGAATTAAATAAAGACATTAACATACAGGTTAATAGAGAATTGCTATATGAGCGAATTGGGGAAATGTATGGGATGGAAGTAGCAGATGAATATATCCGCCAAATAGAGGCCCATGAGATTTATATACATGATGAAACATCACTCAAGCCATACTGTGCAAGTGTTACACTATACCCGTTTCTATTAGAGGGGTTAACAACCCTCGGTGGGGAATCAAAAGCACCGAAGCATCTGGCGTCCTTTTGTGGGTCTTTTATCAATCTCGTGTTTGCTATAAGCTCCCAGTTCGCCGGGGCAATAGCAACAGTTGAATTCTTAGCATATTTTGATTATTTTTGCCGTAAAGAATTCGGGGAGGGATATTTAGAAACACATAAACACGCAATAGAAAACGAGCTACAGCACGTCGTGTATGCCATTAACCAGCCAGCCGCCGCCAGAGGTTATCAATCTGTATTCTGGAACATATCTTTATATGACAAGCA
>Ga0307379_10002056_pt1 | contig 30410 bp, 27 predicted proteins | sample UN2MG_FD_202237 | JGI IMG/M metagenome (GOLD analysis project Ga0307379, IMG submission 202237) | Soil microbial communities from Risofladan, Vaasa, Finland - UN-2 | ecosystem: Environmental > Terrestrial > Soil > Coastal area > Acid sulfate soil | place: Finland: Risofladan, Vaasa | collected...
GATTCATAATGAATTTGGCATAAAGGGGAAACGATTCATTATCTTTTGTGGTATTGGCAATAATGGTGGTGATGGATTCGTTGTTGCGAGAAAGCTTCTGTCAAATGGCGGAATGGTTACCGTATTTCTTCTGGGAGATAGTGAAAAGTTAACAGGATGCCCAAAAGTCAATTTTGACATACTATCCACACTTCCCATCCACATTGAGAGGCTTACCTCTGTGGAACAGATAACCTCTTCTCTCCTTTACTGCGATGCAGTTGTGGATGCAATATTTGGAACTGGCCTTACAAGGGATATAGGTGGGATATACAAAGAGGTAATTGAATTGATTAATGAGAGTGGGACAACAGTATTCAGTGTTGATATCCCCTCTGGAGTAAATGGTGATACTGGTCAGATCATGGGATATGCTGTGAGGGCAGACTATACTATAACATTTGGCCTGCCGAAGTTGGGAAATTTACTTTTCCCTGGTTTTGATTTAGGTGGCAAACTTTATGTTACCCATATCTCTTTTCCTCCTTCCCTCTATAATACTGATAACATAAAAATTGAAACAAATGATCCCTTACCAATTCCGGAAAGGGAAGATGACACCCACAAGGGTAATTATGGAAAGGTACTTTTTATTGCAGGTTCCTCACAGTACCTTGGTGCCCCCTATTTTTCAGCCCTTTCTTTTCTTAAGGCCGGCGGCGGGCTTTCATATCTGGCCTCCCCTGAGTCAATAACCAATTTTTTGGCCAATAAAGGAAGTGAGATCGTTTTTGCACCACAGAAGGAAACAGATAAAGGAAGCCTATCTATCAAGGCAAAGGATCAACTTTTGGAATTTTCAGATAGGGTTGATGTGGTTGTTATGGGACCGGGATTATCATTACACGATGAAACTCAGGAATTAGTAAGAGAACTCGCAGCAGTGATCAAAAAACCTCTTATAATAGATGGCGATGGTATTACAGCCATTTCCAAGGATATAGATATAATAAAAAAAAGAAAAGAGGCGACAATCCTGACCCCCCATTTTGGTGAGATGTCGAGGATTACAAGAACAGATATAGGGGAGATAAAAAAAAATAAGGTGCCGATATTATCTAAAACATGCAAGGAATTGAATGCTACTTTAATCTTAAAGGGGGCCCATACATTAATCTGCTATCCTGATGAGCATATCTTTATTAACATGAGTGGAAACCCTGGTATGGCCACTGCTGGTAGCGGAGATGTCTTAGTCGGCACTATTGCAGCTATGTTTGGCATAGGATTCTCAATTCAGGAAAGCACCAGAATGGGTGTATTTATTCATGGTCTGGCTGGAGACCTTGCAAGGAGAGATATAGGAGAAGATGGAATAATAGCCGGAGACATCATGAACTATCTGCCTGAAGCGGTACGCTATTGCCAAGAACATTTTGAAGATATCATGAAAAACATCTATGAAAGCATCTACATTATTTAGTAAAAGATATGAGAGCATTGAGCTACGGCCAGAAATCAGGGATAGTCTTCCAACTGAAAAGACAAGTCAAACTTTGTTGGATTAATCGTATAAAGCGTTTTTGGGTCTTCAAATGGCATCATCATATCCAACTGCTACATAGTGCCTTTTCCATTGACACACAATTACCTTTCTCTTATACTAACTTTACATAAAATAAATCTTTAAACCCATTATATATAGCAGGAAAAGCATGTTATGGCAAAGCTTCACATTATCAAAGGACCACTAAAAGGAAAAACCTTTGATCTTGAGGGCGAGACCGTATTTATTGGCAGATCCTCAAGAAATGATATTCAAATTAAGGATGCAACAATTTCCAGAAAGCAGATAAAGATATTCAAAATAGGGAAAAAATTCCTCGTCGAGGACTTAAAAAGCACTAACGGTACCATGATTAACGGTGAGCTAATTGAACCAGGTGAAGGCTTTGAGGTAGACGAAGAGGATAGCATTTCTATAGGAAATACTGTGATACGTCTCGGTGAAATTTTCTCACACAGCGCCTTGGAAAAAAAGGATCTTTTGCCCACTTCCTCCAATGGAAACCACAATGAAAAGGACAACTCAGAGAAAGATAGGCGCTCACGCTCACCCAAAGACTTAGCCTTGATATACAAGGCCTCAGAACTTTTAAGGCAGTCCTTAAAGATCAATGAAATTTTTGAAAAGATTCTGGAGTATCTATTCGAGACTCTCCCAAGAATTGACAGAGCAGCTATTCTGCTTTACGATTATGAAAAAGGGGAAATAACTCAGGTGAATGGCAGGTCAAGGCAAGATCAAGTCACTAAGGCCACCTATTACAGCCAACCTGTGGTAGATAAGGTATGTAAGGATGGAAAAGCAATCAGAATGTCAGATACAGCGTATGAACCGCCAAGCGCTCTTTTAGAAGATATGGGCACCGCAAAAATTAGATCCGTCCTCTGTGTTCCAATTATAAGTAATTCAAAAATTAGTGGTGCTATCTACGTGGATTCGTTTCGGGTGCCATATGGATTCCGAAAGGAAGACCTTTTGTTATTCAACACTTTGAGTGGCACCTTAGCCATCGCCATAGAAAACATGCAGCTTACCGATAAGTTAAAAGTATTGCGACCCAATTCAGACTAAATCCTCTTATGAAGATTCATCTTCAAATTCTTCCAGATCCAACTCTAACTCAGAATCCTCCTGGTTTTTAGTAATACCTAACTTTTTCTTATCAATCTCTGAGGTAACCAATTCAGATGTGCTATACGGAGTCTCCTTCTGTGCAGCTTTAGCTGGAAAGGTTTCCTCATCTAATGATAGATCACCCAAATCCAGTGAAATATCTCCTTCATCAGGTTCCCCTCCCTGCTTCATTAATGTTTCTTTATCTTCCTGTTCAAATTGCAATCCAGACGGCTCTTCAAGGTCAATATCTGTTACGCTTTCTTGGGAATCAAGCTCAGGGGCTTCCCCTGGTTGAGGCTTCTCTGTTCCTTCCTGTGATGTCTCAATGTCAAGATGCATTTCCAGATCTTTTATCTCAACGTCTTCCTTACCTGTTATTGCACCGACCTCCATCCCAAATCTGCTGTCACTGAGATCACCTGTCAGGCTACCCAGGAAAAATGGTGGATTGGGTTTGTAGACAGGAAGATTCATTTTCTTCCGTTCAGAGGCAAGATCCTTGTTACACTTTGGGCACACCTCGTTGTAATCAAAACTGATGTACCTACATTTTGGACATTTCATTTCTACCTCCCAGAATATGGAAAAAATCTTTTCATGGTAATTGAAAATATATTGTCACTGTACAAAACTTTTATATAAAAGTATAAGAAAATTTCAAAAAAGCTGAAATGACCATCATCCCAGATAAAAAAAGGATAAAGTAATAATTTGTAGGTTAATTTTATTTTTCACATTATTTCAACATGTGCATGGACCATAAAATAGGTCAGGAGTTGGCATTTTATAGTTTCTCATGTTTAGTTATTTCATCTCCACCCGTATAGCCTCTGCATAATCAGAAATACCCTTTTTCAGGATCACAGCCGCAAAACTTTCTGCTTCCTCACGATTTTTAAAATTTCCCAGGGTGACCCTAAAAAACTTTCCTTTCTGAGTATTGTGTACTGGTATGATATAGACCTCATGGCCCTCTTTCAGCAACTCTTGAAACAGATCTCGAGCATATTTAAAGGGTCCAAAAGATGCGATATGAACGGTAAAGGTCGGACCTTGATCTAATAAAGACAGTGGTGGAAAAATGATCTCCTGACCCACATCAATCCAGTTTACATCTTTGATTTCAGGATTATATTTCTGTATCAGGTTTAGTACCGCTTCATCAGTCCGACTATACACACTTGCTGCCAACTGGATCACCGTATCTCCTGGTTGAGCAATGACAGATTTAAAAAAATCTTCATCTCTCTCCCGGATAATAACCCGCTTCTCTTTTGAGCCTTCCGATTGCATGAGATTAACCGGTTTAATTTCTTTTTCTTCTGTGTGAACATCCGAAGGGGGCTGCTGCTTTCCTCGATTTTTACTGGATAAATCCATTATTTTTCGATTTTCCCCTTTTTTTTCTTGCACATGCTTGATCGGGACTCTATCAACAGGGACCTGACGGCTAACTGGTATTAACCCAGACAGCCTCCCTAAAATATCCTGCCCTATCTGACTGATGCCCGCAGCCACAATAACCATTATACAAAATAGGGCTGCGGCCCACTTCCAGTAACGGCTAATATACACGTGCGGGATTTTTTTAATATCAGATGGCTCTGACTTCTTTCGGAAGCCCTCCAAGCTCATATCCTCATAACATTGCTTTATCATGGTGGTGGTTATTTTCTTTTTTCCCTTTGAATAACCCAGAAGAAGGGAATTATCTGCCAGGACGTTAATCACGCGTGGATATCCTTTAGAATAGTGATGAATGGCCTTGATAGCGCTTTTAGAAAAAATATCAATTCCATTTTCCCTCCCAGCTATTTGTAACCTAGTAGCCATATAGTCAATGGTACCATTCAAATCCAATGGAGGGATATGATAACGACTGCTGATACGCTGGAGAAGTGGCTTGCACCTTGGATCACTCAATTTTTCATTAAGCTCGGGCTGACCAACGAGAAAGATATTGATCAATTTCTCATCAGCGAAATCCATATTGGAGAGAAGTCTGACCTCTTCAAGCAACTTGAAAGAAAGATTCTGTGCCTCATCAATGATCAAAATGAAATTTTTTTGTTGCTGCATGCATTGCCGTAAAAACTCCTCAAACTCGAAAAGAAAGTCTGTCTTCGGTTTGAAATGAACCTTTTTTTTAAATGCCGAAAAGGCCAGATAATCCATAAACTCCCCTGGTGATAGAAGAGGATTGGAAAGATGAATATACTGGGTATTCTTATCAATATTATTGAGAAGTGCATGAACCATCGTCGTTTTGCCAGTACCGATCTCTCCGGTTAAGAGGATAAGTCCTTTTCTCTCGCTAACTCCGTAAGTTAAGTGATCAAGCGCCTTTTTATGACTCTCGCCCAGGTATAGAAACCGGGATGATGGAGTCAGTTCAAAGGGTTTTTCTTTTAAGTGATAAAAGTCGGTATACACGTGCCGTTTTAACCTTTTTAAAGATCAATCTTCAAAGTCTCCGACTAAACTAATAAAATCTTAACACAAAAATCCAACATGAACCGTTCACCCTATTACCTTCCTCTAAAGGTTGATAGCTGATAATCGAAGGCATACATTAATTATTATTCTTTTGTAACTACCCAGGTTGTCAGGTTCAAGGTTCACCGTTCAGGGGTTCAACTTGGAGCCATGAACCAGTGTCCATGCCAAGAGTCTCCTCAACCGGCTCATGAAAAACCTGCATTTAACTGTTAATGGTTCAGCAAATAACCATTGAACCCCGCCTGTCCCGCTGCAATAGGGGCGGGCGTGAACCCGGAACTTTGAACCTGTGTAGTTATTAATATATAGCATATATGCATTAAGCTCAAGGCGCTTTTTTTATTGGAAATTCTAAATATAGATCAAAGAATTTTTCCACCTTTCTTTATATCGTTCTTACTAAAATGCCAGCCAATTTTTGATCCAGTGCATCTCTCAATAGGGTACACTATTACTACTTGACACAAATTCTATTAATACATCTCAATGATTCATCAAGCTATGCCTAAATTTTCCTAATCCCTTCACCGCCATCTCAAAGACGAGACTTGTTTTCTGACAGGGTAAATGTTAGGATTTTTAGATTATATAAACATATAGAGAGAAACTGGTGATGCTTAATGACATAGCCAATAGATATCCACTTCTTGATCGATACGGCAAACCCTTAAACCTTGACCGATCAGCAGCTTTAGATCAATACGGTAAAGAGCACAACTCCCCTTTCTTTGACCTGACATCAGTCGTCATCATTTCCGCAGAAAGAGGAAACATTACCAAAGAGTGCGTCGAATCAATCTTTCAAAACACGCCAGAGCCATTTGAGATAATCCTAAGCGATGTCGGTTCAAGTAAAGAAACACGAAAGATAATCACGGCCCTGGAAGATACGCACAGGAATGTCCACGTCATATACAACAATCAGAGCACTGGCACAACAGGTCAGCGAAATCAGGGCATTTACCTTTCAAGGGGCGCACACCTCGTCCTGATGGACAATGATGTGCTCGTACTACCAGGGTGGCTGAAACATTTAAAGGAGGCCGCAGAAAAGGACGAAAGAATCGGAATGGTTGGTGCAAAGCTTCTGAAACCAGAAATGGATAATGTTTACTACTGTGGATGTCACACGATAACGCTAGAAAAAGAGGGAAAAATATATGGGATCGGGCTCACCAAATCTGGTCAGATGGCAAATCTCCACAGATATGATCCTCTTGTCATGAGAGAGGGAGAGGTGCCGTGGTATACTACGACGGTCCTGTTAGTAAAACGAAACGTGCTGTTCGGGTTTGGAGGATTTGATGATATGGTAGATGGCAAAGGGATATTCATCGCAAATGAGGATAAGGATCTATCCCTTAACATAAGGAAAGCTGGGTATAAGATTTATTATTGCCCGGACTCTGAAGCTATCCACAATCACGACTACTCCAAGGTGGACAGAAAAGATTCCTACCACAGAAAATACCGCCTCAGGATGGAACAGATAGCTAAGGATACAGAGTACTTTTTAAATAAGTGGGGAATCACCTATCTCATCGAAAAGCTCCCGCACGAGGACAACTCTAAGAAGTGGGATGGTAAAGAACTGGTTCGTGTAGATCTTAAGCTGGATTCAGATCAGTTTAAGAATGATATTGTCATTCTCAGTTAAAAATCAACAGTTTTATTTATGCCCGGCCCAGACCCCTGTCCCAGACTTGGCATTGCAAATTGGCTGTTTGATATTGAATTCTTGAAAAACCAATAGCTCATATATACTAATTTCATCACGTTACACCAGGACGGGCTGACTTAAAAGGTATAATCTTTATAGTTTCTGCTTCCGAAATATCCCAGCAATAAAACATGGTTCTATGCAAATCGCACTCTCTGAGCCGTAGGCGAGCCGGAGGCCAGGGCAGAGTTATCTATCCTGTCTAAAGAAGGAAATTCCTCTACTATTACGGTATAATTTCTACGAAAAAGACTATAAAAAAAGGCTCAGTCTTAATCAGGCTGAACCAGCGGATATAATGTTGTGGTCGGGACGACTGGATTTGAACCAGCGACCCCAGCGTCCCGAACGCTGTGCTCTACCAGGCTGAGCCACGTCCCGACTTCTTTGTATCACTTTTTAATGATAGATGTTTCGTTACTACTCAGGTTCAAAATTCCAAGGTTCACAGTTCAAGGTTAGAAAACGATGAACATACCTGCCCGCCAGACGGCAGGCGGGGACCAGTATGAAGATAAGGCAATCAATCCAGATTTGATCGGGAAATCGTGAACCTGACAACCTTAGCAGTTACAATATTTCTAAAAGAAAAGTCAAAGGAAAATTATTGTAAATCTCGACAAAAGCTAACATGCTTGAAATGTGGGTCTTATCACACTGATGAAATTCTCTAAAATTCTCTCTGTAGCTCCCCAGATAACGATACCCTCATAGATAAAGGCTGGGGTCTCAAAAGTTTCTCCTTCATAATGTATTGAAAAAGCACGTGGTTGAGAAGGATCAAGAAAAAATTGTAAAGGAACTTCAATCAAGTGATCAACCTCAGCCCTATTAAGGTCGAATTCATAGGGAAATGGTACTATTCCAACAAAAGGATGAACAATGAATCGAGACGTTATGGTAGTCATATCATCCAGCTGACCCAGGATCTCAGTATCCTCTTCCCTAACCCCTATTTCCTCAAAAGTTTCCCTTTTAGCAGTACTTTCCAAATCATCATCCTTCTCATTTACTACGCCACCAGGAAAGGATACCTCGCCTTTGTGGTATTCCACTGTGTTTGCTCTCCTCGTAAGAAGAAGCCAATAATGACCATCCTTTATAAATAGGGGCAAAAGAACAGAGGCCTGGGTATATGTATCAACATTGTTTTCAATTCTCTTTGGCTCTCCTTGTGATAAAAGAGCCTTTAAATCATGTTTAAGCTGGTCCAATTTTAGCACATCTATCTTTATCAAATAATTGGTACTGACTTTTGGGTTGGGGAAGTTGTCTTTTCAATAGTTGTTACAATGCTTCCACCCTTAAATATAGTTACCTTTCCACTCGATTCAGAAATAACTAAGGCAACTGAATCCGTGACCCCTGTGATAGCGGCAGCAGATGAATGTCTGGCACCCAAACCCTGGGGCATGGGTTCCCCATGGTGAGCAGCATTTAAATAGCGTCCAGCTGCCAAGACAACTCCATCATCTCTTATAATAAAGGCTCCATCAATAGAGGAAAATTCCTTTAATGTTTCTCGAACTTCGGGCTTGGTAATATGCAAAATATCCTCAGGGTGACCCTGGAAGGGATTGAAAACTAACTGGTGGGAATATTGAAGCACCTTCTTATGATCACCCAAAACGAATGTGGTTCCTATAGGTCTCCCTTCTCTGCCCTCATATGCCATCTCCATGAGCAAAGTAAGAAGAGATTCGAATATGTCAGGTTTTATGTTCTTAGGGAAAGGCGATTCTTCAGCGAAACTGACAATTTCGGATTCATCCCCCACCTTCAATATCATTATGGTATCCATATAACCTTTCTCTATTTGCCCGCCTATACACACCAAAATATCACCCTTAAATAATATTCCCTTGGAAATCCCTGCGAGAAAGCCAAATTTTAGATATCCATCTCTTGTCAGGTAAACATCAGGAAGCATAATGGTATTACATTGTAAGCCAGCGGTCTTTTCTAAGGATAGTCCCTTTTTTGTTACTATTATAACCTTAAACTTCTTTCCCTCTGCCTTTAAAAAGGGTACAATGTCTGCCGAAGTCTCCATATTAACCAAAATAGCATCGGCCTTGACCTTATTTGCTATAGATGCAGCCTGCTTAAGCATTAGATCTGTCCAACCTGCCGACTTCATCTTCTTGATTTTTGGACCACTCTCCTCTTCAGATTGTTTACCATCAATAATAGATTGTCTCTGATCTTTTTTCTTTTCCAAGGTATCTGTTTCCACAATCTCTCTCCCCTCATACCTGAAGTTCGTTGAGTTTATTGTGTCTCTTGTGTTTGTTAGGTTACAACACGATTAACTCAATAAACCCGATCAACCCGATCAACCCCGGTGTTACTCTCTTCCATAGGTTTCCATGTATTTATCAAATTCCTTCTTTGTTGTTATATCGATAGCTCTTTTCTCCCCTGAGATAAAAAGGGGAACCTTATTGCTATAGAGGTATGCTACTATCTCACTTATACCGGCAACTGAAAAAAATGGGATACCGGTTCTCGAGGTAAATTCTGCTATAGGATTCGAGCCCTTTTTATCCAGGATAATATTTCCCTCTTTATCATAGGCAACTGTTGTCTGTTCCCTGTCTACTGCAATGCCTAGTCCTGTTATCTCACAGTTAAATCCGCGAGAATGAGATTCTCTAACAATTTTTTCTACAATCTCATACTTTGTTTCCATAGAGGTTATTACATCATCAACAATAAATACCCTACAGTCATTAAAAAAGGTACCATTGACAAAAAGGGTAGCGGATGAGGACCTCTCACCGTGTTTTTTTGCCTCTTTTCTGTCATAATCAAAGAGCAAATCATGGCCATGGTAATGAAAAAGAGCAGCAGCTGTAGCCGAAGCAATTGCACTTCCTTTATAAGATGGCCCAATTATGATATCTATCTTATCTACGATAGATGTGGCAACCAGCATCTCAGCAAAAAAAGAACCTATCTCAAGCAATAGTCGGCCTGTATTGAACTTCCCTAAGTTGACAAAATAGGGTGTTGGCCTACCGTCTTTCAGAATCAGATCCTTATCAAAAAAGAGGGCCCCTGTCTCTGCAAGCATTACACTCAAGCGTTTTTTATATTCTTCCATGCTTGACTTATTACACTATTTTACCAAAAAAAACAACACGATATTCAATACTTATATTGAATAAGGAGGTAGCCAAAGCTCAACATTAAACCTACAGAGCTTTTCTTGACAGATTAAAACGGATTTGATATAAGAAACTAAAAATTTCTTCAAAATGGAGGTCTTATTATGGCTGAGGAAGAGGTTGGTGTAGTTGTTAAATTTTTCTCTAAACCAAGCGTGGCTGCTATAAACGTGACAAAGGGATCTATTAAAAATGGTGATACCCTGATGTACAAAGGTCACACTACTGATTTTACCGAAGAGGTAGCGAGCATAGAGATCGATAACCAATCTGTAGATGAAGCAAAGGTTGGTGATATGATTGGTATTCAGGTAAAGGAGAGGGTAAGGGAAAAGGACAAAGTCTATAAGGTTGTGGACTAAGATACTATGCCTTTAAGTGGAAGAATTTAAATCAAAGCCACATCTTACACAACAATCTTTCTTTTTCTGTTTAAAACCACAATTTGGACAGAGAATAAAATCCTCTGTGGAAAGTATACTTTTTTGTTCAACAGAGAATTTATCAGGAAATTCCCCAGTCTCTTGAATATTAACAAACCCACCGGCATTGATAATGGCCTCAGCATATTTCCGAGCTTCCTCTAAGCTTAAATCCCTCTTCAAAACTACTGGAGCCCTTTCGATATATTTATCTAAGGTAGAGCCAGAAACCCCAAGTTTGGCCATGTTTTGCCGGAAAATCTCTTCCTCAGCCTTTATACCAAAAAGAGCAATCCTGTATTTCTTTGCCATTTTTTTTAACAAACTATTGTTAAATAATTGCACAACTTACTCAGCAAAATATAAGTCCTCACATCCTATGGCAAATCCTGATCACAAAAGGAATATGCTAAGTGCTTCGATTCGCAAATACTATAACGTATTCTAAGGAGTATAATCTTTGCGATTGCCTTCGACCCAGAGCTCCATTCGGCCCGAGCTCATGGCCGAGGGCAGACCGAAGGGCTCACTCGGCTCGGCCGAGCCTTTCGGCCTCGAGTCGTTCGACCTGGAGGCTCTCGACAGGCTCAAGGCCGAACTGCTCGAGCCGAATGGAGTAAATAAATACGTCATCGAATTTATGAATCGAGGGACTAAGTTAATAAATAGTCATTTTTTTAATAGATTCAGAAATCGTATATCAATGTGGATTTAAGACCAGATCAATGGTATGTCAAGACAAAAAGAGACTAATCCTAGAATTCTTTTTCTTGCATAGAAATATTATCGTATGATAATTAAAGCAGTTTATTAAAATGTTGAGTCGTTGAGCAGTTACGTAGTGTAGTAATAAAAACCACACAAATCAAGCATTCGACGATTCGACCACTCAATCAACTTTTAATAGAGAAATATATACCTTGACGGAATTATTAAATAAAAAGGGGAATATCAAAACCAAAAAAATTACATTCGATAATAACGAATTAGCGAGAAGTCTTTATGGAGAAAGAAACAGCAATCTACGGTTGATAGAAAAAAGGCTCAATATAATACTTAATATTAGAGGAAACGACATCATTTTACAAGGTGACTTCCCTGAATTAGAAACGGCTGAAAATTTATTAACCCAGCTCTATGGATTGCTTAAAGAAGGATACCCTATCTACGAGAGAGATGTTGAGTATTCACTTAGAATCCTAAATGGTAACTATAAAGCAGAGCTTAAGCAAATTTTTTTAGACAGGATATACATCCCATCAAAAAAAAAGACAATAACACCCAAAAGTCTCAATCAGAAAATGTATATTGATGGTATAAGAAAATACGATATTGTATTTGGTATAGGACCAGCTGGCACAGGAAAAACATACCTTGCTATGGCAATGGCCATATCATCTTTAATGAAAAAAGAGGTAAATAGGGTAGTCTTAGCAAGACCAGCTGTGGAGGCAGGTGAAAAATTGGGCTTTTTGCCAGGAGATCTATATGAAAAGGTGAATCCATATCTGAGACCACTATACGATGCCCTCCATGATATGATGGATTTTGAAAGTGCTTCACGTCTTATCCAAAACAGTGTAATAGAGGTAGCTCCTTTGGCCTTTATGAGAGGAAGGACACTTAATGATTCTTTTATTATATTAGATGAAGCTCAGAATGTAACACCTGAACAGATGAAGATGTTTTTGACGCGCCTTGGTTTTAGCTCAAAAACAGTCATAACCGGAGATATTACCCAAACAGACCTTCCTGAGGGAAAGGCTTCGGGCCTTATACAGGCCAGAGATATTTTATCTGACATAAAAGAGATAAAATTTGTGTATTTCGGGAGAGAAGATGTTGTGAGGCATCCATTAGTCCAAGAAATTATAGATGCCTATGATAAACTGGATACTTGAAACTTGATACTCTTTAACTTTTGGCCTGCTCGGAACGCTCTCGCTTGCGAGGCGGGCGGGCACATTAGGCACTTATAACCCTGGCCCAGGCCTGATTTTTTAGCCTGAGCTCCACGGGCTCAGCTTCTAAAATATTGCAGCGACAATAGGATATTTCAGGCAAGTCGCGCCAGGGCCGGGCTTTAGGCACTTTAATATAGATATCATGGCAGAAAAGAAGAAAAAGATCGCCCCAATTAAAATTAAAAGGGGCAAAAAGTTGGAAAAAGAAATCACCTCACCACTGAAAAGATTTGTGACATCACTCAGGATGGTTAGCTCCAAAATTCAAATATGGATATATCTCATTATCTTAAGCGCTATTATTTCCCTTCTCCTTTATCCAAACTTGCTCGTAATACCAACAGAAGATTACTCTATAGGTGATGTAGCAAATAAAGATATCAAAGCATCTCATGATTTTCTTGTTGAAGATAAGGAATTGACAAAACAGAGGCGATATGAGGCAGTAAAATCAGCCCTTTTTGTCTATGACTTTGACAGGTCAGGTGCCAATATTAACCAGAGGATTAAAACATCCTTCAGCTATGCCAGGAAAGAGCTAGAACAGATTTCAACAATTGAGTTGGAACCAACCGTGCGCTCAGAAAAACTTGAACAATTAAGAGACAAATTCTTTGATCTTTTAGAAATCACTGAAGATTCTGTTCTCTTTGACCGGCTTGTCAAGGACAACTTTTCTTCCCATATAGATAATAGCGCATCGATCACAATAAACCAAATATTAGAAAAGGGTGTTGTAGGAAACAAGAAAGTTTTGATGACCCAGAAAGGAAAAGGGATAATCCTTCGTGATATAGACACTCAACAAGAACTCAAAATAGATGATTTTGATCGTTTTTATAATCTCGAAAGTGCTCTGCAATATTTCAACCAGGCAATTAACAAACTCATAAAAAATAAAAATGTAGGAGATATGGTTACGACAACAAAGCATTTTGCTAAATTGATCATAAATCCAAATATAACATTTAATAAAAGTGAAACAGAGCTAAGAAAAGAGAAGGCAAAAAGATCAGTAAAACCTATCTATTTCCAAGTTAAAAAGGGCGAGATGATTGTGAGAGAAGGGGAAAAAATCAACCTAACTCATCTATGGAAATTGGAGACTGAAGCAAAACTAAAAACAACCGCCCCAACACTCAGTATGGCCCTTAGCATGACCCTAATGATTGGTATATTGTTGGCCCTAAGTTACATTGTGCTTCTTAAGAGGTCAAATATCTTCAAAGGAGATTCAAAAAGTCTCATCTTCATTAGCGTGACCCTTTTATTCATGTTTTTACTTGTGCTCTTGTATAATACAGTGGCTGAAGAGGTAGCCAGGGGTTTCCATTTTTTTACTGCCCAAGTTCTCCTCTTTGCTTTGCCAATTACTCTGGGAGCTATATTAATCTCTATCTTTCAAGGATTGGAGGTGGCAATTGCCTTTTCATTGATCCTCTCCATTCTGGCCTCCATTGCTGTCGAAAGCAGGATAGAGTTCTTTGTTTATTTCCTTATGGGGTCTCTTTTAGCGGCCTATGGAGTAAGAAATTGCAGAGAAAGATCGGTATTGATAAAAACAGGAATGAAGGTTGGTCTTTTAAATATTGTTATGTCTTTATCGATCCAGTCTCTATACGGAAATCCTTACTCTCTCCTCGGTGCCATTTCTGTTGTATCTGGTTTTCTGGGTGGTGTCTTAGCTGGAGTTATAGCAACCGGTTTTCTACCATTGATAGAGATAATTTTTGGTTTTACTACAGATATCAAGCGGCTGGAGTTGTCCAGCTTGGATCAGCCCATCCTTAAAGACTTAATGGTCAAGGCCCCTGGCAGTTATCATCATAGCGTCATGGTTAGTAACATGGTCGAGGCAACAGCTGAAAGCATCCATACCAACCCTCTTTTGGCAAAAGTAAGTGCATATTATCACGACATTGGAAAGATAAATAAACCACTCTATTTTATTGAAAATCAAATGAAAGGTGACAACAAGCATGAGAAACTTGCACCTTCTATGAGCAGTCTTATATTGATCTCTCACGTTAAAAATGGTGTGGAGCTTGCAAAACAACATAGGCTTGGAGAGGAAATAATAGATATTATCCAGCAACACCATGGCACAAGTCTAATCTCCTATTTTTATCAAAAGGCCAAGGAACAAAGCAAAAAAGGGGGGAGTAGGTCCTCGCCTGTTAAAGAAGAAGGTTTTAGATATCCTGGTCCGAAGCCTCAGACTAAAGAGGCTGGGTTGGTTTTGGTAGCAGATGCAGTGGAGGCGGCATCCAGAACTTTGGTTAATCCTACTCCTGCAAGGATTCAAGGAATGGTTCAAAAAATCATAAATAATATCTTCTCAGATGGACAGCTGGATGAATGTGAGTTAACATTAAAAGATTTAAACCTGATAGCCAAAACTTTTTCTAAAACATTAAGTGGAATCTTTCACAGTAGGATTGAATATCCAGAACCAATAGCCAAAGGAAAAACAGATAAAAGAAAAGAAAATGGAGATTCAAATAACTTGTCAGCACCCCATGAAAAAAATGGATCCCGGGAAAATAAAAATGAAGTTAAAGAGGATCTTAAAAGACTTGGAATGTCATGATGCTGAGCTGAGTATACTCATTACAGATGATAAACATATAGCAGAACTAAACAGCCGCTTTCTTAAAAGAAAAGGCCCCACAAATGTTCTCGCCTTCCCGATAAGAGAGGATGATCCTAACGAGCCTGAGACATCAATGCTCGGAGATATTGTCATATCATTAGACGCTGCAATGAGGGATGCAATAAAAACTGGTGAGAGCCTTACTAAAATGACTGATAGACTCCTAATTCATGGCCTTTTACACCTTTTGGGCTATAACCATGAAAGATCGGAGGAGGCTTGGAGGATGGAAGAAGAGACGGAACGACTGCTGACTATGGTAGAAAGATAAAGATGCCTGTTGTTCATGGACTGTTGTCAGTTGCACAAGACAAAAGATAAAAAAACAACGACAAAAACTCAACAGACACAATAAATTAAACAAACTTATTTGATAAGGAGTTAATACTATGGCCCTTTTATCAGTTAACGTTGATCATATTGCAACAATCCGTGAAGCGAGAGGAATAAATGAGCCCGACCCCGTTTTGGCTGCAGGTATAGCTGAGTTAGCCGGCGCCGAAGCTATCGTATGTCATCTGAGAGAAGATCGGCGACATATTAAGGACAGGGATTTAGAACTGCTCAAAAAAACAGTCAAGACCAAATTAAATCTGGAAATGGCACCCGTCAAAGATCTCATTGATATTGCCCTTACCATTAAACCAGATTTGGTAACCCTTGTCCCTGAAAAAAGGAAAGAGTTAACCACTGAAAGTGGCCTTAATGTTGTAGGCAATAAAAAGGAATACAAAAGAGTTACCGGTACATTAAAGGAGGCTGGTATTTCTGTCAGCTTTTTTATTGATCCAAACCCTGATCAGATACAAGAATCTCTTGATGCGGGTGCAGATATAATTGAGATTCACACAGGACTTTACAGTGAAGCAGTATCTGAATCAGAGATACTCAGGGAATTTGAAAAAATAGATGAGGCAGCAAAATTAGGAGCTGAGCTCAAGCTGAAAGTACATGCTGGACACGGCCTTAATTATGTGAATATAAAAAGATTTTCATCTATTCCCGAGATAAAGGAATACAGTATTGGCCACAGCATTATCGCGAGGGCTGTAATGGTGGGACTGGATCAGGCTATTCGCGAGATGATTACACTGGTGTCCCAATTTTAGTGTTTGTTGTGTTTATTGAGTTTCTTGTGTTTTTGAGTTCCCATAATTCATATGGTTTTAATTTCCCCTGCGCCAAAACAACTTTTAACTTATAACTTTAGGCACTTTTATGATTTATGGTATTGGCGTAGATATTGTAAATATAATAAGAATGGGAATAGTAGTTGATAGATGGGGAACAAGGTTTTTACGGAGGGTATTTACTGAGCAGGAAATTAATTTCTGTTTTCAAGGTTCAAAACCAAAGCCTTCCCTTGCCTTGCGTTTCGCTGCCAAGGAGGCCTTCTCAAAGGCGATAGGTTTGGGTATGAGAAAGGGCATCAGGTGGCATGATATAGAGATTGTTCACAATAAAATGGGGCGCCCGGATCTCAATCTAACTGGAAAGGCACTTAGTTTCTGTCAAGAGGAGGGAATAATGAGCTGGTATGTGAGCCTTTCAGACGATGGTGACTATGGAATAGCCGTAGTAGTACTTGAAAAACATGCTCCATAAAAAAACTCAAAAGCCTTGAGATTGAAAGAAATTTCTATAAAATACCTAACAACGTCAGTCGAAAGAACGGTGTGGTTAGGCCAACAATTGGGGATTCAATTAATCAGTGGCGATATTATTGCATTGATAGGTGACCTCGGCGGTGGTAAGACATGGTTCACAAAAGGAGTAGCCATTGGACTTAAGATTGATCCAAATGATATAGTCAGTCCAACATTCACCCTTGTTAATGAATACCAAGGTAAGAATCAAATTTTTCATATAGACCTTTACCGGCTGAAAAACAAAACTGAAATTCTGGCCTTAGATCTTGAAGATTATTTTTCAAGGGAAGGAATAGTTGTTATAGAGTGGGCTGACCGTTGGCCAGGGGAGCTTCCCGAGGAAAAAATTCAGGTTGAATTGAAGATGATTGATGAGCATACAAGGGAACTTAAATTTTCTGGAAATCATCCCAGGGCTAAGGAAATTATAGGGTCATTAAAAGAGAAAGTAGGTCGAAATTTAACACAATTACAATAGGAAAATGTAATAGGGGGTATAATTATGTTTTTAAAAAAATTATCTATTTTGTTAGTTTGTGCAGGTATCATAATCTCTTTTAGTTGCGCTGGGATAGAGAAAGGTAAGGATTTTGCCACAGGAATTATTCCATCTGAGGTAGATGAGAAACTTTTCAGTCAAGTCCCAGACGAAAAAAAAGATGCTATCAACCCTTTACTTGATACGGTTAAGGATGCCGAAGATCATCTTGAACTTGCTAAGGCCTTGGTAAATAAAAAGGAAGCCGAATTAGACCTGGAAAAAGCTAAAAAGGATTTGGCCAAGATTCAACTACAGATAAGTGAGGCCGAGCTTAATTCAGAGAAGATGAGAGCTGTTCAATCAGAAGGCCTTGGGGACCCAAAAAAGGTCAATCAACAGGTTGCTAAACTTGAGGCCAAGGTCTATAAATTAAAGGGTGAGGAAGCCAAGCAAAAGGCCAGGGTAGAAAATGCTAAGTTGGTTGTTAAAGAAACCCAAGAGAAAATCGAAAATTTGGAAACGAAGACTCAAAAAGAAACTACTGAGATTGAAACAAAAAAAGAAGATATAGAGACTAAAACTAAGAAATAGGTTCATTAACAAAAATGGCATTAATAGTACAAAAGTACGGCGGCACCTCTGTCGGGAGCATAGAAAAGATAAAAAAGGTTGCTGAGAGGGTAATCGAATATTGTAAAAAAGGAGACAGGCTTGTGGTGGTTCTCTCAGCAATGGCCGGACAGACAGATTCCTTGATTAGGCTTTCTAAAGAGATAACGGATACCCCTGATACAAGAGAATTAGATGTTTTGATGGCAACAGGTGAACAAGTGAGCGTATCCTTGTTTGCTATGGCAGTAAAGTCCATGGGCTATGATTGTCGTTCCCTTCTTGGCTTCCAGGCAGCCATTCATACAGACCAAATATACGGTAAGGCAAGGATCAGGAAGATTGAAACTGATCGGATCCTAAGGGAGTTAGATGAAAACAGAATTATAGCTGTAGCAGGTTTCCAGGGAATCGATGAAAAAAAAAATATTACCACCTTAGGGAGAGGGGGATCAGACACTACCGCAGTAGCTCTGGCAGCAGCACTAAAGGCAGATCTATGTGAGATTTTTACAGATGTTGAAGGTGTATTCTCAGCTGATCCAAATATCTGCACCCATGCCAGAAAACTGGAGAGAATATCCTATGAAGAAATGTTAGAGTTTGCCAGTTTAGGGGCCAAAGTTTTAGATATACGATCAGTTGAATTTGCTAAAAAATTTAATGTGCCCCTGCATGTTAGATCATCTTTTATGAGGAGTGAGGGAACAATGGTAGTAGGAGAAAACAAGGAGATGGAAAAGGTGATGGTCTCAGGTGTTGTCTATGATAAAAATGAGGCCAGAATTACAATAGCCAAGGTGCCTGATAGGCCTGGAATTGCTTTTAAAATATTTGATCCTGTTTTCAAGGCTGGGGTAGTGGTGGATATGATTGTCCAGAATACCAGTGTTGAGGGTTTAACGGATCTCACATTTACAGTCACCAAAACAGATTATCAGGAGACCATAAAATTGCTAAAAGAAGTTGCCCGAGAAATAGGGGCAGAAAAGGTGCTCGGAGATCAAAATATTTCCAAAGTATCTATTATTGGATTGGGTATGAGAAACCATGCTGGAGTTGCCTCCAGGATGTTTGAGGTCCTATCAAAGGAAAATATCAATATAAGCATGATCAGCACCTCTGAGATAAAAATTTCCTGTATTATAGAAGAAAAATATACCGAACTTGCAACAAGGGCCTTGCATGAAGCCTTTGATCTGGGTAATGAAAACGAAACAAAATAGCAGTCAGCACATAGGCCTTTTCATTCTTATTCTAATCCTTCTTCTTGGATGGGTAATAAATAACCTGTTTTCTGTACAAGGAGACCTTGGCTCTATCGAAAGGGAAAACAATATTTTTATCCTTGTCACTGGCGTTGTAAAAAACCCTGGCGTCTATGTGTTTGATAGAGAACCTTCTTTAAAGGAATTGATGGCTCAAGCCGGTTATTTGAAGGCAAAACTGATCGACGCAAAATTGTGCGATACATATCCTTCTGTTGCTCAGGGGACAAGTGTTCAGATCAGCTCAGAGAATGGGCACATACATATCTCAACTGGACCTATGCCCGCAGCATATAAAATCACCCTTAAAATCCCTGTATCTGTAAATACTGCAAGTCTGGAAGAACTGGATACAATACCTGGTATAGGGCCAACGCTCGCTGAAAAGATCATTAATTATATATCCCTTTACGGTCCATTTAATACAATAGAAGAGATAAAAAATGTACCTGGCATGGGAAAACTTCGCTATCTACAAATAAAGCCTTATATTTCAATTTAGAAAATTGAGGGGGAATGATGCCATTTAAAAAAAGTATTCCTCGATGGTCAATAGGCCTGATCCTTACCCTTCTATTTATACTCATGTTCGTCACAGGCCTTGGTGATTTTACAGACGTTATAGAGAAAAAAACATTTGACCTCCGATCCAAGCTCAGTGCCTCTGGAGAAAGAAATCCAGATATTGAGATAGTAGTTATTGATGATGAGGATTTAGATGAAATCGGTCGTTTCCCCTGGCCGAGAAACATCCTTGCCAATGCTATAAACAATCTTGCAATGGCTGGTGCCAAGGTTATCGCCCTGGATATTATGTTTAATGAGCCAGAGGAAAGTTCTGGCCTCAAAACGATTAGAGAACTAAAGAAAACATATGCTGATCTCGATTTAAAAAATAAAGATTTATCTGCCAAAACATTTTATCAATTATTAAATAAGGCAGAGGCCAACCTGGATAATGACACCAAACTAGCTGAATCTTTTAAAAAGGCCGGCAACATAGTTCTGCCCATTTATTTTGATACAAGGAGTGCGGGAAGAGACGATGAGGTTCCTGATTATCTTGCCAAAAACTCCTATAAAATTATACATGGCCTTACGGATGAATGGGCAACAAGCTCCGTTATGTGGCTTTCCAAGATAAAGCCACTTCTTCCTTCTCTTGCGAATTCAGTTGCAGGAATTGGCCATATAAACCTTTTTCCAGATAATGACGGGTCCACCAGGACTCAGATTCACGCCATTGGTTATTTAGACAATACCTTCATTCCATCATTTCCTATTGCAATAGTAAAAACCTTCAAGGGATTAGACTACAATCAGATCAGGCTTATCTTGGGCCAGGAAATCAATATAAAGGTCCCCCCATCCAAGACAGTCAAGATTCCAGCCACAGATTTAAACATGCCAACACTCATTAAATGGAATGACGGGCCAGGGATTGCATTTCACATGACGCCATTCAGAAAGGTTCTCAAAAATGAATTTCAAACAAGCCTCTTCAGAGACAAGATAGTCATCCTTGGACCCACTGCCCCGGGAATTGGGGACCGCTTTGTAACACCTATATCGAGTAATTTACCAGGCGTGGAGATAATAGCGAACTCGGTGTCAAACATCTTAAAAGAAGAATTTTTTATGCGGCCTCAATGGACCTCATTTCTTGAGCTAGGCATTATCCTCCTTTTTGGACTCTATATTTCATTTCTCCTGCCCAGGCTAAAGGCTAGTACCGGTGCAATCATCACACTAATCCTCCTTCTCTCTTACGGAACAGTGGGAACAATTCTATTTTTTCGCTCAAATATATGGCTTAAGATTACACCTCAATTAGTTCTTTTGATTCTGGGCTATATCTTAGTTGTTAGCAGAAATTTTTTCATCACTGAAAAAACCAAAGAGAAAGTAGAGGCTGATTCTGTTGAAACAAACAAGGCCCTTGGTCTTTCTTTCCAACAGCAAGGAATGCTTGATCTCGCCTCTGAAAAATTTCGAAAATGTCCTACAGATGAACCAGGGGTTAAGGATCTTTTATACAATCTTGGCCTCGATTATGAAAGGAAAAGGCAATTTAACAAGGCATTATCAACATATAATTTGATTATTGAGGGTGGCAGTGATTTTAAAGACTTAGGCGAGAGGATACCTAAATTAAAAGGTGCTGAATCTTCTATGATCTTTGGTGCCAGTGGCATCCATCCTGGTGATATTGGGGCAACAATAGACGGCCTTGATACTAAACCAACACTTGGCAGGTATGAAATTTCAGGGGAATTAGGCAGGGGTGCAATGGGGATTGTTTATAAAGGAGAAGATCCCACTATACATAGGACTGTTGCTATAAAAACCTTGCGATTATCTGAATTTGAAGAAGGAGAGCTGGCAGATATAAAGGAACGCTTTTTCAGGGAAGCAGAGTCAGCAGGTCTGTTAAACCACCCCAACATTGTGTCTATATACGATGCTGGCGAAGAACACGACTTGGCCTATATAGCTATGGAATACCTACACGGAGAAGATTTAGCAAAATATACCCATAAAGGAAAGCTCCTCCCCTTGAGAGATGTGCTTCACATCATAACCCAAGTAGCTGATGCCTTAGATTATGCCCACAACAACAATGTTGTTCACAGGGACATAAAACCAGCTAATATTATGTTACTTAAAGATACAGGCACTATAAAGGTTACGGATTTTGGTATCGCCAGGATCACATCATCATCTAAGACAAAAACAGGTGTTGTTTTAGGCACTCCCTCTTATATGTCTCCTGAACAGGTAAGTGGGAAAAGGATCGACGGACGTTCAGATATATTTTCATTAGGGGTAGTTCTTTTTGAGTTGCTAACAGGACAAAAGCCCTTTGTTTCTGACGATATGACTTCACTCATGTTTCAGATTGCAAAAGAAAAACACACCTCAGCAAGGAAGTTTAATCCAAAAATTCCACTGATTGTTGAAAAGGTAATAGATAAAGCCTTAATTAAAGACGTTAATCAACGCTACCAGAATGCTGTCTTAATGGCTGAACATCTCAGAAAGATTATAAAACGAATAGATCAGTTGAGAAATAAAAAGGCCTCTAAAGAATAATAGAAAAGTTATAAGCGCCTAAAGTTTTAAGTTAAAAGTTAAAAAAGAAGATGATGGATAATTCCTTCATCTGCCAAAGGCAGAACAACGGTCTACAAACAACTTTGAACGTATAGCTTTAGAGCTTTGCAAAACCTGACAATTTTTGTCATCCCAATGAAGAGGGTGGACTTTTCTGAAGTGACTGGTGGCCCGCGACGAGCCTCTCGGCCTAGAGCCTGTCGAGAGCCCCTCGGCCGTGAGCTCGGAGCCGAACGTCCTCCAGGTCGAACGACTCGAGGCCGAAAGGCTCGACCGAGTCGAAGGGCGCTGTCTTTTCGCAACTTATTAATGGGGGAAATCCCGCCGCAAGCGGGAAGAGGGGCAAAACTCCCCCGCAGATACGTTGCTGAAAAGACCAGCCCGAGAGCCTTGGAACTGAAGAAAAGCCCATCCTCTTTAAGGAAATATGAGTTATGCAAAGCTCTCAGCTTATAGCTTACGCTTGAATATGATCATACTTGGAATAGATACCTCCTGCGATGACACCTGTGCTGCAATAGTGGAAAATGGAAATACATTATTATCTAATATTATTGACTCTCAGATTATTGTTCATCACAGATACGGAGGGGTAGTCCCAGAAATTGCCTCAAGAGAACATTGTAGAAATATTGTTCCTGTTGTAAGGGAATCACTAAGGAAGGCTGAACTCACCAATAAAGATATTCATGGAATAGCAGTTACTGTGGGACCTGGTCTGGCTGGGGCCCTCTTAGTTGGTATTCATTTCGCCAAAGCCTATAGCTATGCTAACACCAGTCCTCTCATAGGAATAAATCATTTAGAGGGACATATCCTCTCTGTCTTTTTAGAAAAAAGGGTCCCCCCCTTCCCATTTCTGGCCCTTACTGTTTCAGGTGGCCATACAAACGTTTATCATGTCCGTGACTTTGGGGATTATACCGTGTTGGGTCAAACACTGGACGATGCTGCAGGTGAAGCCTTTGATAAGGTCGCAAAACTTCTTGAGTTAGGCTACCCTGGGGGCCCTGTAATAGAAAAACTTGCTGCCACAGGCCGCCCCGATTCCATTAATTTTCCAAGGGCCTACCTATCCAAAGACTCCCTTAACTTCAGCTTTAGCGGTCTCAAGACTGCTGTTGCACTTTATGTCAAAAAATGGCGCAACCACAAAACAGAAGAAAATAAAATTACAATAGCAGATATCGCTGCATCATTTCAGGCTGCTGTTGTTGATATCCTCACTGATAAGGTAATTACAGCAACAGCGCAAGTAGCAGTAAAATCAGTCGTGCTTGCAGGAGGAGTAGCTAGAAACAACTATTTACGCAGTAAACTGCAAAAAGTAATGAATAATAAAGGAATCGATCTTTATATCCCAAGTCCGCAACTCTGCACAGACAATGGGGCTATGATTGCTGTTGCCGGGTATCACAGGTTAATGAAAGGCCAACAAAATGATCTAACCTTAGATGCGAGATCAAGATTTCCACTAGATCAACTCAATACCTAACTAGTGTCTTCCTCCTTGTCCTGGCAATATATTGCTCCTTAACTGACTTTCTCTTGAGCTTCCTTTATCTGTAATCTCTCAAGGATAAGTTTTTTCTCTTGCAGGATACAACTTTAACATTTATTATCTTGTACCTGCTTCATTGCACGTAACTTTTTATTCCATAGGACCCTGTCTAATTCCTGCTCTTCGGAACAGCACCTCCTAACAGGGTAAACACTAAAATCCTATGAACTCTCCTCTGTTTGGCAAGGCCCTTTGCTCGTTCCTTGCAAAACGGGAGGTGGGCGTGGCGAACAGACAGGTCCGCCGGACGTATGGCGGGCAGGCAACAAAGAATAGAAACAATAGCAAAAAATAAGCAAAAATGCGTTTTAACCGTCAATTCCGATATATATATCTTAGGCTTATTAGGCTCAGAGGTCATCCTCATGAGTTAGCCTTAGGCATGGCCTTTGGTATATTTATGGGTATGACACCAACTCTTCCCTTTCACACAATCGTTGCTATAGCATTGGCCTTAGCCTTTAAGGCAAGTAAGATAACAGCAGCGCTTGGAACCTGGATATGTAATCCTTTAACCATATATTTTATTTACAATTATTGTTATAAAATAGGGTCACTTATCTTAGGATTTGATCACAACACAAAACTCCTAAGGCCAGTAGTTGAGGCAATTAATCATGGAGAGTTTTTACATATCATAACGACAATCTTGGGTGGTGGTGGAATAGTAGTCGCAACATTTCTCTTGGGAGGTATTGTATTGGGCCTTTTATTTGCTGTACCTTCATATGGTATCTTCCTTTATTTTTTTAAGGCCTTTATTTCATGGCGCAAATCAAGAAAGTTGATCAAGGCCTGATAGCATCTAAGGCCTTGTTACGTAAATCAGGGATTAGGCCCAGAAAAAGACTGGGGCAAAACTTTTTAGAAGATCCTGCTGTAATTGAAAAAATCATTACCCATGCAGGATTTGATACAAACGATGTGGTTATAGAGATAGGCTCGGGTTTAGGTGCATTAACGATCCCAATCCTCCCCTACATTTATCATTTGGTTGCTATAGAAAAAGATCTATTATTGATAACCATATTAAAAGAAAGGTTGTCACTGAAAGAAAAGGAAAAGATAACTTTTATTTCTGGGGATGTACTGAAATTAGATTTTAAAGAGATCTATGATACATTTAATCAAAAGATTCGGATAATAGGCAATCTGCCCTATAATATCTCATCTCCATTCTTGGAAAAGCTTATCATCAATCGGGATTATATCAAAAATGCAATCCTCATGTTTCAATACGAATTTGCACAACGTTTGACTGGAAGGCCAAGAAATAAAGAATACAGTGCACTTAGTGTTATCAGCCAATACTATGCCACAATATCTCCTCTTATCAAGATTAAAAGGGATGCCTTTTATCCTAAACCAAAGGTTGATTCTATGGTTTTGGAGATGGATTTTACAAAACCATACCCTCTTCAGGCGGAAAACGAGGTGATGTTTCGTAAGACTGTCAGGGCGGCATTTAGCTGCCGGAGAAAGACAATCCTTAACTCTCTTGAAAGGGGAATGGTGTCTCTATCCAGAGAAATAATAGCAAAGGCCTTAACAAAATGCCTCATTGACCCAAAAAGAAGGGCTGAGACCCTCACCATAGATGAATACATACATTTGAGCTCTGTTGTAATGCCAGATAAGACAATTCCTTGACACATAATATAGTCAATGATATTTAGCTTTTGAAATGTTCATAGGATTAAAAGTGGTAATTGCTCAAAATTGAGCCAATTTCAAACTGCTTGTTTTTGGGGCATGGGTATCTTTTTTTGCTTATGCCCTTATAAATATAGTTCAGCTTAGTTGTCGTTTCAAAAATGGTTTATATAGGCGGAATATATGATTCTAATGCCAAGTTGCCCTTCGGCCTCGAGCTCAGGGCCGAGAGGCTATAAACCATTTTGAAACGACATAGCAAGGCACCCTGTTTGAAGGGCATAACAAAAAAAGATACCCATGCCACTACTTCAAATTGTAAGTAGATATAAAAAGTGCGTCAAAAAAACTATATAGTTGTTGAAGGTCCATTAGGAGTAGGTAAGACCAGTTTTGCTATGCTTCTGGCCGAAAAGATAAATGGCAAAACCATCTTGGAAGAAACTGAAGGAAATCCTTTTCTTGCCAACTTCTATAAAGATCCAATAAAATTTGCATTTCAGACACAACTCTTCTTCACACTAAGGCGCTTTCAAAAGCAGGAGGAGATAAACCAAATTGATATCTTTAAAAGAGTTGTTATCTCAGACTTTCTTTTCGATAAGGACAGAATCTTTGCGAGGCTTAACCTGGATGACAGAGAATTCAGCCTATATGAGCAGATATTTCACCTATTAAAGGTGAGAATATTAAAACCGAATCTGGTGATATTTTTGCAGGCAAGAACAGATATCTTGAAAGAAAGAATCAAAAAGAGAGATAGAGATTATGAAAAATCAATAAATATAAAATATCTGGATCAAATAAATCAGGCCTTTAATGAATTTTTTTTTCATTATACTGAGACCCCACTTTTAGTAATCGATGCCTCAGAAATAGATTTTGTTAATGTACCATCTGATCTCGATAACCTCATTGTCGAAATAGAAAAGATGGAAAAAGGAACAAAGTATTACGTTCCGCTTGGATCAAGGCGCTAAGTGAGGTAGAATAGTAGATATGGACACTTTGCCGGAGTAACCATTGTGGTTGCAAAGCTCTTTAATATAACGAAACCTCACCTGGCCATCTTTGGTGAAAAAGACTATCAACAGCTTGCTGTTATTAAACAGATGGTAAGGGATTTAAACATGGACATTGACATTATTGGTCTCCCAACAGTAAGGGAACGAGACGGTCTTGCTATGAGTAGCAGGAATAAGTACCTGAGCCCAGAGGAAAGGTTGTCAGCATTAAGCCTGAAAAAGGGCTTAGATTTAGCCAAAGCCATGGTAAAAGATGGGGAAAAAGATTCTGCCACAATCAAAAATGCAGTAAAAGAATTGATCCTCACTCACCCATTTACAGAGATTGATTATGTAACCATCTGTGACCCAGCAAAACTTACAGACATGGAAAATGTAGATGGGCCTTCCCTTTTGGCATTGGCTGTAAAGGTGGGAAAGGCCAGGCTGATAGATAATAGTATAATAGCGTGAGGGCACATTGAAAAGACTCAGAACAAGTCTAAAGAATTATTTCCTTACAGGTCTTCTGGTAATTCTCCCAGTCTTTATAACAGCCTATGTTATCTGGTTTTTAATCCGTGCCATGGATGTCGTGCTTAAGTACGTCCCTGCTAAATACCTACCGGATACCTACGGCGTTCATATACCTGGGATTGGCCTTATTTTAGTGATTATTATTATCTTTGCTGTCGGTGTTTTATTTAGAAACCTGGCTGGCAGAAAAGTAGTAAATTTTTGGGAATATTTGGTAGCCAGGATACCGTTAGTAAGAATCCTCTATTCAGGAGTGAAACAGCTCTTAGAGTCCTTTTTTTTACAGAAAAACGATGCCTTTAGAAGGGTAGCTCTGTTAGAATACCCCAGGCGAGGGATCTATGTAATTGGCTTTATTACAGGAGAAAGTAAAGGGGAGGTGCAGAGTAAAACTGACAAAAATATGATGAATGTCTTTGTACCCACAACACCTAATCCTACGAGTGGATTTTATATTCTTATACCAAAAGATGAGCTGATAATCCTCAATATGACTGTTGAAGATGCATTTAAACTTATTATATCTGGTGGTATTTTTAGTCCACCTGAAAATTGTAGACGCTCATAAAGGGTATCATTCCTCTATCGGTCAACATTGTATCATTTAAATTTTTGTTACTTTTTTGTATATACATTGCTCATCTTTTATTTTTTTATTTAGCGTAGAGAGGAATCAAACATGAACACTGATTTTTTATTCACATCCGAGTCTGTAACTGAGGGGCATCCGGACAAGATAGCTGATCAAATCTCTGATGCCATACTTGATGAAATTATAACTCACGACAAAAATGGAAGGGTAGCCTGCGAGACCCTTGTCACTACCGGCATGGCAGTTATTGCAGGGGAGATAACCACCTCGTGCTACGTGGAAATACCGGAAATCGCCAGACACACAATAAAGGAAATAGGATACAACGATTCATCCATGGGCTTTGACTGGGAGACATGTGCAGTTGTTACGAGTATTGACAAGCAGTCACCTGACATTGCACAGGGAGTCAATGGCTCTGGTCTATTCAAAGAACAGGGGGCAGGTGATCAGGGACTCATGTTTGGCTATGCGTGCACCGATACACCGGTTTTTATGCCAATGCCTATTTATCTTGCCCATAATCTTACCCAGAGGCTTGCCCATGTCCGAAAATCTGGAAAACTCCCATGGCTGAGGCCAGATGGAAAATCCCAGGTAACTGTGAGGTATATAGACTTAAAGCCTACCACCGTTCATACAGTTGTTATAGCAGCACAACACTCCCCTGAGGTTGATTACGATACCCTGAAGGAGGCAATTATTGAAGAGGTGATAAAGAAGGTTATACCCCCTGAAATGATTGATACACAAACACAATTTTTTGTAAATACGACTGGGAGGTTTGTTACTGGTGGTCCATTAGGTGACTGCGGTATGACCGGCAGGAAGATTATCATGGATACCTATGGCGGATTTGGTTACCATGGTGGCGGTGCATTTTCTGGCAAAGATCCATCCAAGGTGGATAGGAGCGCCTCCTATATGTGTCGCTATATTGCCAAAAATATCGTTGCTGCGGGTTTAGCTGAAAGGTGTGAAATCCAGGTAGCATACACCATCGGAAAGGCGCAGCCAGTTAGTTTACTCGTTAATACCTACGCAACCGGTGTTGTGCCCAGTATTGAGATGACAAAAATGGTGGAAAAGGAATTTGATATGCGGCCAGCTGTTATAATTGAGCAGTTGGATCTTTTACGACCCATATACAAAAAAACAGCCAGCTATGGGCACTTCGGGCGTGAATTGGATGAGTTCACCTGGGAGAAGACAGATCTGATTGAAAAACTTAAAAAGGCTTTGTAATCTCTCACAGAGTTCTCAGAGACTCAGAGATTGAGTTGAATTCCCGAGAGGGTAATTCAACTCAATCTACATGCCTCTTTCTCTGAGATATGTATACAGGATTATAACACTATAGCACCTGTACTGCGCATTATAAATAATTTATCGCTAAATCAATCAATGTCCACCAGCGGTGGACTGATCGTTTGTCCTGATTTTTCGTCCCTGCCCTGTGAAATGCTTTTAGTTTCTATTTCACCAGGGTCAAAAAATCAGGACAATATAATAATTATCTTTGCAACCTCTGTGGCTCGAGTGATCCCGATAAATCGGGAGAGTGGGCGAGAGAATCTTTTGACAGTGTATCAAAATAGTTTAACCCATTAATCAAGGAAAGAAACCATGGACTATGACATCAAAGATATTGCTCTTGCAGATAAAGGACAACTCAGAATAGAGTGGGCAGGCAAAAGCATGCCTGTGTTGAATTCTATCAAAGAGAGGTTTTTTAAAGAAAAACCCCTCTCAGGTTTGAGGATTTCTGCCTGTTTGCATATAACCACAGAGACCGCTGTCCTGGCACAAGCACTCAAAGCAGGCGGCGCCTCTGTAGCGCTGTGTGCCTCTAATCCCCTTTCAACCCAGGATGATGTTGCAGCCTCGCTGGTGGCCAATGATGAAATACCGGTCTTTGCCATAAAAGGAGAAGACACCGATACCTATTACAGCCATATACTGTCAGCCCTAAAAAAATTCCCAAACCTCAGTATGGATGACGGAGCTGATCTTGTCAGCTCTCTTCATTTTATTGCCCTTAATAAATGGGACGATGTTTCCCAGGGAATACGAGAATGGGGTCTTTCTTTACGTCAAGATGAAAGGGACACTCTAATTTCCGATGTTATGGGAGGGACAGAGGAAACAACCACTGGTGTCATACGTCTCAGGTCTATGGAGAGAGATAACGTGCTTCAATTTCCCGTTATCTCTGTCAATGATGCCAATACAAAACACCTTTTTGATAACAGGTACGGCACAGGTCAAAGCACCATTGATGGAATCATTCGAGCAACAAACAGACTTCTCGCAGGAAGCTGCTTTGTTGTGTCCGGCTATGGATGGTGCGGGCGCGGGGTAGCTACCAGGGCAAAAGGGCATGGCGCCAGGGTAATTATCTGTGAAGTGGATCCTTTAAAGGCCTTAGAGGCGATCATGGATGGATTTGAGGTTATGCCAATAGCAAAAGCTGCCACAATAGGTGATTTTTTCTGTACCCTGACTGGCGATAAAAATGCGATTACCAAAGAGCACTTCCTTGTTATGAAAGATGGTGCCATTATCTCTAATTCCGGACATTTTAATGTAGAACTCGACATTCCCGGGCTAAATGAGACATCCACCTCTCAAAGAAAGATCAGGGAATTCGTTGAGGAATATACCCTCTTAAATGGAAACAGGGTCTATCTTTTGGGTGAAGGAAGGCTCATAAACCTGGCTGCGGCAGAAGGCCATCCCTCTTCTGTCATGGATATGAGCTTTGCAAACCAGGCACTGTCTATGGAGTACCTATCAAAGGAACATAAAAATCTTGATAAAAGAGTGTATCCTGTTCCCCCTGCTATTGACAA
>Ga0307379_10002058_pt1 | contig 30405 bp, 17 predicted proteins | sample UN2MG_FD_202237 | JGI IMG/M metagenome (GOLD analysis project Ga0307379, IMG submission 202237) | Soil microbial communities from Risofladan, Vaasa, Finland - UN-2 | ecosystem: Environmental > Terrestrial > Soil > Coastal area > Acid sulfate soil | place: Finland: Risofladan, Vaasa | collected...
TCGGGGGCTGGGCCCTCTTGCGCCTACCATCCCACGGCTCCCAAAGCATCGCCGTGGGCTTTATTCCTCCGCCTCCTTCGGAGGCTCAGAACGCGGCCACCTGTCTCGAAGGAGACTACACGCACCCAACGTCTCTTCGCCTTGGAATTTCCCTGCTGTTTCGCTTACAATAGCAGCCATAGAAGCCAGACAGCCTCCCTTGTCCCCCTGGAGCCGCCTCATGGGACGACTTGTCGCGTTGGCACTGTTCCTCGTCGCCCCGTGCGCGGCCACCCTGGCGGGCGCGGCGGCCGCCCCCCCGCCGCCCAAGAAGGAGCCCGAGGTGGTCGAGCGCCTCCAGGCCTGGGCCGACAAGATTCTCTACCACGACGACACGGGCAAGTTCTTCTTCGCTGGCAAGGTCCTCGTCCTCAAGGGCGAGTTGCGGGTGGACTGCACCGAGATGGAGGGCATGGTGGACCCCAGGACCCGCGAGATCGTCAAGATCATCGCGACGGGCGCGGTCACGCTCTCGACCGTGGACACGATCAAGGTCGGCCCCAGCAGCGACCGGCCGGCGACGACGAGCGACGCGCCCGACGCATGGCGTGCCACGTGCTCGAAGGCCGACTACGATCTGCGCGCGGGCAAGATCATCATGACCGCCGGCCCGGGCAAGCCGCGCCCCCAGCTCCGCCGGGCGCAGGGCAACGGCGAGGCCGACACGATCATCTTCCTGCCCAGCAAGGGGGAGTACGAGCTGATCGGCAACCCCGTGATCCGCGGCGAGATCCCCACCGGCCCCGCCAAGCCCCCCAAACGCACCGTGGACACCAAGGCGAAGGGCAAGGACGTGCCGAAGGCGAAGGAGCCCAAGGCCAAGGACGACCCCCCTCCCGCCCCGCCGGCCAAGCAGCCCTGAGAGGCCATCTCACACGACCAGCACCTTCACGATGTTGGTCGCGCCGGGCAGGGGTGTCGCGCCGCCGACGAGCACCATGGCCTGCCCCTTCCTCACCGCCTCCAGCCGCACGAGCTGGCGCTGCGCCCGGGCGATCAGGGCATCCGTCGAGTCGGCCATCGGCGCGGGATGAGCCTCCACCCCCCACACGAGCGCCAGGCGCCGGCAGCACGCCGGCACGGGGCAGAAGGCGTGGATAGGGCACGCCGGGCGCCGCTGGGCCACGAGCCTGGCGGTGGCGCCCGAGATGGTGAAGACCACGAGGGCCGAGGCCCGCACGTCCTCCGCCGCTCGCACCGCGGCATCCGCCACCGCGGCGGGGACCGACAGCGTCTCCCAGTGAGCCAGCGCCGACCGGTCGGGGCGGAACACGGTCTCGGCGGCCTCGGCGATCCGGGCCATCATGGCCACGGCTGCCACCGGGTAGCGGCCGATCGAGGTCTCCGCCGACAGCATCACGGCATCGGTGCCGTCGAAGATGGCGTTCGCCACGTCGGATGCCTCGGCCCGCGTGGGCCGGGGGTTGCGCACCATGGACTCGAGCATCTGGGTGGCCACGGTGACGGGCTTGCCGCGCCGGTTGGCCTCGCGGATGATGCGCTTCTGGAGCACGGGCACGCGCTCGGGCGGCATCTCCACCCCCAGGTCGCCACGGGCCACCATCACGCCGTCGGACGCGTCGAGGATGGCACTGAGGTCGTCCACGGCCTCGGGCTGCTCGATCTTGGCGACGACGGGCGCGTCGCCGCCGCGGCGGCGGATGAGGCGTTTCACGGCCAACACGTCCGCCGCCCGCCGCACGAACGACAGGGCCACGGCGTCCACCCCCAGCTTCAGGCCGAAAGCGAGGTCGTGGCGGTCCTTCGCCGTCATTGCGGGGGCGCTCACCAACACGCCCGGCAGGTTGATCCCCTTGTGCTCGCCCAGGGGGCCGCCAACCACGACTTCGCAGTGCACCTCATCCTTGCGCTTCGAGAGGACGCGGAGCTCCAGCAGGCCGTCGTCGAGCAGGACGCGGTCGCCGGGGTGGACGTCTCGCGGCAGGGCGCGGTACGAGGTGGAAACGCATTCGGCATTGCCGACGAGGGGGCGCGTGGTGATCGTGAGCCGGGTGCCGGGCTTCAGCACCACGGGCCCGCCGCCCTCGAGGCGGCCGGTGCGGATCTTGGGGCCTTGGAGGTCCTGAAGCACGCACACGTTGGCGCGAAGGCGCTTCGCCAGGCGGCGGATGCGCTCGACACGCGTCGCGTGCTCGGCGTGCGTGCCGTGGGAGAAGTTCAGGCGAAAGACGTCCACGCCGGCCTCGATCAACGCGCGCACCCGCTTCGGGGAGTCGCTCGCCGGCCCCAGCGTCGCCACGATCTTCGTCCGCATGCCTTCCGCACCTCCACAAGGCGTGGCACAGCCGCCAATTATAGCCTGCGCTCCGGCGGCCTGCAACCGCACTTGAGAACCGCCCGGAGAACGGGTAGAATCACGGCTCGATGTCTCTCCCCCCGGAGCGCGAATCGAGGTCAGGCCATTGGCAGCAGCAAGTCGCGTCCTCCCGCTCGCGGTCGCGCTGGCGCTCGGCGCGGCGGGGCGGCTCGGCGCAGGGGAACAGGCCATGGACAGGTCGGACAAGCTGTTCGAGACACGCGCCTCCAGGGGCTGGCGCGCCGAGGTCGAGGTGTTCCCGTCGCGCCGGGCGCGCGAGCGCGTGAGCCGGCTGCTCTACGGCAAGTTCTGCGAGCACCTGGGGAGCAACATCTACAACGGCATCTGGGCGCAGGTGCTGCGCAACCCGGGGTTCGAGCCGTGGCATTTCTTCGGCAACGACGCCCAGCTCGCCCACAAGGCCGAAGGGCTCGAGCGCGAGATGGGAGTCAAGGGCCTCGCGGCGAGCCGCCAGCGCGGGGTAGCGTTCCCCTGGGTCCCCTGCGGCCAGGGCGACGCGGCGTTCGCGCTCGACGGGGACGCGCCGCTCAACTCGGAGACGTCGCAGCGGGTCGCCGTCGCCAGCGTGCCCAGGGGCGGGCTGCCGGGGGTCGCCCAGGCGATCTGTCTGCCGCTCCACCGCACGCGCGACTACGAGTTCTCGCTGGCGGCCCGGGCCAAGGGCCCCGGGCCGCGGCTCGCGGTGACGCTGCGGCGCGGCTCGCCGGACGGCGACGTGCTGGTCCGCAACGACATCGGGCCCATCGGCCCGGACTGGGCGAAGCACGCCTGCCGCCTCTCGGTACCCGACAAGCCGTTCGAGCGGGGCGAGGTGTTCTTCCTGGCCATCGCCCTGCCCAGCCCCGGCACGGTGTGGCTCGACGAGGCCGAGCTGTTTCCCTCCGACCACATCGCCGGCTTCGACCCCGATGCGGTGCGCCTGTGGCGCGAAGCCCGCCTGCCGCTGCTCCGCTACCCGGGCGGCAACTTCGCGTCCGGCTACCACTGGCAGGACGGCGTTGGCCCCCGCGAGAAGCGGCCCACGAGGCTCAACCGCGCGTGGAACCAGCCGGAGCCGAACCACGTGGGCACCGACGAGTTCATGGCCTACTGCAAAGCGGTCGGCTGCGAGCCGTTCATCTGCGTCAACGCCGGCGACGGCACGCCCGAGGAGGCCGCCGCATGGGTCGAGTACTGCAACGGCGCCGCGACGACCCGCTTCGGCCGCCTGCGCGCCGACAACGGCCACCCCGAGCCCTACGGCGTCCGCATCTGGCAGATCGGCAACGAGCTCTGGGGCAACTGGCAGATCGGCCACTGCTCGCGCGAGGAGTACGCCGAGCGCTACGAGCGCTTCCACAAGGCCATGAAGGCCGCCGACCCCTCGATCCACCTCATCGCCTGCGGCCAGGATCTCCGCTGGAACGAGCCGCTTGTGGCCCGCAAGGGCGCGCTCATCGAGTCGGTCTCGATTCACAGCCTGATGGGCGGCGGCCTGCGCGGCAGCAGCGATCCCTTGGGCGCGTTCGAGTCGCTCCTGGCCTATCCGACGGCCTACGCGGGCGTGCTGGACGCCCTGCGGAAGCAGATGGCCCCGCACGTGGCGAAGCCGTGCATCGCTATCACCGAGCTGCAACTGTTCACGAACCAGCCGAGCCTGCCGAACAACGGCGAGATCGCCGAGGCCCTCTTCCTTGCCGGCATCATCCACACCGCCATCCGCACGGGCGGCCTCGTCGAGCTGATCACCCACACCGCCAACATGAACCACGGCGGCGGCCTGCGGAAGCGCCGCGAGATCGTCTACCCCAACCCCGTCTACTTCACCTCCAGGCTCTACGCCACGCAGCCGGGCGTGTGGCCGCTGGGCATTCGCGTGGCCACGCCCGCCGCCGACGTGCCGTCCCGCGGCGGGCTGCCCGCGGTGAGCCAGTCGCCGTGCCTCGACGCCGTCGCGCTCCTCGACGACGCGGGGACCGCCTTGGTCGTCCTGGCCGTCAACCGCCACCACGACAAGGCCATCCCTGCGGCGATTCGGCTCGACGGCTTCCCCGCCCGGCCCGAGGTGAGCGTCCAGACCATTCGCGGGACGGGCTGGCGCGACCTCAACACCTGGCAGGAGCCCGACCGCGTACGGCTGCACGAGGAGACCCGACGGCTCGGCGCCCCGCCCTTCGCCTTCGACTTCGAGCCCTGCTCCGTCACCGCGCTCACGTTCCGCCGGGCGCCCTGAAGCACTCACTGGAGACCCGCATGGCCAAGAAGCGTCACCCGGGAGCCTCTGGCTGGCCGCACGGCGGCGCCGCCTCCGCGCGGCACGGCCAACTCGAGGTCATTCAGCGTCTCGCCGCCAGGTTCGCGACCGGAGGCGTGGTGGACGCGGATTTCGACCGCTATTCGGAGCGCCTGAACCGGATGCTGCGCGACTGGCGCGAGTTCCGGCACATCCGCCCCGACATGGCCGCGCTCCAGCGCGCCCTCAGGAGCCTGCCGGAAAGCGAGTTCCGCGCCCTCCTCGACCCGTCGAGCGGCCAGCGCCGCTCCCGGCGGGCGCGTGCCCGCGTCTTCCAGCTCGCCTTCGACGTGGAGATCGCCGAGCTGCTCGCCCCGGCGCTCGCCGACGCGGCCCAGCGGGCCGGCTCGCCCGACGACGCGGGCGCCCTCGCCCTCGCCGTGCACTCGCTGCGCGGCTGGTCGGACGGCTCGGTGCCGCCCGAGGCGAATCCCCTCCTCGCCATCCTCCTCGACGTCTCGTTCGACGACTTCCACGAGCTGGGCAAGGCCCTCCAGGAAGTCGAGGCCCTCATGGCCCAGGAGCCGGCCGAAGCAGCCGAGGACCCGGAACGCCAGAAGCGGGTTCAGGAAGCCATCGCGAAGCACCCGGCCTTCCAGCGCGACGCCGAGCGCCGCGCCTTTCGGCTCGGCAACCGTCTTCTTCACTACGTCGAGCGCGGGGTCGTCCGCGCCCACATCCCCGCGGAGGAGCTGGCCGCACTCACACGCGAGCTCGCCCAACTCGCCAGGGGGATCGCGGCGCGAAGCCAGGAGGCAGACGCCCCCGACGCCTCCGCGGATATCCGCGCCTCGACGCCCGACCTGGTCGCGCGCATCCGCGGCTTCGCGAACGACCCGGCCAACGACGCCCTGTTCCGCAAGTTCACGGAGGATCTGGCAGCCGAGGCCCAGGAGGCCGCGGCCAAGGGGCTGCCCCTGGCCGAGCGCCTGGCCCCGCTGGTAGACTTCTGCCAGGTCGCCGGCGAGCCGGCCTCGCCCATTCGCACGATCATCTGCCAGGCGAGCCTCGCGCGGGCGCGAGCCGACGCCGAAAGCGAACAGGCGGGCGGAGAGGCTCCGCCCGCCTGATGACTCCAGTGGCACAGGCGCCCTGCCTGTGCCCCCCAGCCTACTTGCCCTTCTTCGGAACCCGCAGCCAGGCCCCCTGGGCGCCTGATGTGACCAGGTGCGCGTAGCGGGTGAGCCAGCCGCTCGTGATCTTGGGCTGTGGCGCCTTCCAGCCCTTCTTCCGCCTCGCCAGCTCGGCCTTCGAGACGTGCAGCTTGATGGCTCGCCGCGGGATGTCAATCGTGATCGCGTCGCCGTCCTTCACGAGGGCGATGGGGCCGCCCGCCGCCGCCTCGGGCGACACGTGACCGACGCACGGGCCGCGTGTGCCGCCCGAGAACCGCCCGTCGGTGATCAGCCCCACACCCGTGGTCATCCCCCTGCCCGCGAGAGCCGACGTGGGGTGGAGCATCTCGCGCATGCCCGGCCCGCCCTTCGGGCCTTCGTAGCGGATGACCACCATCATCCCCTCCTCGATCTCGCCCGCCAGGATGGCCTGCATGGCCAAGTGTTCCTCGTCGAAGACCTTCGCGGTGCCCGTCATGCACAGGGCATCGGCCGCGATGGCGCTCTGCTTCACCACGCAGCCCTCGGGCGCCAGGTTGCCCCACAGCACCGCGATCCCGCCCTCCGGGCGATACGCGGTCTCGACCGTGCGGATGACATCGCTGTCGTAGACCTTCGCCCTGCGGGCGATCTGTCGCGCCCGCGGGCCGCTCACGGTCAGGCAGTCGTGGATCCGCCTGCCGAGCCGCTGCATCACCGCAGGGATGCCCCCGGCGCTGTGAAGGTCCTCCATGAAGTGCTCGCCGGCCGGGCTGATGCGGGTGAGCGTGGGCGTCGCCTTGCTCACCTCGTCAATCATCTTGAACGGCACGTCAATCTTCGCCTCGTGGGCGATGGCGGGGATGTGGAGACAGGTGTTCGTGGACCCGCCGAGCGCCATGTCCACGCACAAGGCGTTCTCGATGGCCTCCCGGGTCATGATCGCGCGGGCCGTGATGCCCTTGCGGACCAGCTTCACGATCCGCTCGCCGCTCGCGTAGGAGATGCGATCCTTCTCGCTCGACACGGCGAGCGCGGTGCCGCAGAAGGGCAGCGACATGCCCATCGCCTCGGTGCAGCAGGCCATCGTGTTGGCCGTGAACAGCCCCGCGCAGGCGCCTGCGCCCGGGCACGCGGCCATCTCGAGCGCCTCGAGGTCCGCATCGGTCATCCCGCCCTTCGACCGGCGGCCCATGGCCTCGAACACGCCGCTCACGATGTCAATCCGCCGCTTCTCCCACCGGCCGGCCAGCATCGGCCCGCCCGTGACCACGATGGCCGGCACATCGAGCCGCGCCGCGGCCATCAGCATGCCCGGCGTGATCTTGTCGCAGTTCGTCAGCAGCACCATCCCGTCGAGCGAGTGGGCGAGCATGATCGACTCGATCATGTCCGCGATCAGCTCGCGCGATGGCAGCGAGTAGTGCATGCCGGGGTGGCCCATCGAGATGCCGTCGCAGATCCCTGCGACCTGGAACTTCAGGGCGATGCCGCCGGCGGCGTGGATGCCCTTCTCGATGGCCCGCTCGAGGCGCGGCAGGTGGATGTGCCCTGGGATGAGGTCGGTCGCGCTCGACGCCAGGCCGATGAGCGGCTTGCCCAGGTCCTCGCGTCGCAGCCCGCAACCGTGCAGCAGCGCCCGGTGCGGCGCCGCCTCCAGCCCCTTGGTCACCACATCGCTTCGCATCGGACTCTCCTCAACAATTGTCCTCGCTTGGCGGAAGGGATACGGGGGATTATAGGCCAGGCCCGCGGCAGTGTCAAACACCGCTGGTTGACTGTGCGGAGGGGCCTGCTACAATGCTCGGCACGGAGGCGCCGATGGCCGACACGCCGCGAATCTTCCTGTCCTATGCCCGGGGCGATGACGAGCCATTCGTCCGCCGGCTGCACGGCGACCTGGCGGCGCGCGGCCTCGACGTGTGGTTCGACCGGGTCTCGATGCCCAATCGCGCGCTGACCTTCCTCCAGGAAATCCGCGACGCCATTGCCGCCCGCGAACGCCTCGTGCTCGTGGTAGGGCCGAGGGCAGTCACGTCGCCCTACGTCGAGGCCGAGTGGCGCTTCGCCCTGGAAGTCGGCAAGGCCATCACGCCCATCCTTCGCCTCGGCGACTACCCGCTGCTGCCCGACGAACTGAAGCTGCTCGACGCGCCGGACTTCCGCTCCGACGCCGACTACTCCGCCCGCCTCGACGCCCTTGTCCGCCAGCTCGGCGAGGCGGTCGCCCCGATGGGCAAGCTGGTCGCCGTGCCGTCGCTCCCCCCGCACTTCCTCGCGCAGCCCGAGCGCCTGCGGGCGCTCAAGGACGCGGTGATGGCGGACATCCGTCGCCCCGTGGTCGTCACCGGCCAGAAGGCCGAGGGCGTCCGCCTCGGCATCCACGGCATGGGCGGCATCGGGAAAAGCGTCCTCGCCGCCGCGCTCGCCCGCGACCACGAGGTCCGGCGCGCCTTCCCCGACGGCATCATCTGGGTGCCCCTGGGCCAGCAGCCCTCGGTGATTGACCGCCAGCGCGACGTGGCGAAGGCCCTGGGCGACCCCGGCCTCTTCGACAGCGAGTTCCAGGGCAAGGGCCGCATTGGGGAGCTTCTCGCCGACAAGGCCGTGCTGCTCATCCTCGACGACGCCTGGCAGCCGGCCCACGCCGAGGCATTCGACGCCCTCGGCCCCCGCTGCCGGATGATCATCACCACCCGCGACGCCGCGCTCATCACCGCGCTCGGCGGCACCCAGCATCAGGTGCAACTGCTCACGGAAGCCCAGTCCGCCGCGCTCATCGCCGAGTGGGCGGGCTGCCAGCCCGACGCGCTGCCGCCCGCGGCCCGCGACGTTCTCAGCCACTGCGGCCGCCTCCCGCTCGCCCTCGCCATCTGCGGCGCGCTGGTCCGCGACGGCAAGGCCTGGGGCGACCTCGTCGCGGGACTCGGCGCCGCCGACCTCGATTTCGTGCAGCACGAGCACCGCAGCGTCCTCGCCACCATCAAGGTCGGCATTGACGCCCTGGCGCCCGACGAGCAGCGCCGCTTCGCGGAGCTGTCCGTCTTCCCCGCCGACGAAACCGTCCCCGAAGCCGCCGCCGTCGCCCTCTGGACCCACACCGGTCCGATGGCCGACTACCGTGCCCGCGGCCTCCTGGAGCGCCTCGCCCGCCGCTCCCTCGTCCGGCTCGACACCGAGGCCCCGAAGCCGGGCGAGGCCCCTCGACGCTTCTTCTCGCTCCACGACCTCCTCCGCGACTACGCCATGACGATGGCCGGCGACCCGGCCGCACTCCACGCCGTGCTCCTCGACGCCTACCGCAAACACTGCCCCGATGGCTGGCCCACCGGCCCCAACGACGGCTATTTCTTCGAGCGCCTCGCTTATCACCTTGTCGAGGCGGGCCAGCGAGACGAACTTCGCACCCTCCTCACCCAATTCCCCTGGCTCGAGAAGAAGCTCGAAACCACCGACCCGAACGCCCTGATTGCGGATTACGACTTCGTGCCCGATGGCGAGAGCCTGCGCCTCATCCAGGGCGCCATTCGCCTGTCCTCTCACGTCCTGGCCACCAACAAGGCCCAGCTCGCGGGCCAACTCCTCGGCCGCATGCTCGGCGAACCCGACCCCCCAATCGTCTCCCTCCTCGACCAGGCCAAGTCCTGGCGTGGCCGCCCCTGGCTGCGCCCCCTCCACCCCTGCCTCACGGCCCCAGGCGGCCCCCTCCTCCGAACCCTCGAAGGCCATACGGCCGGGGTGAACGCAGTTTCGGTCTTCCCGGACGGTAGGCGGGCGATCTCAGCATCGGAAGACAGGACGCTGAAGATTTGGGACATTGAGAGTGGCCGAGAAATCCGGACCCTGGAGGGCCACACAAGCGGTGTCAATGCTGTTTCCGTCTTTGCGGACGGGCGGCGGGCAGTCTCAGCATCCGATGACGGGACGCTGAAAGTCTGGGACATTGAGACCGGACGAGAGGTCCGAACCCTCAAAGGTCATACCCACCACAGTGTGAGGGCGGTTTCGGTCTTCGCGGAGGGGCGGAGGGCAGTCTCCGCTTGCTACGACAGGACGCTGAAGGTTTGGGACCTTGAGAGCGGGCGAGAGGTCCGAACCCTTGAGGGCCACACAGGCGGGGTGAATGCGGTTTCGGTCTTCCCGGATGGTCGGCGGGCAATCTCAGCATCGGAAGACAGGACGCTGAAGGTCTGGGACATTGAGGAGGGGCGAGAGGTCCGAACCCTTGAGGGCCACAAGGGCTGGGTCAATGCGGTTTCGATCTTCGCGGAGGGACGCTGGGCGATCTCCGTTTCGTCTGACAGAACCCTGAAGGTTTGGGACCTTGAGAGCGGGCGCGAGGTCCGAACCCTTCAGGGCCACACTGGCTATGTAATGGCGGCTTCGGTCTTCGCAGAGGGAAGACGGGCAATCTCCGCTTCGTGGGACAATACCCTCAAGGTTTGGGATCTAGAGGGGGGGCAAGAGGTCCGAACCCTTGAAGGTCACAGAGGCGGGGTGAATGCGGTTTCGGTCTTCGGGGAGGGGCGGCGGGCGATTTCCGCATCGGCTGACAGGACTCTGAAGGTTTGGGATCTTGAGACGGGGCAACAGGTCCGGACCCTTGAGGGCCACATGGGCGCCGTCTTTGCGGTTTCGATCTTTGCGGAGGGTCGCCTGGCAATCTCCGCCGCAGCACTCCCTGACAACACACTGAAGGTCTGGGACCTTGAGAGCGGGCGAGAGGTGCGCACCCTTGTGGGCCACGTGGGCCGGGTGAATGCGGTTTCGGTCTTTGCGGATGGTCGTCGGGCGATCTCAGCATCGGATGACGGGACCGTGAAGGCTTGGGGCATTGAGAGCGGGCAAGAGGTCTTGACCCTTGGAGGCCACACTGGCGATGTCTCAGCGGTGTCGGTCTTCGCCGATGGTCGGCGCGCAATCTCAGCATCGCATGACAAGACACTTAAGGTCTGGAGCCTGGACACGGGCGAGGTGGTGGCGACATTCACGGGCGATGGGCCGATGGCGGCCTGTGCTGTCGCGCCCGATGGCGTGACCATCGTGGCCGGCGACCGACTGGGCCGGATGTACTTTCTGAGGCTGGAGGGCGATGAGTCAGAGGGCAGACGGCAGTAGGCAGTCGGCAGACGGCAGGAAGAAGACGGCAGGAGGCGCTCTGGCGAAGTGCGGGAAGCCCGAAATCCGAAACAACAGTCAAGACTCGCGCCCCCACGCGGTGACGCGCCTCCGCGAAGCGCTGAGCCCGGTCGGCTCACGCGATCCCGCTGGCCTTCCCTCCCGAACGTTCCAATACGTTCGGGAGGGTAATGTCGAGGCGCTGGTGGCGGGCCGGGGGATTTACCCTCCCGAAGCTATTGTAACCTTCGGGAGGGATACAGAGGCGAAGCCCCGCGCGGCGTCGCCCAGGACCTCCCACTTAGCCCGCAATCACCTTCCCCATCTGCTCCAGGAGCGGCAGGCGGGAGGGCGCGGCGTCGCGGTTTGGGTGCACGCGGTTGCTCAGCAGCACAAAGACGGCCCGACTCTGCGGGAACAGGAAGGCCGAGGTGCCTGTGAAGCCCAAGTGTCCCACCGCCCCATACCGCGCCAGCCCGGGGAAGAAGCTGGCGTCGCACAGCCTCCAGCCCAGCCCGAAATGGTCGGAATGAGGCTCGAAGGCGTTCATCCATCGTCTTCGATCTAGCCACACCTCACAGAATCGCCCGACATCGGCAGCCGTGGCGAAGAGGCCGGCGTGCCCGGCGACGCCGCCGAGGGTGGCGGCGATCTCGTCGTGCACCTCGCCCACGACGAGCCGATGGCGCCAGCGGTCGTCCACCTCGGTCGGCACGCAGCGAGAGGGGTCGGGCGGGCAGAAGCACGTGTTCCCCAAGGCGAGGGGAGCCAGAATCTCGGACTTCGCGAAGTCCGTAATGGAGCACCCCGCCGCCCGCTCGCACACGGCCTGGGCGAGGAGAAAGTCCACGTCGCTGTAGTGGCTCTGCCCGTCGGCCAGCTCGACGACGCCCTTGCAGCCGAAGATGACCGACCAGAGCGCTGCGTCCTGGCCCTGTTCGCAGGGCCGAATGCCGTGGCGGACGGCGTGGGCGAGGAGATCGGCGGTCGTCCCCGTGCGGTGGGCGAGAAGGTCCTCGATGGTCCAATCGGAGCCAACTTCGGGGACGTGTCGCCTGACGGGGTCGTCGAGGCGGAGGACGCCCTGCTCGACAAGCCGCAGGACGAGGGCCGTGGTGTAGAGCTTGGTCAGCGAGGCGAGGTCGAACAGGTCGTCGAGGCGGATGGGGCGCGACGTGGCCGCATCATAGGTCGTGGCTCCGAATGCCTCGTGAAAGAGAGTCTCGCCCCGCTGCGCGACGTAGACGACCGCGCCGGGGAACATGCGCTGGGCGAGGGCGCTCTTGATACGGTCGGGGAGTGAGCGAGGTTCGTCTGTCATCGAAGGGCGGAGGCGATGATGGGTAAGGGGATGGACGGAGGAATGGATGCTTGGATGGGTGCCCAACATTCATCCATTCATCCGCTCATCCATTCATCCACTCATCCCCCTGCCAGCTCCTTGGCGAGGACGATGGCCGCGTCGGTCACGAGCCGCTCCACGTCCGGCCTGAAGCGGTAGACGCCATAGTAGAACTTGTGGGCGGACTCGACCTCGTAGCCGCCCTCGTCGAAGGCGGCGGCGCTGGGGATGTAGCCGACGTTGCCGTTGGCGTAGGCGACGACAAAGGTCTTGCCCAATGGCGAGCCGCTCTTGATGGCGAGGCCGATCTCGACAAACGTCTCGCCCGGCGTGCCGAGGAGGAGCGCGTCGCCGAGGCGGATGGCCTGAATTTCGAGGGCTCGAGTCCGTCGGCGGTCGGTCCTCCCGTACTCGGCCATCACGTCGCGTGCCCAGCCGCGCTGCCAGTCCACGTCGTAGAGTGCGCGGGAGATCTCGGCCTTGGCGAACTGCTCGTCGAGCGCGCGGGTGCGCTGCTCCACGGTTGTCCTCGCCTCCTCGGCCGACGGCAGCGGGGCCAGGGGCGCCTCGACCACCGTGTGTCGCACCGCCAGGTCGGCCGGGCCGGCTCGCAGGCTCTCTGCCGCCTGCACCGCCTCGCAGCCGAGAAACGTGCCCATGCGGCGCGCGTCGTCGAACGTGCCGCCGACGATGGTCGGATTGACGTTCCCGCAGCAGCCGTTGAGGTAGAGGCACACGGCGCCGGGGTGCACGCCTTCGACGAAGGCGGCGATCTGGCCCGGGTAGTCGGCGGAGACGAGGTAGTTCCTGCCCCCGAGCACGACCGCGTGGCAGGCGTGGTTCACGACGAGGGCGAGGGGCTTGCCCTGCGCGTCGTCCACGCGGATGACCCCGACGTCGGGGTCGGTCGGCCCCTCGGGGTTCTTGCCGAGGACAATGCCGCCCTCGGGCTTTCGCTCGCGGCGGTTGATGCCCACGCGTGCCCTGCCCTTCGCCGAGCCGAGGGCCGCCTCGGCCATCGAGCGATGGGCCATGATAGCCGCGCCCGCGATCTTCTTCTCCGTCACGTGCACCAGCTCGGGGTCGAGGCCCGGGTGCCGAAGGAGGCCCATCGTGGGGCCTGAGTGGGTGTGGGTGCAGGCCAGCATCACGTGGGCGGCTGGGATGCCCGTGGCCGCCTCGATCTGCTTGCGGATCACCTCAATCGAATCGCGTGTCAGGCCGATCAGGTCGCACGACACGATGGCGAGCGCGGTGTCGCCGCTCTGGAGCGCGAGCGCTCGGGCGAACAGCTCGTCGTGAACCCCCTCACACCCATGGTCGCGGCTGCCGAAGCCTGCGAGGAATGCGCCGACGTAGGGCGTGATGTTCGCCTTCGCTGCACCGGCCTGGAGTTGGCTCATGCCCACAAGCCCTATAGCTCGCCCGCCTTGCCCTGCATGGGCTGGACCCAGATGTTGCGGTAGCGGACGGGGTTGCCGTGGTCCTGGAAGTGGAAGCTCCCCTTCTTGGCGGCGTTGCGAAGCTCGAAGTTGCTGTGGACCGCGATGCCGTTGTGGCGGAGGGTGAGGCGCGGCTTGCCGACCGGCTTGCCGTCCTTCACCTCGACGCGGTACTGGATGTCGTAGGCCTGCCATTCGCCGGGCGGCAGCGAGGCGAGGGTGAACTTGCTCTCGTCCTTGCCCTTCAGATAATCGAGGTCGGCCATGCAGGCGGGGTCCTGGTAGCGGTAGACGCCGCCGCAGCCGCCGCCCGTGTAGGTCGGCATGCCGAACGAGTCGAGGACCTGGATCTCGTCGCCATTGGGCAGGTAGACGCCGCTATTGCCCCGGCCCTGGCCGCGACCATCGGGGAGGAGCGGGGAGCAGAACTCGACGTGGGCTTTGAAGCTGCCGTCGAACTGCTGCCTGGAATTCATCCCGCCCCTGGGCACCTGGACGGAGCCGTCCTCGCCGATGACGAGCACGACGTCCACCTGCCGGCGGTCCTTCATCAGCTCCCAGCCCTCGGGGAGCGGGGTCTCCTTGGTGGGCCAGGCGGCGGGCTGCTTCGCCACGGCGCGCAGCGCCACCTCCCAGACGATGCAGCCCTCTTTGCTCTTGTCGCCGACGTACCAGGGCTGGCTATTGGCTCGCACCATCTGCTCGAAGCTCTTGCCGTCGAGGAGCACGACAGCGCCCTCGGGCGGCTTGGCGCCGAGGGTGGGCGACTTGCGCTCGACCCGCTTCAGCTCGAACGTCCCGCCGTCGCCGAACGTGCCGGCGATGGCGCCCGCGGCGTACTTGCCCTCCCAGATCACGTCGCCGGCCTTGCCGGCGAAGCCGATGGCGTTCGCGTCGGTCGCGCCGTCCATTTCAAGCTTCGCGAGCGACTTCTCGCCGATGCCGTCGCGAACCAGAAGCTTGTATGCCTTCTTGCCCATTGCGACGACGCGGGCCTCGAGCTTGCTCTCGCCCTTGGCGTCCTTGCAGAAGCCTTCGTACAGACCCTGGACCTCGCTCTCCGGCGGCGCCCCCGCGAACGCGACAGCGGCCGCCAGCGAGGCGATCACGACGACCCAGAACAGGCAGCACTTCATGCTCGGCTCCTCCAGGGGGATTCCGCGTGCGAGCAGGCACGCCCTATTGGTTGTCCACCGGCTGCACCCAGATGTTTCGGTAGCGGACGGCGCAGCCGTGGTCCTGCCAGCGAAGGGTGGCCTTCCTGGCGTTGCCCTTCACCTCGAAGTTGTCGTGGATCTTGATGCCGTTGTGGTACACGGTGACCCGCGGCTTGCCCGCGATCTTCCCGTCCTGCTTCGCCACGCGGTACTCGATGTCGTAGGTCTGCCATTCGAGCGGCGGGAGCGAGGAGAGGTTGAACTTGAACTCGGGCTTGCCGGGCTCGAGCTGGAGCGCCTCCATTGTGTCGGGGTCCTTGTACTTGTAGATCCCGCCGCAGCCGCCGCCGAGATAGGTGGCGTCGCCGAAGGAGTCGAGGACCTGGATCTCGTCGCCGTTCGGAAGGAAGACGCCGCTGTTGCCGCGGCCCTGGCTGTGCCTGTCGGGCATGAACGGGCACAGGAACTCGACGTGGTAGTTGAAGCTGCCCTCGAGCGCCTGCGTGGAGCTCATCCCGCCCCTGGCGACCTGGATCGAGCCATCGTCGCCGGCCTTGGGCCACGGGTCTTCCGTGCCGTCCTTCTTCTTCCGCTTGGCCAGGAAGTCGAAGGTCTTGCCGTCGAGGAGCACGACGGCGCCCTCGGGCGGCTTCTTGCCGAGGGTGGGCGACTTGCGCTGCACCCGCTTGAGCTCGAGCGTGCAGCCCTCGCCGCAGGTGCCCGTGAAGGCCGCGTTAGCGTAGGTGCCCTTCCACTCGACGTCGCCGGCCTTCGCCGTGAAGGCCACGCTGTCGCCCTCGGCGCTGGCGGCGCCGTTCACGTTGGCGATCTTGCCATCAGCAAGGGTCTGCCGGATGAAGACCTTGAACGCCCCCTTTCCCTGGGCGACGACGCGGGCCTCCAGCTTGCACTCGCCCTTGGCGTCCTTGCAGGCGCCCTCGTAGAGGCCCTGCACCTCGACGTCGGGCGGCGCACCCGCCCATGCGACCGCGGCCAGAGCCAGGAACGCAGCCCCACAAACGAGCCAGCACCTCATTCGAGTTCCCTCAACGATGGCAGGAATCGGGCATCGGGCACGGCGTCCGCGCCCAGCGGCACGATCATACCCGTTCAGGCGGGAAATTTCCACCCGAGGTCGAGCCGCACGGCGGCGGCGAGGGTGGCACGGGCCGTCGCCGTCGCGCTGGGGAAGTCGCAGTGCTCCGGGATGTCGCCCTCGAGGTGGTAGTTCGGGTCGGCATAGGGGGCGGAGCCGATGTTGTGGACGGCCATGCGGTAGCCCTCCTTGATGAACGAGCCGTCGTCGTTCCCTGGTCGCTCGACCTTCTGGCGCGCGGGGAGGAGGCCGAGGGCGTACTCGCGATTCACCTCGGCCATGAGGTCGGCGAGACGTTCGGCCTCGGGGGCATAGTAGACGGAGAAGCAGGTCATGCGGCCGGCGGCACGGTCCTCGGGTCTTCGGACGCCGGGCCCGTCAATGTTGAACAGGGCGATGATCCGCTCGCCGCGGAGGCGGGCATTGCGGGCGGCGGTCACACTCGTCCACGGCCAGTGCTCCTCGTTGCAGAAGAGGAACCAGAACGAGCGCTGCGACCGATAGCGGGCCAGCACGCGGGCCAGCTCGAGATTCACCGCCGTGCCGAGGGCGTTGTCGTTCGCCCCGGGCGAGTCGATCCAGCTCTGCGAGTCCTTGTGCGCGATGAGCAGAATGGTCTCGTCGGGGGCCGCCGCGCCGGTCTTTCGCGCCGAGAGGTTCCAGGCGACGTGCCACGGGTCGTGGGCGTGCGGCGGCGAGTACTGGTGATGGATGTTCTTCGTGCGGTCGCGGCGGAAGGCCTGGGCGAGGCAGCCCTGGCGCTCGACGGCGTAGCCGCAGGACTCCAGCCGCGCCTGGATGAAGTCGTCGGTCTCATCGAGGGTCGTCTTCGCGTGGCCGGGGAGGGTGCAGTTGAGCTTGCGGAAGCGCAGCGGCTCCTTCGCAAGATAGAAGGTGTCCCTTCGGATGCGCTTCTCATCCACCCGCCTCAGTAGCGCGGGGATCGGGTCGCTGGGCATCTCAGTCCTTCACAAGCACCAGTTCGGCCCCGCCCAGGAGGCCGTAGTCGAAGAGGCTGAACTCCTTCCTCAGCACGTTCTCGTCCTCGAAGGAGTTGGGGCCGAACCAGAGGAAGGAGTCGCCCTGGCGGACGTGGAGCGGCCCGTGGGCGTTCTGGCCGCTGGAGACGACCTCGATCTCGAGCGTGTTCCTGCCGCCCTTGAGGAACGGGGTGAGGTCCACGTTGTAGGGCCGCCACAGGATCCGCCCCGCCTCGGCGCCGTTCACGCGCACGAGGAAGAGCATGCCCGACGGATTCTGGAGGCGCAGGATCGTGCGGACCCCCTTCCTGGAGCGATGGGTGACCTGTGTCTCGTAGACCATGCTGCCTGGGTAGAAGCAGTAGCCCTGGTCCACCCAGGAGCCATTCTTGAGGGTCTTCGGCTCGTCGCACAGCTCGCCCTCGGAGGGGGTGCGGAGGCGGGTGCCGAAGTCGCCGACGATGTAGGCCTGCTCGACCTCGCTCTGGAACGTGTAGTCGAGGGCGAAGTCCACGACGTTCTCGCCCCGCTTCACCAGGTTCGTGATGTCCACCTTGCCGAAGCCGCGGTCCCAGTGCCAGCCGCAGCAGGCGGTCTCGACGGGGGTGCCGTTAACGGCGAGCCGCCCCTTGTGGAGGTCTTCGATGACGGCCGCGGCCTTGTTGACCTTCTTCGCCGCGTTATGGAAGCGGTAGCGCAGGACGACGGGGCCGCCCCGCCCGTCGAAAAGCTTCTTCCGGATCGCCACCCACGGCTGCCAGGCGAGCGATTCGCGCGTGCCGAAGTACTCGGCGATGCGTCGGCGAATGCGGTACTCGGCGTCCTCCTCCGAGAAGGTCTTCCCCCCGTCCAGCGAGAACGCCAGACGGTCCATGACCAGCACGTTGTCCTGCGTGCGGCGATGCGTCCAGGTGGTGGGCGACGGCAGGGCGGCGCCCCCGCAGGCGCAGGGCAGCGGTGCCGCCTTAGCGCCCCGGGCAACGTCCTTGCCCACTGCCACAATCGCCGAGCCGACGGGCTGAAGCGTGAGCTCGACCACGAGGTCCTTGCCCACAGCCTGGCCTTCGAGTGTCTCGCACGTGCCCTTCAGCGGGTTCCAGAGGGCGACAGGCTTCTTCGCGGCGCCGAAGAGCGTGAGGCGATAGGTCTGCCGCGACTCGCGGCTCGAGTTGACGATGAAGAGGAACTGCTGGGCGCCGTCCCTGCGGTGCTGCACGTAGGTGTGAGGCACCGGGCGTCCCATGTTCGAGCGGAGGCGGAAGCTCGGGCGCACGACCTTGTCGAGGGCGTCCTGCAGCTCGCGGGCACCGGCGGCGATGCACAGCACGCCCTTCGTCGCGGCGAGTTCCTGCCAGACCTCAACGGCGGGCTGGCAGTCGAGCTCGGTCGGTGGTCTACCGGTGAGGATAACCTTGCCACCGGCCTTGACGAATTGCTTGAGGAGCTGATGGGTGCTGGGCCGCCAGCTCTGGGCCTCGGGCACAACGACCACGGAGTAGCTCATCTTGCCGACGACGAACCGCTTGCCCTTCACCGAGCCGAGGTCCTCGAGATAGCCCTCGTCGCCGAGGTCGGCGTCGTAGCCGGCGTTGAGGGCCGCCTCGAGCAGGCTGCGGAGAATGCGGTCCAACTCGTTCACGCGATTGAGGTCAACGCCGGGGACGCCGCGCGGCACGGCGCGCTTGCCCGTGACGACCGAGCGGCGGAAGCTGGCCGAGGCGTCGTCAATCGAGTGCAGGAAGAGCACCTCGCACTGCGGCTTGCCGGCGGTGAGCACGGCGGCCACGCGGGTGAAGTAGTCGTTGAGCGGCCTCAAATGCTCCCAGTAGGTCTGCTGGTAGTTCCAGTTGGGCGGGTAGTCACGCTTGCGCTTGCCGCGCATCGAGTACCAGGTGAGGTGCGGCACCAAGAAGGTGGCGCCGAGGACGAGATCGTAGTCGCCCAGCCACTTGAAGTCCTCGAAGGTGTTGGTGTGGTGCGAGACGCCGAAGATCTCGGTGAGCACGCCTCGGCGGCCGAGCTGGCGGGCGGCGGAGCTGGTTTGCTTGACGGTGAAGAGCAGCGGGTCGGTCTGGCGGCACAGGTGGTCAATGCCGGGCAGTTGCTGGTAGCGGTAGTGGGCGGCGATGCCGCCGCAATGGTTGGTGAGCTGGCCGGCGAAGCTGTCCTCGGCGTTGTAGTGGCCGGTGTGCTCGATGCCGTGCTTCTCGCACCAGTCGTAGATGGGCTTCGAGTAGTGCTCGCAGAACAGGCCCAGGATCGTGCGATAGACGAGGAGGCGGATGCGGCGGCACTCGGCGCCGTCGAAGAAGAGATAGGGCAGGTCGGCCCAGAAGTCGCGCCCCGTCCGCCGCAGATAGGCGTCGGGGATCCCCTCGTACCAGGGCAGGCCCGTGGCGCGGCTGAAGAGCTGCGGCTCGTCGGTGAAGATGCCAGGGACGCGCTTGCCGAAGTGCTCGCCGAGGTGACGGAAGTAGACGTCGTGGGTCAGCTCGATGAAGCGCTTGGTCACGTCGGGATGGAGCAGGTTGCAGTACGACTCGCCCGACCACCAGCCGGTCTTGCCGACGTAGAAGCGGCGGAAGAGGAGGCGTTCGGCGCCCTTCTCCGCAGCGGCCTCCGCGAAGGGCACCCGTCGCAGCTTGCGGACCACTGCCCCGTCGCGCTCCTCGACGACGTAGGCGGCCTTCGGCTCGCCCTGCGGCTCGTCGAGCGGGGCTTCGCCGATGGCGACGTACTCGGGCTCGAGGTAGGCTTCGCGGTATTCCTCCTTCGTCGCGGCGACCTGGCCGCCGGCGTTGCCCGAGGGCCACAGGTCCTCGTCGTAGAGCCACAGATAGCCGTCCTTCCGCTCGGCGACCTCGAGGGCGGCCCGCATGGCCGTGAACCACTCTTCGCTCAGGTAGTCGGTGGTGAGGCCGGCCCTGGAGTGGAAGAAGCCGCCCGAGAGGCCCTTGTCAATCATCTCGGCCATCTGCCGCGCCGTCTCCTCAGGGGAGATCCGGTCGTTAATCGCCCAGAAGGGCGCCGGGCGCAGCAGAGCGGGCGGGTTCTGGAACTTCTCGAGCTTCATCAGCTTCTCCTGTCAGTTCGGGCGACGGGTCAACGCGGTGCCCAGCATTATCGGGGGCGCACGCGGCGAGTCAAGTCACGATTCACGGCGGCCCTGCGGGTAGTCGCGGCCGTTGAGGCTGCGGATGACCGACAGCAGCCAGGCTTCGAGTGCCAGACGCATGGCCTTGACCCGCTCGGGCTGCTGGGCGGCCAAGTCGTTCTTCTCGTCGGCGTCGTCGGCAAGGCTATACAGCTCAATCTTGACCGCGCCGGTCTTCGCCTCGATGCGATGGAGCTTCCACGGCCAGTCGAGCCAGGCGGCGTGGCCGGGGAAGGCATCCTCGGGATACTGCCGCTTGATCTCGCGGGCATCCAGGCGGAGGCGGGCGGGGTTGTCGGGCTCCTTGCCGGTCTTCTGGGCCTCGAGCAGCTCGGCCATCCACTGCTTGCTCGGGGTGCCGATGCCGCCGGTCGGGTGGTCCCAGAAGCCCATCGGCTTCGGCCGGGCGTCCATCTTGCCGTCCAGGAGCGGCACGAGGCTCACGCCGTCGAGCGGCGGCTGATTGGGCATCGTGACGCCGGTGATTTCGAGCAGCGTGGGATAGATGTCCGACGTGTTGCACGGCACGTTGGTCACGTGGTGCTTCGGGATGCGTGCGGGCCATTCGAGAATGCCGGGCACACGGAGCCCGCCCTCGTAGATGCTGCCCTTCTTGCCCCGCCCGCCGGTGGTCTTCGCGTCGAGGCCGCCGTTGTCGCTGCAATACCACAGGATTGTGTTCTCGCGGAGGCCGAGCGTCCGCAGCTCGTTTCGGAGCTTGCCGAAGGCCGCGTCCATCCCCGTGATCTCGCCGAGGAAGTCGCTCTTCTTGCCCTGCTCGGCGTAGAGCTTGCGGAACTCCTCGGCGGCCTGGTGCGGGCCGTGGGGCGAGCCGAACCACACGACGGCCAGGAACGGCTTCGGCCCCTTCGCGTGCTTGCGGATGAATTCGAGGGCGGCGTCCACCGTGACCATCGAGCTTTCACCCTTCGTGGGCACGGCCACGCCCTCGCGGCTCATCACCGGGTCGTTGTCGAAGAAATTGGGCGCCGAGAACCACTCGTCGAACCCGCTGGCCCCGGGGTGCACGGGGCTGCCCTTGCGCACGGAGCCGAGGTGCCACTTGCCGAAGTGGCCGGTCGCGTAGCCGGCGGTCTTGAGCGCCTCGGCGATGGTGATCTCCTGCGGCCGGAGCGTGTGGCCCCACTTGAAGCAGCCGAAGCGGTTCGGGTGGCGGCCCGTCATCACGCTGCCGCGCGTCGGCGAGCAGACGGGCGCCGCGGCGTAGAAGCGGTCGAAACGCAGGCCCGCGGCGGCCATGGCGTCGAAGTGCGGCGTCTTGAGCACGGGGTGGCCGTTGTAGGCCATGTCGCCCCAGCCCTGGTCGTCGGCCATGCACAGCACGACGTTGGGCAGCTTGCTCGCCGGGGCCTCCCCTGCCAGCGCCTGTCGCAGCGCACCGACGCACGCCGCGCCACCCATCGCCCCAAGGAACTCTCGACGCGTGGTAGCCATTTCAGCCGTCCTCCTTCTGTGAGGCGCCCTACTTCGACACTCGCCACTCCAGGATGCCGCCCGAGAAGCCGGGCTGAAGCTCGACCTCGAGGCGGAGGGACTTGGTGGTGACAGGCTTGAAGGCGACGGCGTTGAGCTTGTCCTTCTCGACGCCATAGGCCCCTGCGGCCTCGACGGGCTTCCAGTCGTTGCCATCGCGCCAAAGGAGGCGCCAGGACTTCGGGACACGGCAGCCGCCTTTGCCCGTGTCATCGAACCAGTAGACCTCGGCCCTGGCGAGCGGCACGGCCTTGTCGAACTCGTAGCCGACCCATTCGGTCGTGCCCTTGTGGTCCCACCAGGTGAAGCGGGGCACGTCGTGGTCAATCGAGTTCTTCGGCAGCAGGCCGTCGTTGAGGGCGCGGATGTGGTCGGCCTGCCACTGGTGCGAGGCGGACGTCTTGGCGAAGATGGCGATGGTGACGTTTTCTGGCTTGGAGGCAGCGGGAAGCTCGGCGGGCACCCACACGACCATTTCGCCGGGCTCGCGGTTGTCCCAGGCGAAATAGGGAACGGCCGTGATGTCCACCGTGCCCGATGCCTGGGCGATGGAGCCGTCGTCCTTCAGCTCGAAGCCTTGCCGCTGCCCCTGCCCCTTGATGACCACCACGCCGCCCAGGAGGTCGGGCTCGGACTTCGCTTCGAGCTTCGCGCCTTTCTGGATGGCGATCTGGCTCACTGAAGTCGAGTGGTCGCAGCCCTCGAGGCAGTAGACGATCGGGCCGCGCTGAATGGCGAGCCGTCCGACATCATCCGCGACTTCGGGGGCCGCGGCCACCTGGCGGATGGGCATCGGCAGCTCGAGTTCCACCACGTCGCCCGCCTTCCACGTGCGGCGAATGGCGACGAAGCCCTTGTCAGGTTTCGTCTCGATGGCCTGGCCGTTGAGCTTCGCCGTGGCTCCCTCGCACCAGTCGGGGATACGCACGCACACGGCGAAGTCCGAAATGCCCTGCGGCTCGACGCCAATCTGCACGCCGCCGTCCCACGGATAGCGGGTCTTCTGCGTGAGCTTCACCTTGCCGTCCTTGAGCGCCACAACGCCCGAGCCGGCGACGTAGTGGGCAACGTAGACGGCATCGCCCGCGGCCGATGCGGCGTAGACGTATTGCCCCAAGGCGGGGAGGAAGCGCACCATGTTCGTCGGGCAGCACGAGCAGCCGTGCCAGGGCGAGCGATGCAGGTTGCCGCGGCTGGCGAGCGGGTTGACATAGAAGCACTTCATGCCGTCGAGCGACACCGCCGACATCAGGCCATTGTAGAGGTTCCGCTCGACGATGTCGGCGAAGCGTCCCTCGCCCTTGAGCAGCATCATGCGGTGGTTCCAGAAGACCATGCCGATGGCGGCACACGTCTCGCAATAGGCATCGTAGTTGGGCAGGAGATAGGGCTGCGCAAACCCCTCGCCGTGGCGCTGCACGCCGATGCTGCCCGTGATGTACATCTTGCGCGTCACGATGTCCTGCCACAGCTTCTCGAGGGCGTCAATATAGCCCTGGTCGCCGGTGATCATCGCGAGATCCGTCACGCCGCTGTAGAGGTACATCGCGCGGACGCAGTGGCCGACCGCCTCGTCCTGCTCGCGGATGGGCTTGTGGTCCTGGCAGTAGGTGCCGAAGAGCTTGTGCGTCGGCTGCCCGTGCTCCTCGACGAGGAACTGGGCGAGCTTCAGGTAGCGTTCCTCGCCTGTGGCGCGCCAGAGCTTCACCAGGGCCAGCTCGATCTCGGGGTGCCCGGCGATGCCGTGGCGCTTGGTGGGGCCGAACACGCTGTCAATGTGATCGGCGTACTTGGAGGCCACATCGAGGAAGGTCTTGCGCCCCGTGGCCTCGTAGTGCGCGACGGCGGCCTCGAACATGTGTCCCGCGCAGTACAGCTCGTGGGCGTGCTGCAGGCCCGTCCAGCGCTTGTCGAGGCCCTTCGCGATGAAGTAGGTGTTGAGGTAGCCGTCGGGCTGCTGCCCCTTGGCCATCCAGCCGATGATCTGCTCGAGACGGGCCTCCAGGGCCTTGTCGGGGTGGGTCGCCAGCGAGTGGGCCACGCCCTCGAGCACCTTCACCACGTCGGAGTCGTGGAACACGTGGCCGCGGAACGCCTCCTTCGATTCCTTGGCGATGTAGGCGAAGTTGTTGATCCGCCCCGTCTTCTCGCACTGCTCCAGGACGTGCGGAATGGACTTCGTGCGGTTGACCTCGATCCTCGGCGCCCAGAAGGCATCGGCGATCCTCACGTCGGTGAACTTCACGGGCACGAGCTTCGCGTGGGTGCCCGCGATAGCCACCGACGCCACGCCCAGAGCCAGGATAGCAAGCGACGACTGCACGAGTTTCTCCTCAGCCGGTGAAGTAGAGATAGACGGCCGCGATGACGGAGAGGATGATGGCGGTATTCACGACGTCCCAGGCGCTCCAGGAGCGCCGGGCCTCGTCGCGGCCCTCGGCCGACACGGTGCCATAGGTCAACCCGTCGAGCTTCTTCGCCGGGGGCGGCGGGGTGAGCAGGCTCACCGCGACAATCACCACCACCGACACGGCGAAGAGCGCCAGGCAGAAGTAGAGCCACTGGAACTTGCCGAAGGCGACGAGGGCGGGGGGCAGGCTCGGCGCGAGCGATTCGATTCCTGCAAGCACCTGGCACCCGAGCTTGGCCATCCCCAACCCGAAGCCCACGAGCAGCCCCGTCACGGCGCCCTTGCCGTTGATGCGCCGCCAGAACACGCCCAGGAAGAACGCCGCCGTGATCGGCGGGGCGAGGTATGCCTGCACGATCTGGAGATACTCGTAGAGCGCGCTGGAGACGCGGCGCATCACCGGAATCCACGCCAGCCCCAGCAGCACGACCACCCCTGTCGCAATCCGCCCCACCCGCACCAGCTCACGCTCCGACGCCTTCGGCCGTATCTTCTCGTAGATGTCCACGGTGAAGAGCGTCGAGCACGAGTTGAACAGCGACGACAGCGAACTCATCAGCGCGGCGAGCAGCCCCGCGACCACCAGCCCTCGCAGCCCCGGCCACAGCAACTCCTGCACCAGGGCAGGGAACGCCATGTCGGTCTTCTCCAGCGTCAGCTTGCCCGACTTGGCGAGTGCGAAGGCGATCATGCCGGGGATGAGGAAGAGGAACACGGGCGTGAGCTTCAGGTAGGCGCCCCAGATCGTGCCCCGACGCGCGTTCTGCATGTTCTTCGCCGCCAACGTGCGCTGGACGATGTACTGGTCGGTGCACCAGTACCACAGGCCCACGATGGGCGCGCCGAACAGGATGCCCGCCCAGGGGAAATCGGGGTCGGTCGCCGGCCGCCACATGTTGAAGTGCTCAGTGCCGCAGAGCGCCCGCAGCTCGCCCCAGCCGCCGAGCTTCCACAGGCCAATCGCCGTGATGCACACCGAGCCGAGGATCAGCACAAACGTCTGCATCGTGTCGGTGTAGACCACCGCCCGCAGGCCGCCCAGCACCGTGTAGATGCCCGTGAGCACGACCACGGCCACCGCCCCGACCCAGAAGGGGTCGAGGCCGCCAAACGTTTCGGCCGGCAGTAGCGTCTGGAACACGATCCCGCCGGCGTAGACGGTGACGCTGACCTTGGTGAACACGTAGGCCACCAGGCTCACGAGCGACAGAATCCAGCGCGCCGTGGCGTTGTAGCGGCGCTCGAGGAATTCCGGCATCGTGTAGACCGCCGCCCGCGAGTAGAACGGCACGAACACCCAGCCCAGCACGAGCAGGCACCAGGCGTGCAGCTCGTAGTGGGCCATGGCCATGCCGCTCTTCGCGCCTGAGCCGGCCAGCCCCACGATATGCTCGGAGCCGATGTTCGACGCGAACAGCGACGCGCCGATCACGAACCACCCGATGTTGCGGCCGGCCAGGAAGTAGTCGGCCGACGACTCCTGCCGCCGCGACGACCACCACACCACGGCCGCGATGCCGGCGAAGTACAGCCCGATCACCAGCCAGTCCCAACCCACCAGTTCCTTCATGCCTCGTCTCCGGAATTGGTGCCGCGTGTGAACCGAGTCCGCTGGGCAGCGATTATACAGGAAGCGGCGGGGCGAACAAATCGCTCTCTGCATCCCAACGGTGCCCCACCGAATCTGGCGAAAGGGGCTTCCCTGACCGCCTCCACCGAGCTTGTCTCGGTGGGGCGGCGATTGGCGACTATGGGGCCGCGAGAACCCGACCCAGCCCTCTCTTCCTGGCAGGCATGGGGGCTGGGAGATAGTTGCACACTTGTACAAGTCTGCAACTATCTCCCAGGAGGGGATGGCGACTGCGGGGGTGGCTTAGGCGGTTAGTCGCCAATCATCGCCCCACGGGGGCGAGCCCCGTGGAGGCGTCCCTGCGGGTGCTCTAGCCCGTGCAAGTGCGCTATGGCGCCCCCATGCCGAGCGAGGGTTGACTGCGAGCGGAGTCTCGTGCACACTGGCGGCATGGCTGACGCTCAGACTACTCCACGACGCACGTCGCTTCCCGACCTCGTTCGGGTCTTCCTCAAGCTCGGCCTGGTCGGCTTCGGGGGGCCAGCCGTCCACATCGGGATGCTCGAGGACGACCTCGTCGTCCGCCGCAAGTGGCTCACGCGCGAGCAGTTGCTCGACCTGATGGGGGCGGTGAACCTCATCCCCGGCCCGAACTCGACCGAGATGTGCATCCACCTCGGCTACCGGCAGCGGGGCTGGCTGGGCATGCTGGTCGCGGGCGGGTGCTTCATCGTGCCGGCCGTGCTGATGACGACGCTCCTGGCCTGGGCCTACGTGCGGTTCGGCTCGCTCCCGCGGGTCGAGCCGTTCCTGCTGGGCTGCAAGCCGGCCGTACTGGCGGTCATCCTGGCGGCCATCTGGCGGCTCGGACGGACGGCGGTGAAAGGCCCCCGACTGCTGGCCATCGGCGTCGGCGTGGCCGCCGCGGTGTTCCTGGGCGCGGGCGCCCTCGGAATGCTCTGGCTGCGCCTGGCCGAGCGGGGCAAGGGGCCAACGGACGCCAGCCGGAATTGCGGGCAGAGGGGTTCTTTCTGGAGCCTGAAGGGCTCGCATAGGACAGCCCAGGGCAACGCCCTGGGAACGAGGCCACCCCCAGGCGTAGCCCTGAAAGGGCGTGATAGAGGCGCTCTATCTCGCCCCTTCAGGGCTTTCCGAACGGCGGCACGTGGTCCCAGGGCGTTGCCCTGGGCTATCCTATCACGCCCCGTTGGGGCTGCGGAACCCACCTGCAATTCCGGCTCACACCTGGTCCGCACAGGCGGCGCCCTCGCGGCCGCCGTAGCCGTCGGCTCGAATGTCAGGGCCTCGGCGGCGGCGCAGGTCGCGGCCGTTGCGGCGGGCGGCGTCGGCGTCGCCGCCGTGTCGCTGTGGAAGCTGGGACTCTTCTTCCTCAAGATCGGCGCGGTCCTCTACGGCACGGGCTACGTCCTCGTGGCGTTCCTCGAGGGCGGGCTGGTGCAGGACTACGGCTGGCTGACCCGCCGCGAGCTGCTCGATGCCATTGCGGCGGGGCAGTTCACGCCTGGGCCGCTGCTCTCGACCTCGGCCTTCGTTGGCTACGTCGTCTCGGCGAAGGCGGGCCTGTCGGCCGTTGGCGGCGCGGCGATTGCTGCGGCGGCGGTCTTCCTCCCCTCCTTCCTCTTCGTCGTGCTCCTCAACCCCATCCTGCCGAGGCTCCGCCAGTCGCGGTGGAGCGCGGCGTTCCTCGACGCGGTGAACGTGAGTGCCGTGGCCCTCATGGTCGCCGTGGTGGTGAACCTTGGCCGCACGACCCTGGTGAGTTGGCCCGCCTGGGTCATTGCTCTGCTGGCGGGGGCGGTCGCCATCCGCTGGAGGGTCAACACCGCCTGGCTCATCCTCGGCGGCGCGGCCCTCGGCTGGCTCCTGGCCCCGTGGGCCATGTGAGGCGCGAGAAGCCCCAAGGACGCAAACACCACGACGATCCTTGCCTGTCATCTGTCCTCTCTCCTCGGGTGTGGGCAGTCTTTGCAGGTAGCCCCAAGACACGCCCAAACGAGTTTGGGCGTGGCACCCGTGCTTCACAACGCAGAAACGGGGGGTGCCACGGACAAACTCGTTTGTCCGTGTCTTCTGCAACAGGAACTGCCTGCCATTTCGGCTCGCACCCTCTGTCCTCGCGCCTGACGCGACCCCAGTTCTGCTGCTCGACCTCTCTTGAGCCACAACGGGGCGAACTGGTACAGCCCAGGGCAACACCCTCATCGTTGCACACATCTCGGGCTCCGTAGCCCGCCGAGGGCGGGCGTCAGAGGGTAGCCCACGGCGTAAGCCGTGGGTTCAGGCGGGCATAAGGTCCACAGCCCCGTAGGGGCGGCAGAAACCTTGGCACCGGGCGTTCTGTCGCCCCTACGGGGCTTGCCTGTGCGGTGCCTGGCGATCCCACGGCTTACGCCGTGGGCTACCATCTGACGCCCCTGACGGGGCTGGGAGCGCGCCTGCTCAGACTGGGCTGTCACATGACGCCCTTGCAGGGCTTCCAACCGCCGAGTGGCCAAACTGGGGTCGCGTCAGTCCTCGCGCCGCTTGACATCCCCGATCTCGCACGATAGCATTAGCGGCTGAGGGCCGAGTTGCCCGCAGCCCTTCACAAGGCTACATAGGGAGTTCACCATGCTCAGTGCTTGCAGTCGCGGAACGAGGGCTCTGGTTGCTGTGTGGATGATGGTTTGTCTATCGGGGTCTCTGGTGAACGCCGAAGCCGCCGAAGTGGATGCGGGCAAAGTCCATCCTGACTTCCACATCTACCTGCTGATCGGCCAGTCGAACATGGCCGGTCGAGGCGCGGTGGACGAGGAGAGCAAGACGACGCATCCGCGCGTCCTGATGCTCACCAAGGACCTGAAGTGGGCGCCGGCGACCGATCCTCTGCACTTCGACAAGCCCATGGCCGGTGTGGGACCCGGACTGGCGTTCGGCAAGATGATGGCCGACGCGATGCCCAATGTGAAGATCGGGCTTGTTCCCTGCGCGATGGGCGGCTCGAGGATTGAGGAATGGGAACAGGGCGCGAAGAACTATGTGGCGATGAGCGCCCGCATGCGCGAAGCCCTCAAGGCCGGCGTGCTCAAAGGCATCCTCTGGCATCAGGGCGAATCGAACATCAAGACCGGTTCGGCCTATGGCGCCCAACTGGTGAGCTTGATCAACAGACTGCGCAAGGAGTTCGACGCCCCCGATGTCCCGTTCATCGCCGCCGAGATCACCGACTTCAAGGGAACCGGCGAGCCCATCCGCACATTCAATGCCACCGTGCATGCAGTCGGCAAGAAGGTGTCGAACTTCGCCTGCGTGCAGACCCAGGACTTGAAGCACAAGGGCGACAGGCTGCACTACAACACAGAGTCGGCGCGAGAGCTGGGCAAGCGCTACGCGAAGGCGATGCTCGGTTCTCTGGACAAGAAGTGAGCCCAGAGCGTCTCCTTGCTGTGCCTGGCACCCCAGTTGATTGGGGCGACTGCCCGCGGCGGCAACGGGCCGAATAGGAGATCCCTGACAACCCAGGAGAACGCCAATGCCCACGACCCGTCGAGGGTTTCTTCAGGTGGCCGGGCTCGGAGCGCTGGGGTGGGTGGCGCCGCGCCGGGCGCGCGCCGCGGAACCAGGCGAGAAGCGGCCCAACATCCTCTACGTCTTCACCGATCAGCAGTTTGCCGAGGCCCTGAGCGTCGCGGGCAATGAGTGGGTCAAGACCCCCGCGATGGACAGCCTTGCCGCCACGGGCGTGCGCTTCGACGTGGCCTACTGCACCCACCCGTTCTGCTCGCCGTCGCGCGCGAGCATGCTCACCGGCCTCATGCCGCACGAGCACGGGGTCGTCACGAACGGCATGGCGATTCGCCAGAACGTACAGCGGCGGCAGATGGGCTGGGTCTTCCGCGAGGCCGGCTACGAGTGCGCCTACGCCGGCAAGGGGCATCTGCCCAAATACAACGTCCTCGACAACACCCACGGCTTCGACGTGCTCTGCGACATCAACGAGCCGAAGGTCACCACCGAGTGCGTCGGGTTCCTCCGCAAGAAGCGCGACAAGCCGTTCCTCCTGGTCGCGTCCTACCACCAGCCGCACGACACCTGCTCGCTGGTCCATGTGGACGAGCCGACGTCAGCCAGATCGTACCGCGGCAAGCCTTCGGGCCCCCTCGCCGAGTTCACGAAGCGTTGCCCGCCGCTGCCGGCCAACTTCGACCCGCCCTCCACCATCCCCGGCGTGGCCAACCGCTTCTCCACCGGCAAATGGTCGCACGAAACATGGCGACGCTACCTCTACGGCTACTACCGCATGGTCGAGGAGGTGGACGGGCGGATCGGCGAGGTGCTGAAGGCCCTCCGCGAGGCCGGCCTGGAGGAAAGCACCCTCATCGTCTTCTCCAGCGACCACGGCGACGGCCTGGGCAGCCACCATGCCACCGGCAAGGAGTGCTTCTACGAGCAGGCCATGCACATCCCCATGATCGTCAGCTTCAAGGGCCGGACCCGCCCGGGCGCCGTGGACAGCACGCACCTGGTGTCGAACGGCCTCGACCTCCTGCCCTCCCTCTGCGACTACGCGGGCGTCACGCCTCCGCCCGGGCTGCGCGGCCTGAGCCTGCGCCCGCTGGCCGAGGGACGCGAGGCGCCGGCCTGGCGCGATCAGCTCGTCGCGGTCTGCCGCAGGGGCACCGGGCAAATGGTGCGCACGCAGCGCTACAAGTACGCGTCATACGGCGCCGAGGCCGGCGAACAGCTCTTCGACCTCCAGCAGGACCCCGGCGAGGTCCGCAACCTCGTCGAACACCCGCAGACGAAGGGCGTGCTGGAGGAGCACCGCAAACGCCTCGCCGACTGGCGCCGGGAATCGGAGTTCGACAAGGCTGCCAAGGGCGGGCCACCGCGGCGCCG
>Ga0307379_10002060_pt1 | contig 30369 bp, 34 predicted proteins | sample UN2MG_FD_202237 | JGI IMG/M metagenome (GOLD analysis project Ga0307379, IMG submission 202237) | Soil microbial communities from Risofladan, Vaasa, Finland - UN-2 | ecosystem: Environmental > Terrestrial > Soil > Coastal area > Acid sulfate soil | place: Finland: Risofladan, Vaasa | collected...
AAACACAGGGCGCCTGGTTCGATATCCAGTTTCGCCAGTAATGCCGGTTTCGGCGGTGGCCTGAAGAAAGGCAAAAGAATGGCTGGGCATATGGGCAACCGGAGGGTGACGACCAAAAACCATAACCTGGTAACGATAGACGAAGAGAGGAATTTGCTGGTGGTTAAGGGCGCTGTGCCGGGCCCGGCGGGTGGGTATGTTATTGTTCGCAGTGCTAAAAAAGGCTGAGAAGTAAGAGAACGGAAATTAGAACGATGATTGATTTGTCTGTTTACAACAGAGAGGGCAAGGAGGTCGAAAGCCTTAAGGTTGATGAGGCAGTTTTTGGTAGTTCGGTCAGGTATCCGCTGCTAAAGCAAGCGATTGTTATGTACCATGCCAACAAGCGTGTCGGGACAGCCTCAACGAAGAGCAGGGGGATGGTGGCTGGCTCGAGAAGAAAACTGTTCAGGCAAAAAGGCACTGGAAACGCTCGCGTTGGTAATATAAGAACCGGCAAAAGGGTTGGTGGCGGTGTCACCTTTGCAAAGGTCGCCAGGGATTTCGGCAAGCGCATGCCCAAGAAGCAGAGAAGACTTGCCCGTGATTCGGCGATTTTGGCAAAACTGCTTAGCAATAATATTGTAGTTGTTGATGAGCTTAATTTTGAGAAACCCAAAACAAGCGATTTTGCGAACGTTCTGGGCAATCTGAAAATCGACCGCAGCTGCCTGGTAACTACCAATTCATTGGACGAAAACCTTTATAAATCAGTGAGGAACATCCCGAAAATCGCTGTTATATCGGTTGCCGATTTGAACGCGGGCGATATTTGTAAATATCGTAAGATATTGTTTACTAAAGAGGCATTTCTGGCTCTTTTGAGCAGAGACAAAGCAAGTGAGAATTAACGACAAATGCTTAACGATTTTAACATAATAATTCGGCCTTTGGTTACGGAACAGGGGATGCATTTCGCCAATACAAAAGGAGCGTACTGCTTTGAGGTCAACAGAAAGGCCAACAAGATTCAGATAAAGAACGCCGTCGAAAGAATATACAATGTTAAGGTAAGCAAAGTCAGGACAGCCAACCAACACGGCAAATATCGCCGAAAAGGAAGAAGCTTCGGCATGACGCCGAATTGGAAAAAGGCTGTTGTTTTTCTTGAGTCGGATTATCACATAGATTTATTCTAAGAATAAAGATTATACGGAATAGTAATTATGGGTATTCGAGTTTATAAACCGACAAGTGCAGGCCGTCGAAACAGTTCGGTCAATGACTATGGTGAACTGACGACCTCGAAGCCCGAGAAGTTGCTTTGTGTGCGTATAAGAAAGAACGGCGGCAGAAATCATCATGGGGTTACTACTTCGCGGTTCAGGGGTGGCGGCGCGAGGAAGATATACCGTCTTATCGACTTTAAGCGCAACAAAGATGGTGTCCCCGCAAAGGTCGCTACGATTGAGTACGACCCCAACAGAAACTGCTTTATTTCGCTGCTGCACTATGCGGACGGTGAGAAGAGATATATACTGGCCCCGCTGGGGATTAAAGTTGGAGACTCGGTGGAAAGCGGCACCTCTTGTGAGCCCAAGGCCGGCAATACGATGCCGCTTGCAGCGATTCCCGGCGGAATGGAGATTCATAATATCGAGATGACCGTTGGCCAGGGAGGCAAGCTGGTCAGAGGTGCCGGTAATGCTGCCAGGATTGTGGCCAAAGAAGGCAACTGGGTCTCTATTGTTTTGCCCAGCGGCGAGATGCGGATGATTCGCAAGGAATGCCGTGCCACCATTGGCAGGGTCAGCAACCCTGACCATCAGAATATTAAGATAGGCAAGGCTGGCAGAAAGCGGCATATGGGCCGCAGGCCTCATGTAAGAGGAAAGGCTATGAACCCGGTCGCTCATCCGATGGGTGGCGGCGAAGGCAGAGCCAACGGCGGGAGACATCCATGCTCGCCCACAGGTGTGCTGGCAAAAGGCGGTAAGACAAGAAATCCAAGAAATCCGAGTAACAAAAGGATTATTAGAAGGCGCAAGAATAAAAGGCAGGGACAGTTAGTCCTTTAGGTTTGAGAGCCCTCAAACGGCCGTTTAAGTTGAGGAATCTTAATGGGAAGATCGCTTAGAAAAGGACCATATGTTGATGAAAAGTTATTGGCCAAGGTCAACAAGCAGATTGAGGCCGGTTCGCGCGAACCTATAAAGACCTGGGCGAGAAGGTGTACGATAATACCCGAGTTTGTTGGTTTTACCTTTATGGTTCATAACGGAAAAATGTTTCATAGGGTTTTGGTTACAGAAGACATGGTTGGTCACAAGCTGGGCGAGTTTTCCCCGACCCGGACCTTTAAAGGTCATTCGAGTAAGAAAATAAAGTAGTAACACGCGAAGTTAAATAAGATACGTGATATGTTAAGAGCCACTAAGTTAAAAGAGCTTTGTCAACAGCGCAAACTAACTGCGGAACAGTTGGCGGACCATATTGTCAGAGGCGGGCTTAATAAGAAGGACGCTGTCAAGGCCGTAAGAAACTGGCAGAGAGGTCTTTTTAAGCCCATACCTCGAAAGGAAGATGTTCGTCGGATGGCGGCGGCTTTGGCTGTTGAAGAAAACGACCTGGTGGGGTGGCGTTCGTCTTGCCGCTACGCCCCGGGTTCAGCCAGCAAGGCCAGGCTTGTCTCTCAGTTGATAGTCGGTAGGAATGTTCAGGACGCAATGGATCTGCTGAAATTCACGAGAAAGCGTGCTGCAACAATAGTTGGCAAAGTCCTCAAAAGCGCGGTGGCAGATGCCGACGAGCAGCAGGCGGACGTTGACAATCTTTATGTGGTTGAAGCCCGGGTCGACGATGCAGGCGTAAGGGCCGGCACTAAAAGGTGGATACCGAAGGACAGAGGCAGAGCTCATCCTATTCGCAAAAAGGCCTGTCATATACATGTAATAGTGGCACAAGTGTGACTTTTAAGGGTGATATAAAGGCAAAATAATTATGGGTCAGAAAACATCGCCAATAGGATTTAGAACTGGAATAACGCTTGGTTGGCAAAGTACCTGGTTTGCTCCCAAGGCCGATTACGGTGACTTTCTTGTCGAGGACCAGAGAATTCGCCGGTACATCGACGGGAAATATAACCGTCAGATGCCAAAAGGAGCGGTGGCAAAGGTCGAAATCATCCGAACACGCAACAAGGTAAAGGTCACTTTGCACAGCGCTCGTCCGGGTATAGTTATTGGCCCCCGCGGCGGTGAAGTTGACAAGTTGCGTGAGGAGCTTGAAGAGATAACAGGCAAGGAAATGGCTGTAAATGTCGTCGAAATAAAGGAGCCGGACCTTAATGCTACTTTGGTAGCCGAGTCTATCGCGGAGCAGCTTAAAAAAAGAGCATCGTTCAGACGCACGATGAAGCAGTATTGTGAGGCGGCTATGAATGCCGGCGCGAAGGGAGTTAAGATTATCTGCAACGGCCGACTGGGAGGAGCCGAGATGGCTCGGAAGGAAACCCAGAAGCTTGGTAGTATCCCGCTGCAAACACTCGATGCCAATGTCGATTATGCACTGGCGACATCCAGGACCACGTATGGAGCTATAGGCATTAAGGTTTGGATTTATAAGGGTAAGTTTGGAGAGGAAATTGAACCCAGACAGGTTCGCCGGCGTCGTCCGCCGAGGCAAACTGGCGGAAGAGGTAGTGTTCGCGTTGCTCCAAGAGCTAATAGGCCTCCAAAGAAAGAACAACCAACTGCCGCCGATGTGATTGTCGCGCCGAAAGAGACCGACGCACCAAAACCGGAAAGTAAAGAAGAAAGTTCATAGTTTGAGATAAGAAAAGCACTTTTGTAAGTGTATTTTTATAAGGGTCAGAAAAATGGCAATGATGCCGAAAAGAGTTAAGCACCGTAAAAGCCAGCGAGGCAAAATGAAAGGCAACGCCTCGAGGAGCAATTATGTGGCCTTCGGTGAGTATGGTTTGCAGGCACTGGAACAATCCTGGATAAGTGCCAGGCACATCGAAGCAGGCCGAGTTGCTGCAACGCATTTTCTGCATCGCGAAGGTAAGGTTTATATGAGGATATTCCCGCATAAGCCGGTAAGCTCAAAACCTCTTGAGACCAGAATGGGAAAAGGCAAAGGAGAGCCGGAATTCTGGGTAGCCAGAGTAAGACCTGGAACTGTAATGTTTGAGATTGGCGGTGTCGAAGAAAACGTGGCAAAACAGGCGTTTCTTAGAGTGGCCCATAAGATGCCGATTAGATGCAGGTTTGTTAAGAGAAGGCATTCGCTGTAAGAGGAAAAGCTTGACATGAAAGCCCAGCATTATCGTGAAATGAGTCCGGATGAACTCGAGAGCAAGCTTGAGGAATTGCAAAGGCATTTGTTTGACCTTCGCTCTCAGGCGGTTACTGAAAAGCTGGAAAATTCCAAGGCTGTAGTAAATGCCAAACGCGATATTGCCAGGCTCAAAACAATAATAAGAGAGAATAAATAATCTCCGTTGCCATGAAGGCGACGACTGATTGGAATTTAAAGATGCAGGATAAGAAGTTAAAAACAGTAACTGGTGTGGTAGTGAGCAGCAGCGGCGATAAGAGCATCAAAGTTGCTATTGACTACAAGGTCAAACATCCGAAGTACGGCAAGTATGTAAAGCGAAGAACAAAATTGGGCGTTCATGACGAGCAAAATCAGGCTGCCACCGGTGATGTTGTAGAACTTGCACAATGCAGGCCTTACAGCAAAACCAAAAGCTGGCGACTTGTCAAAGTTCTGGAAAAAGCGGTGGAGAAATAGGACAGGAAAGCTACTTTGTGTTTTTGCCGAAGACAAGAGGAATAGAAAGTGATTCAACAGGAAACAATGTTAGATATAGCTGACAACTCAGGTGTTAAGTCAGCGTTGTGTATAAAGGTGCTCGGTAGGGGTGCTTCCCGGGGGGGCAAGACAAGGCCGGTTGCTACTGTCGGTGATGTCATTTGTGTCGCCATAAAAAAGTCGCTGCCTAACTGCCAGTTGGACGACAAAAAAGTGCACAAGTGCGTGATTGTTCGCACCAAAAGTCCTATTAAACGTTCCGACGGCAGCTACGTAAGGTTTGACAGTAATGCGGCGGTTATGATTGATAACGAGGGTAACCCTATCGGGACGAGAATTTTCGGTGCCGTTGCCCGTGAACTTCGCGAGAAAAACTACATGAAGATTATTTCGCTTGCGAGTGAGGTTGTATGAGTAGAGGCTGATTATTTGTTAGACAGTCGAGAATTATGGATTAAAAATGGCTTTACACATAAAAAAAGGTGATATGGTTGAGATTATAGCAGGTGACCACAAGGGTGCTACCGGCAGGGTGCTGCGCGTGATGCCGGAGAAAGACAAAGTGGTGGTTCAAGGACATAACATAGCGAAAAAGCATGTTCGACCCTCACGCAGAAGCCCGCAGGGAGGACGGATAAGCGTAGAGCAGCCAATACACATAAGCAATGTGCTGCCCGTCAGCCCGAAGAGCTCTAAAGGCAGCAGAATACGCTGTCAGATAGACAAGGATGGCACTAAAAAGCGAATCGCCGTTGATGGCGGTGAAATCGGTGTTGTAAGAAAGGCAGGCAAAAAATAGTTGAGCCAGCCGGCATGGTAATTTGAGGTATATTTTAACGTTGAGAACAGGTTTTCGATGGCACGTTTAAGAGATTTATATAAGTCAAAAATAGTTCCGGAACTGACTAAGGAGTTTGGTTACAAAAACCTCATGGCTGTTCCGCGAATGGAAAAGGTAATAATCTCGATGGGTGTTGGCAAGGCAGTTCAGGACAAAAAGTTTCTGGAACTTGCCAAGCAGGACCTGATGATGATTACCGGTCAGGTCCCGGTTGTGTGCAAAGCCAAAAAAAGCGTTTCGAATTTTAAGGTTCGCGAAGGCTACGAAACCGGTTTGAAGGTTACTGTGCGTGGCGAGCGGATGTATGAGTTTATGGACAGGCTCATCAGCCTTGCCATTCCGAGGGTCAGGGATTTTCGCGGCCTTGACCCAAAAAGTTTTGACGGCAGAGGAAATTACTCGATTGGACTGGCCGAACAAAGTGTTTTCCCGGAAATCAACCTTGCTAAGATTGATTTTCAACAGGGTATGAACATAACGTTTGTGACGACAGCGAAAGCTGATAATGAAGCCAAAAAAATGCTTTCCCTTTTTGGGATGCCCTTTAGGGAAATACCGGCTTCGGCACAGTAGCGGTTGTCGGTTAGAGATAAAGGATTAAATTGGAGCGTGTGAATGTCGACAAAAGCGCTGGAAAATAAGGCAGAGAAGAAACAGAAGTTTCGTGTCAGGGGGTATACACGTTGCAAGCTCTGCGGAAGAAGCAGGGCCGTTTATCGCAAGTTTAAAATTTGCCGGATTTGTTTTAGAACCCTGGCAAACGAAGGAAAAATACCCGGTGTTAGAAAAGCCAGTTGGTAAAGCTCGCGAGTTTATGTTGGCCCAGAGTATTCAAAGGCCATTAAAGAACAGAAAATAAGAGAAAAATTATGAGTTTGAGTGACCCAATAGCTGATATGCTGACGAGAGTTCGCAATGCGATTCGCATAAATAAGGCGGAGGTTAATGTCAAGGCATCTAATATATGCGAAGGCGTAGCCAAGGTCTTGAAGGACGAAGGCTACATAAACGATTTTGACAGAATTGACGACGGCAAACAGGGAATATTAAGGATTATTCTAAAGTACAACCAGGAGGGTCAGCCTGCTATTACTGAAATAACAAGAACGAGCAAGCCCGGCAGAAGAATTTATTCTTCTGTTGAAAAACTGCCCCGTGTTTTGGGAGGCTTGGGTGTAGCTGTTGTTTCGACAAGTAAGGGTGTAATGAGTGATAGAAACTGCCGCAAGGAAAATATTGGCGGCGAGATACTTTGTATGGTGAACTGATGAGTCGTATCGGAAAAAAACTAATTTTTATCCCTCAAGGGGTAAAGGTCGAGCAAAAGGGCCGGCATATTAAGGTTTCAGGGCCTCTTGGTAGTCTGGAGATGGATTGTCATCCGCTGATAAAGGTAAAGATTGACGATTCCGACAGCAGGATACTGGTGGAAAACGACCAGCCCAATGCCCGCCAGAACAAGCAGTTGCACGGCACCATGCGTGCACTTATTGCAAATATGGTAACAGGTGTCAGCAAAGGCTTTGAGAAGAAAATAGAAATATATGGCACCGGTTATGGCATTAAACAGCAGGGCAATAAACTTGTTTTCCAGCTTGGTTTCTGCCATCCGGTCGAGAAAGTGATTCCCAAGGATATAAAGGTAAGTATTGAAGTCGCTGCGACCAGAGGTAATGAGGTTCCGGCCAAGTTTACTCTTTCGGGAATAGACAAATGTTCCCTCGGGCAGTTCGCAGCGGAAGTGAGAAAAACAAGACCCCCGGAACCGTACAAAGGAAAAGGTATACGTTATGCTGATGAGCAGGTCAGAAAGAAAGTCGGCAAAGCATTTGCTTCCGGAGCGGCGTAATTAGGACTTGGTTGTTATGAAGACTTACAAAATAAGAAAAGCGGCACTTAGGCGTAGATATCACGTCCGGAAGAAGGTTTTGGGAACACCGGACAGACCGCGACTTTCAGTATTTCGTTCGAACAGGCATATTTACGCTCAGATTATAGACGACATCGCAGGTGCCACGCTTGTTTCCATAGGCACGAGAGCCAAAGGACTGCGGGGCCAGTTGGCGTATGGTGCCAACAAGAAAGCTGCTCAAGTTGTAGGCGAAGCGATCGCAAAACAAGCTCTTGGTGTGGGCATTAAATGTGTTTGTTTTGACAGAAACCGATATAAATTTCACGGCAGGGTAAAGGCCCTGGCCGAGGCGGCGAGGAAAGCCGGTTTGGTTTTTTAAGAAATCCTAAAGATAAGTTTGGAGAAAAAAATTGGCAATAGAACCGGTTAAATTACCTTCGCAGGAAGAGCAGCCGTTGGAAGACACGGTTGTAAAGGTCTTCCGCTGTGCGAAAGTGGTAAAAGGCGGTCGCAGGTTTAGCTTTGCAGCGCTGGTGGTGGTTGGCGACCGTGCAGGCACGGTGGGTGTTGGGTATGGTAAGGCTAATGAAGTTCCGATGGCGGTTGAAAAGGCTGTAAAAGACGCCAAAAAATCGCTCAACAAGATACCTTTGGTTGGCAGAACCATTCCTCATCAGATTGTTGGGAAATACAGAGCCACAAAGGTAATCCTCGTGCCGGCAAGTCCGGGTACCGGTGTTATCGCAGGTTCCAGTGCCCGTGCTGTACTTGAATATGCCGGCGTTCAGGATGTTCTTACAAAAGTTTATGGAAGCACCTCCGCTAAAAATGTTGTCAAAGCTACACTGAATGGATTGCAGAGATTACGAAATAAGGAAATGGTAGAATCTTTTCGTGGTGTAGAAGTTGAAGCTGTGAAAAGGTGGTGATGGTTTAAATGTTGAATCATGAAATAACTTCTTTCGTGGGCAAAAATAAAACTCGCAAACGTGTTGGCAGAGGGGCCGGTACGGGCCAGGGCAAGACCTGCGGGCGAGGTCATAAGGGCGCGGGCAGCAGGGCCGGTTCAACTTCAGTGACGCTTTTTGAAGGCGGTCAGATGCCTTTATTTAGGCGATTGCCAAAACGTGGATTCAGCAATTACAAATTTGCTGTGCGCTATGAAGTTGTCAATGTCTCCCAGTTGGAAAGGTTTGACGAAGGGGCTTGTGTCGATGTAGAAAAGCTCTCCGATGCCGGCTTGATTGATGGCCTCAAGAGCAAGGTCAAGATTCTTGGTGACGGTGAACTGACAAAAAAACTCCGAGTCACAGCCCATAAATTCAGTAAGACCGCAGAGCAGAAAATTCTGGCTTCGGGCGGCACCGCAAAGGTTATTTAGGAAATGATTTTATTAGAATAAGGTAAGGCTGAATAAAAAAGATGCTTGATAAGGTATTTAACATATTTAGGATCCCTGACTTGCGCAACAAAATTCTCTTTACTATTGCGCTGTTGATAATTTACAGGGTCGGTTTTCATATTCCTGTTCCAGGCTTTGACCAGTCGAAGATAGCAGAGATTACTCAGTCGCGTGATACTGAAACTCCACTTGGCAGGGCCGCCGAATATATGCAGATATTTACAGGCGGTACATTGAGCCGCAGCAGTCTTTTCGGTCTGGGCATAATGCCCTATATTACAGCTTCGATTATTCTTATGCTGCTGGGAGAGGTTGTGCCCGCTTTGAAAAAATTGAGACAGGAGGGCCAGACCGGACATAAAAAGATACAGGAATACACTCGATACTTAACTGTGCTGATTTGTATTATTCAGGCCTTGATGTTTATGAAACTATTGGGCGGCGAAGGCCTGACCTACGCGGGCATGCATACCCGCGCCGTGGTAATGGGTGTTGTAGGTATGACCGCCGGAACCATTTTCCTGATGTGGCTCGGTGAGCAGATAGATGAATATGGCATCGGAAATGGTATCAGCCTGATAATCATGGCGGGCATAGTTTCCAGGATGCCCTGGGCAATAAATATGTTGCGACAGAATGTTGACTTTCGCGTTGGCGCCCAGGTCGGGTCGATAGGACCGGCCCAGATATTATTCCTGATAGCTGCTTTTTTGTTCGTTGTGGCCGGTGCTATACTTATAACGCAGGGACAAAGGCGCATCCCCATTCAATACGCAAAACGGACCAGAGGTCGCAAGGTTTACGGTGGAGGAAGACACTATCTGCCCCTTCGTGTGAACCATGGTGGGGTTATGCCGATAATTTTCGCCTCGAGTTTCATGATATTCCCGCCTGTAATAATCGGCCAGTTGTCAAACATCTCCGCCCTTAGAAATTCAGTTTTTCTTGGTAGTATACAGGGTGCACTACGCAACGACGCTTATACATATAATGTTCTTTATATGTTGCTGATATTCCTGTTTGCTTATTTCTGGACTACGGTTCAGTTTCAGCCGAAAGAAGTGGCCAAGAACCTGCGGGATTCCGGAAGCTTCATCCCGGGACTTCGGCCCGGAAGAAGAACAGCTGAGTATCTGGAAAAAGTTATGACAAGAATTACATATTTTGGGGCTTCATTCTTGGCAATAATTGCCGTTGTGCCTTCATTAATTACGGTATTGTTAGGTGTGGATTGGAGAGTTGCGACATTCCTCGGAGGTACCGGTTTGCTGATAGTTGTCAGCGTTTCGCTCGATTTGGTACAGAAAATCGAGGCAAACCTTTTGATGCGTAGCTATGAAGGTTTTAGTGATACGGGCAGGATAAAAGGAGCGTATGGATGAGAATAATCTTGTTAGGTGCACCCGGCGCAGGTAAAGGGACCCAGTGCAAGCGCATCGTTGAAAAATATGGTCTCCAGCACCTCTCCAGTGGAGACATATTAAGACAGGAAAGGGCTGCGGGCACCGAGCTTGGAAAGAAGGCGCAAAGTTATATGGATTCCGGTGCACTGGTTCCGGACGGATTGATAGTTGAAATGATGGCCCGTGCGATAAACAAGGCTCCAGAGTCAGGTTTTGTGCTCGATGGTTTTCCGAGAACCGTTAACCAGGCTGCCCAGCTTGATGAATCGCTCTCTTCGAGCGGGCAAAAGATTGATGCTGTTTTAAATCTTCAGGTCGATGAAGAAATAGTGGATCGCCGCATAACAGGCAGGAGAAGCTGCCCCGAATGTGGTGCCGTTTACCACATCGAGAATCTGAAGTCTAAAATTGAGGGCATATGTGACAACGATGGCGCAAATCTCGTTCAAAGGCCTGATGATACGCATGAGGTTGTGAAAAATCGCCTTAAAAACTATCACGAACAGACCGAGCCGGTTGTGGATTACTACAAAAACAACGGTTCTGTTCAGGATATAGATGCTAATGAGGGTGCCGATGAGGTAACTGTGTTGCTGTTTGAAAAGTTGGACACGCTCGTTTCGGTTTAAATATAATTAAAATTATTTGGTTAAATGGCTATAACGCTTCGAAGCCGAAGAGAAATTGAGTTAATGCGTAGAGCAGGTGCGATTGTAGCCGATGTTCTTTCAAAATTACAAGAGAATGCTCAGCCGGGAGTAACTACCGGAATGCTCGACAGAATGGCCTCGCAGATGGCTGCTGACGCCGGGGCGCGACCTCTCTTCAAGGGTGTACAAGGTCCTTATGCCCGGACGCCTTTCCCAGGTGTGATCTGTGCCTCGATAAATAATGAGGTTGTTCACGGTATCCCCTCTGATAACGTGGAGCTTAAGCAAGGGGATATATTGAGCATCGATTTTGGTGTTAAGCTCGAAGGTTATTGTGCGGATGCCGCCGTTACGGTCGGCATCGGCGAAATTTCCGAAAACAAGCGCAAGCTCGTAGAAGTTACAAAACATGTGCTTGATATAGCGGTAGAAAAGTCGGCGCCGGCTGTAAAGTGGAGTCAAGTGGCCGCCGAAATGCAAAAATATGCCGAATCTGCAGGTTTTTCGGTGGTTAGGGATTTCGTCGGACACGGCATCGGAAGAGAAATGCACGAAGAGCCCAAGGTGCCGAACTTTGTCAGCGACGAGTTGCTGGCGGATGATATTGTTCTGACGGAAAATATGGTTTTGGCTGTTGAGCCGATGATTAACGAAGGAAGCTCTGAAGTTAAAACTCTAAAGAACGGCTGGGTGGTCGTGACGAAGGATAAAAAGTGCTCTGCTCATTTTGAGCATACTATTGCACTGGTAGAAAACGGTTGTGAAGTGCTCACACTAAAATAGAAGTTTATGGCAAAAAAGGACACAATAAGATTGCAGGCTACGGTCTCAGAGGCCCTGCCAAACGCAATGTTTAGAGTGGAATTGGAGAACGGCCATAAGATTTTGGCCCATGTCTCAGGCAAGATGAGAATGCATTTCATTCGAATTCTGCCCGGTGATACGGTCACAGTTGAGATGTCGCCATATGATTTGAACAGAGGCCGGATAGTATTGCGAAATTGATGGTTCGCTGTGTATTGCGAACTTGAAAGGTGTTTGAGAAAGTGAAAGTTAAAAGTTCCGTAAAACGAATTTGTGAAAACTGTAAGGTTGTACGTCGGAAAGGCGTTGTCCGGGTAATTTGTACGAACCCACGGCACAAGCAGCGCCAGGGTTAGTTGCGATAGAAGGAGTAAGTATGCCGCGTATAGTTGGTGTCGATATCCCAAATGACAAATCGATATGGATTGCCTTGACCTATATTCATGGTATAGGCCAGCACACTTCGAAGCTGATTTTGAAAGAAGCTGAAATCGAACAGCATGTAAAGGCCAGCAACCTTAGTGAAGATGAACTCAGCCGAATAACACAGATTATTGACCGCAATTACATCGTCGGAGGCCAGCTTAGAAGACAGGTCAGCCAGAACATCGCCAGGTTGCGGGATATCGGCTGTTATAGAGGAATTCGTCACAGAAGAGGTCTGCCTGTTCGAGGCCAGTGCACTCAGAGCAATGCACGAACTCGAAAAGGGCCCAGAAAAACTGTGGCAGGCAAAAAGGGTGTCAAGGAAAAACGCTAAGACTTAACTTTGGTTGATTGAAAATTAAGGTTTTTATTATTCAAGGGTTTCGCAAATAATGGCAAAAGGTGTAAAACGAAAAGTCAAAAAGAATGTTGCCAAGGCCATAGTGTACATAAAGGCGACGTTCAACAATACGTTGATTACGGTTACGGACTACAATGGTGATACAATATGCTCAAGTTCAGCAGGTTGTGTTGGCTTCAAGGGCTCTCGCAAGAGCACTCCTTTTGCAGCTCAGCAGGCCGCACAACGTTGTGCCGGCAGTGCCATGCGTAATGGTGTTCGGGAAATTGAGATTAAGGTCAAGGGCCCGGGCTCGGGACGTGAGTCCGCCATCTCGGCCCTCCAGCAGGCGGGATTGCGAATCGTCTCGATAGAAGACGTTACGCCCCTGCCACATAATGGTTGTAGGCCTCCCAAAAGAAGACGGGTATAAAAAAGATATTTTTGGAGAAATTTAAAAAAGATGGGACGTTATCTTGGGTCATCTTGTAAGTATTGCCGTCGTGAAGGAATGAAGCTAATGCTTAAGGGCATCAGGTGTGAGACGGCCAAGTGCCCTGTAGAGAAGAAACAACGTAATCTGGCTCCCGGCATGCACGGCTGGAGAAGAGGCAGAGCCAGCGAATATGCCGTGCGGCTGCGCGAAAAGCAAAAAATCAAAAGGTATTACGGACTTCTGGAAAAGCAGTTTATGAGATATTTCCATAGGGCTGAACGAATGAAAGGTAATACCGGCGAAACGCTACTGCAATTGCTCGAGAGAAGGCTCGACAATGTGGTTTACAAACTCAACTTTGCTCCCTCTCGCAAGGCCGCTAGGCAGTTAATTGCACACGGTCATATTTATGTACAGGGACACAAGGTCAACATCAGCGATTATACCACAAAAATTGGTGACAAGATAGCCCTCAAAAATTCTGAAAAAAGCCAGAAAAAAGTAAAACAGCAATTGGAAAGCAACCCGAACTTTACCGTCCAGGGTTGGTTGCAATTAAGTAGTGACATACCGGAGGCCACCATCGTTGCCATGCCAACCATGGACGATGTTCAAATCCCGGTTGAAGAGCAATTGGTTGTGGAGTTCTGTTCGAGGTAGTTGGTTAACAGTTATCGTTAAAAGGTGTTACACATAGGAGGTATATATGCGAGTTACATGGCGTGGCTTGGAGTTGCCGACTCGTGTTGAAAGAGACACGACAATGCCAATCGACAATAAATATGGGCGTTTCTTTATTGAACCTTTTGAACGGGGATTTGGAACAACTATCGGTAACAGCCTCAGACGTGTATTGCTTTCCTCCCTCGAAGGAAGTGCTGTGACATCCGTCAAGATAGCAGGGGTCGACCATGAATTCACCTCAATTAAAGGCGTGATGGAAGATGTCACCGAAATAGTTCTGAATATAAAAAACCTTGTTGTGCGGCTGAACGCCGATGGGCCTAAAATCATGACAGTTTCGGCGAATAAGACCGGCGCTATAACTGCTGCTGACATAGTGGCTGACCCCGCCATTGAAGTCATAAACAAGGACATGGTTTTAGCAACTTTGACTGAAGACGTAAAATTCGAAGTGGAAATGGTGGTCGAGAAGGGACGAGGCTATATCCCAGCGGCAGAGAGAATTGCTGACACCGACAGGTTTGAGCAGGAAATCGGAATAATTCTGACCGACGCTGTATATTCGCCCGTAACACGGGTCCGTTACACCACCGAAGACACACGGGTCGGACAGAAAACCAACTATGACAGGCTGATTTTAGAAATCTGGACAAATGGAACCGTAACTCCGGAAATGGCGCTGGTAGAGGCAGCTAAAATACTGCGAAAACACATCAATCCGTTCGTTCAGTATTTCGGACTTGGTGAAGAAACGGTGGTTGAGCAAGTCGTCGAAGAGGTAACTGAAGAAGAGGAAGTTGATGAGGAATTGGCCAAGAAACTGGCTATGCCTATCACCGAGCTGGAGTTTTCGGTAAGGGCCAGTAACTGTCTTGAATCGGAAAAAGTTGAAACGGTAGGTCAGTTGGTACAAATGACTGAGGCTGATTTACTTAAGGTTCGCAGCTTTGGAAAAACGAGTCTGCGTGAAATAAAGAGGAAACTTGCTGATATAGGTCTCTCTCTGGGTATGACAGATGTGGAAATAAATGATTAGTTGGTGTAATTGAATTTGAATGGCACTTGTTGATATTCGTATCAGATAATAGGAATTTGGAAATATGCGTCATAGAGTAGCAGGGCGTCGATTAGGTCGGGATGGTGAACATCGCTTGGCTATGCGCCGGAGTTTGGTGGCCTCGCTCATCGAGCACGAAACAATTTCAACCACTATGGAAAAGGCCAAGGAAGTTAAACCATTTGCTGAAAAGCTGATTACACTTGCCAAGAAGGGCACGTTGGCCGCTAGACGCCGCGCCATCGCCGAGCTTGGTAATCGCGATGTCGTAAGTTACGAAGATGGCAAGCCTGTAAAAAAAGGTACGATAATCGGTAAGCTCTTCAGTGAAATTGGCCCAAGATACCTCGACAGACCAGGCGGTTACACGAGAATTATTCGCCTTGCTCTAAGAAGATTAGGTGATAACGGCCAGCTTGTGTTACTTCAACTGGTAGGAGAAGAAAAAGCCCCCGGAAAACCCAAAAAAACCGCCGCCAAAAAACGCGCATCTAAGAAGGCAAAAGGATCTAAAGAACCCGAACAGCCCAAGGAAGTACCCGAAACCGAGGCGAAGAGAACTCAATCCGAAACTCCGGAAACAGGGACTACTGAAAATGAAACCGAGTAGCAGTAACCCGATTTATGAAGGATAACCATAATGAGTGTGGATGATTGCGTTTTTTGTAAAATTGTAGCAGGAGAAATTCCCGCTACGAAGATTTATGAAGACGACGTCGTCCTCGCTTTTTTGGATATTGGCCCTATAAGTGACGGGCATACTTTGGTGGTTCCCAGACAGCATGTTAAAAAGTTGCACGATTGTCCCCCGGAACTTCTGGGTAGGCTCGGTTCCTATCTCGGGAAAATCGCAGAAGCTGTTACATCGGCCATGAATTCCGAGGGCTATAATGTGCTCTGCAATAACGGCAGGGCGGCAGGGCAGCTTGTTGACCATTTACATTTTCATATAATACCTCGCAATGCCGACGATGGTGTCTTTCGCCGATGGCCTTCGTATGAGTATCCTGAAGGCAAAATTGATGAAATAGCTGACAAAATTTGTGAAAATTTATAGTATAGAATAGTTGATAAAGCCGTATTTTTGTGTTATTTTATATTTTGAATTAATGGCCGCGGGGTAGAGCAGTCTGGTAGCTCGTCGGGCCCATAACCCGGAGGTCGCAGGTTCGAATCCTGCCCCCGCTATTGAGACCTGGAGATAAATCCAGGTCTTTTTTTTTGCATTTACAGCGTGTTGGGTTCATATCTGGCAGTTTCTTGAGAGTTGGCAATTATATGTAAATACTTGCAAATTAAAGAAGGACGGAATTTTTGGGAGGGATAGTCTGGCTATCGATGTAAATCGAAAGGTAAAAGGGCCAGATGTGGTGGAACTGCTTAGGTATTTGTTTGCAGTACGAGGTGAACCCGATTTTATTCGCAGTGACAACGGTCCTGAATTTGCATCGAATGCCGTTAAGAAATGGCTTAAAGCTGTTGGCGTCAAAACATTGTTTGTAGCTCCTGGCAGCCCTTGGCAGAACGGTTATGTTGAGTCATTTAACAGCAAGCTGAGAGATGAGTTGTTGAACAGAGAATTGTTTTTACATATTGATGAACTGAGATATGTTGCGGATCGCTGGCGGATGGATTATAATCACTATCGGCCGCACAGCAGCTTGGATTATATGGCCCCAGCAGCATTCGCAGCCAAGTGTCTTGAGCAAGGCTCCGGTACCCTCCGCCTTCCTCAAGACAGGGAGAATAGTTGTGAAATACTCTCATAACAACTGGTACATAAAAAGGGGGCAGGCCAATACGATGACCACCTTTTCTTTCAATTAGCCTCAAAATCCGTCTAAAACTTCACATCCCAAGCAATTATCATCCTTTCCCCTCCCCACCTTACGATCTCTGTCCCTCGACCATTCTCCATGGTATTTTGGGTATCCCTGCAGGTGTGTGGGAGGTCTGTAACAGCCGGAATACAACAGCCGCCAGGTCACGGTTTTAGTCTGGCTCACTCCTTGCCCCTTGCGAGGAAGAAACTTTTGCTGCAATTATTTGCTCCACTTATCCGGGAAGTCCGGCAGCAGACCAAACTTGTCCATATCAAAGTTCTCAAAGCCGAGTTTGAGGGCAATTGATTCAGGTTTGACATGGTAATCACCATTGTCAGGATCGACAAACATGGGGTCTCCTATGACCGAGTGAGTGTCAAGGCCGTGCTCTTGCCATTCTTCAAAAGAATAGTCCTCGGTGGCAACAATTGGCCTGCTGTCATTGTACAGCACGTTGTAGTCGACCTGGCTTATCAATTGACCTTTGTCAGGCGGATAAAGCATTTGGTAGAAATTTCCCGAGTGGTTGCCAAAGTGGTCAAGCTTGGGGCTGATGACAACAATATTTCGAACAAATTTATCATGGTTGTTCACATGGCCAACGTGATAGCTGATGCTCGACTGGGGATTGATGAAGATATTGTTTTCAACCAGACGATATGAGCCGTCACGGTTTTGGACCCCGACACCTATACATAGATTATTGTAAACGTGATAATTGGCTGAGCCGTCGTCCATATCTATGCCATAATTGCCATACTCACCCAATGCTATCTTGCTTTTATCACGGAAGCGATTGTTACGAACGATAGTTGTGAACTTTGCACTGGTTTTGACATCACCAGGTTCGTGACAGATTCTTTCGGGATCACCAAGTCCATGAGCATGGCGAACGCACCAGACACGCCCCCGTCCCCAAGAGTTGAAAGGACCGTGGTCTTCGGTCTCAAGCACCGTGTCGTGAATGTCGTTGTATTCAATAACGTGACCGCCCCAGAATGGATCGTTGATACATATGGCAGCTCGGGGTACATAGTAAATATGGTTGTGGCTGATTTTGTTTTTCAGGGTAACCGCCATAAAGACGCCTGCAGTCTGCTTGCCGTAAACCCCGAGGTGGTGCATCAGGTTGTTCGATATTGTACAGTAGGTCGGATAGTCCTCTGGGTCTGGGCCGAAACTCCATCGTCCTTTAGCACCGCAGAGCGAGCATACCATGGGTTTGGACATGTCCACGAAGCTCCTGCCCACCAAACAAACCGCACTATCACCGATATTTGTGAATTTGTTTCCATAGACTTTAATGCGGCGATTGTGATTATTGATAAATACAGCGTTACCTCCCACAGCATCGAAAAAGCTGTTTTCAACAGAACAATCCTCTGCTCCTTCGAAGAAGAGCGCTCCGCCACGATGAATACCCCAATCACCTGTGGAAGGCGTTTCAAATTTATCCAAGAACGTCGTTGCCGTATGTGTGAATCTAAAGCCCTTAAGCTGGATGTGACTGACTGGCTTAGCTCTGGAACCTTTGAATTCGATCAGCTGTTTAAGCAGGCCAACTTCTATTCTCGCATCTGAGAGGTTCATCCCTTGCGGCGGCTTGTAATATAGAATGCTTGTCTGTTTATCAAGGTACCACTCATTTAGCACATCGAGTTCTTCAAAAACATTTTCAATAAAGAATCGTGAAGACTCGCTGAAAGAACTTGGGGCGTTGAGATTCCTTTTCTGCCAACCTCCCTCTCCCAATACTACAATATTGCGGTCACGGTCGACAGCTTTAAGATGAAATTGCAGATTGTACCAGTAAGTTCCTGGAAAAATATGGACAATAGCCTCACTTGGTTTATCCCACCTCTTTTTTGTAAAGGTTTCCGGATTGTAGGTAAACTCCTTACCACCGCCTCCGCTGGTGTTGATATAACCTTTACCTTTCACAAGAGGATTTTCAAAGTCGTAGTTGGGATAGCGAGCGCGTATTTGTCGTTTTCCATTGATGAACAACTGGTCGAAGTCTATCCCTTTCGGCACTGAACACTTCATAATACCGTCTCGGTAAGGTTCCCATTTAACCTGAAGTCTTACCCCGCCGCTGATGGTCGGCTTTTCTCCGGGATAAGCGGTATAAGTGACAGGCTGTAAATCTGTCCCTGAATCGGCAGGTGTAAATACGATAGGTTTTGAAAGATAGTATGTTCCCTCCCGCACGAATACAGTGATAGGCTTTGGGACTCTTTCTTTGAATTCCCGCACCACCCTTTGTGCTCGCTGGAGTGTCGCAAATGGTTCTGTTTGTGTTCCTGGGTTGTTGTCATCACCATTAGGGGCAACATACAGGTTCGGCGAAATAATTGACGTGTCCAATTTCTCGGCAGAACAGTTAGCCCTAAGGCACAAGACTATAAGAATACTAAACAAAAAATTCGATATAACTGTTTTATGATAGATTTTCAATTTCCTTTCCTTATATAGCCTTTTCCGCTTAGTATTTTTACAGATATTTTTCTACCTTTCAATAAAATTTTGTGGAAAAAAGTTATGACATGAGTACAAATAGTAGCTGGAATGTGCTGACATATAGAAGACCCAACCCAAAACAATTTTTTAGGGGATGCGATATGAAATTCAATTATCTAAAAGAAAAACACAACTGTCTATTCAAGCTTAGCTTAGCGGTTCTGACAATAGCGATAATGCTGTCAAGCCCAGCCGCTATGGGGGTGGAAAAGCTTGGTAAAGAGCCGGTGGTTCCACTTGAGGCTGCAGATATTACCCGGATGTATCCACACTCGGTTTTGAAGATGGAAGGAGCAGCAGCTGGGCACAAGCAATTGCCTGAATACATGGCAATAAGATGGGTCGGCAGGGGCAGCGTTAGCTGGAAAGTGAATGCCCCCAGGCCGGGTGACTATGAGGTTGCGCTATGTTATGCAGCTCATTTCGATGGTCCGAAGTTAGAGGTTGTGGCCGCGGACAGCAAAATCACTGGTACAGTGCATAAGACCAAAGGAATGTTTATAGATGAGCCGGTGCCGGGTGAAAAGCCCATTGATAGGGAGTATCTTAAGAATTATGAAAGGGTCCGTCTGGGGGGCGTTTTGCATCTACCCGTGGGCATTAGCACAATTACGGTTCGAGTTACTGAGCCGGAGTTGGGGGACGTGATGGACCTGCGTTCGATTGAACTAACGCCAGTGGCTGCTAAAGAAAGAATAACTGCTGAGCAGGAGCGTGCCATAAAGAGCCGTGCAAGCACCGATTGGTTTGCCGATGCAGGGTACGGCGTGATGTTTCATTGGAATGATGGCAGCCAGCCGCGACACGGACCTAAAAAGCCCTATAAAGAAGCGGTTCGTGATTTTAACGTCGAAGCCTTTGTAGATATGGTTGAGCAAACTGGGGCCGGCTACGTCGTGTTTACGTTGAATTCGTATCATCCTCATTGCCCTGCTCCGATAGCATCCTGGGAACAAGCTCATCCCGGCTGGACAACCAAGCGAGATCTTGTGGGTGAGATAGCTGATGCGCTGGATGCAAAAGGGATAAAGTTAATAATTTACATGGCAGAGCACCTGATAGGGAGGCCCGATGAGGTTGACGAGCCGGCATTTCTGGAAAGCATGATTAACGTGCGGTTTCCGGACAGTGGATTTGACGAGGACACACATGTGAAAATTCTGACCGAGTTCGGCGAGCACTACGGCAGGAAGGTGGCTGGATACTGGTTTGATGGGTGGGACCTGATACCAGAGCAGCATCCGAGTATATCGTACGAGCGGTTGTTTAAGGCGACCAAGGTAGGTAATCCGGACCGCATAATCGGCTTGAATTATTGGATTTTCCCCGATGCAACACTCTGGCAGGAATTTTGGGCCGGCGAAATCAGCAGTGTACAAAGACCAGCGACCAGTCGGTATTTAAAGTACGCAGCCGGTCAAGGATTACAATGGCATGGTCTTTTTATGCTGGAAGGTGTATGGGGTCATGGAAGGGCTGACAGCGAGATGGAGCCGCCAACTATAAGTGCGGAGGAATTGATAAAATACGTCAGGGCGTGCATGGCAAATGGTGGAGTAGTATCGATTAATATGGGTATATATCAAGATGGGACAGTAGGCGGGAAGTCACTTAAGGTAATGCAGGCACTGTGTCGAGCTTTCGGAAAATAAACGCCATAAGTTACATTGCTTACTCGCCCAGTATCGGCGTTGAGGTTTGCATATTAAAGACAAGAGTGGATAATGGATTTCATTAAGGAGTGGGTATTATGAGGTCTTCCAGGTTTATAAGTCTTGTTATTATTGTGGTTCTGAGTTTATCTGTGATGCTGCAGGCCGAAGAGATTAACTGGCGTGCTGAGGGCAAAAACGGAGCGTTGGTGGCTGGAGATAAAGAAGCGGTAGAAGTTGGTTTGGAGATTTTTAAAAAGGGCGGAAATGCAATTGATGTGGCTGCAGCAACGATATTAGCTCTGTCAGTTACTGATTATCACAAATACTTTTGCTTCGGTGGTGAAGTACCAATTATAGTTTATGATGCTAAACGCGGTGTGGTGGAAGTGCTTTGTGGACAGGGAACAGCGCCGGAATTGGCAGTTCGAGAACATTTTGTGAGCCAAGGTAATACTGCCAATAAAGGTATCGAGTCATGGACGGTCCCTGGAGTACTGGACGCTTGTCTGACAGCTTTAGACCGTTATGGTACGATGAGGTTTGTAGATGTCTCGGCACCGATGCTGCGCATACTGGATAGGCATGAAGAGGAATGGCATGCGAGGTTTGCCAAGACCGTTCGTCGGTTGGTCGAGGCAGAAAAGGGTGCTCGTGACCGCAAAAGAGGACTGCGTTTAGTCGCTGATTATTTTTATCGCGGTCCCATTGCAAGGGAAATAGACGAGTGGAGCCGTGAAAATGGGGGATTGATGCGCTACAGTGACCTGGCACGTTATGTGACCCGTATTGAGGAGCCAATTACAATTAATTACCGCGGCTATACTATTTGTAAGTGCGGGCCGTGGTCGCAGGGGCCTGTCCTACTGCAAACGTTACAGTTGTTAGAGGGCTACGATCTGGCCCAGATGGGCCACAGTTCTGCTGATTTCATTCATGTAATCAATGAGGCAATGAAACTGGCCTATGCCGACCGCGATGCCTATTACGGTGACCCCTTGTTTGCTAATGTTCCCTTAGATAAGCTACTGTCTGCAGAATATACACAGATGAGACGAGAACTGATTGATATGCAGCACGCATCTGTTATACAGCAGCCGGGCGATCCACTTGCGGGTAAAGCCATACTTGAAGGTTATAAACCTCTTTGGGGCTCGGGTGAGTCGGAGAACAACGACACCTCCATTTGTATTGTTGCGGACCGCTGGGGCAATATGGTGGCAACGACGCCCAGTGGTAATGCTGTTACTGCTGGAGGCGAGGTCGGCTCAAACGGCGTTATGATGGGCAACCGCATGTTATGTTTTAATATCTGGGAAGGTCACCCTAATTGTGTTGAACCTGGAAAAAGGCCGAGGACCACATTGACTCCGACGTTAGTGTTGAAAAATGGGAAGGCTGTGGCAGTGGCGAATGTGGCAGGCGGAGATTTACAGGACCAGTCTAGTATACAGATGCTGATAAATCTCATCGACTTTGGTATGACTCCTGCCCAGTGCGTGACCTCGGTACCGTTAAGTACCGACCATATGGTGGGTTCGTTTGGCCAGGGCGCGCCGGATCTCGGTAGTCTGGGTTTGCGGACAGAGGTCGGCGAGGATGTGGTTGAGGATCTAAAAGCGCGGGGACATAAGGTTCAATTGGGCGCCTGGGGTTCTCATGATGCCATTTTGACCATCGAACCCGAGAGCGGCTTAATTAGGGCTGCCGGTTATTCTGAAGATAAACGACCATATGCTGGGGCATTCTGAATCTCGGGGAACCATTTGATAACGTAAAGATTTGAGGCGACAAAGAAACGATTTTTTGAAAACTTCAAGTTAAATCGAAGAACAACCATATTTATATATTAGCAACATTCAAAAAATTAAGAGGTACTATTATGAAGCATGTAAAGAATTCTGAAATGTTGGTAATTACAATTGTTGTATTATTGCTTTGTTCATTTGCGGCAATGGCCAACGCCAAAAAATTTGCCCCGGAGAGAAATGTTTTCGCCGAAAAAGGTTTTATCCACATCCTTGGACCTAATCCGGCCATAATGGCAGGTGACAAGGATGCAATAGATGGATGGATGCTTGAGTCAGCTGACATAATCAAGGTTAAGAACACCTACTACTGGTATTATCATTTTAGAGGTATAGAAGAAAGAGATAACTACCTAAAGGGAATGAAGACAGGAAAGAGGGAGCGTCCGACTGGGTATCGATTAGCAGTAGCGACCGCCCCAACACCTCTTGGCCCCTGGACAAAGTACGAAAAGAACCCGATTTTAGATTATGGACCTCTGGACACATGGGATGGTGGGGGCAATGCCTGTGCCACCGTCCTTAGAGCAAGAGAATCGGGTGAGGGTGATTCAGAGAAATATTACATGTTTTACAATAATATTGGGGGGGGGGAAAGGGGTGTTGGTCTGGCTACAGCTCCACATCCGTTAGGTCCCTGGAAGAGGTATGAAGGCAACCCTGTCGTCGAATGGCCTGGCGGCTGGTTATGCAGTGTAATGGAAGTAAACGGCAAACTTCACATGTACCATGGTGGCAATGGTGGGAGGTCGTTTTCCGTAGCAACGGCTCTTAAACCTGAAGGCCCCTGGACAATGTATGAACACAATCCTATTTTTATTCGAGGCGATTGGGGTTCATGGGATGATGGTGGTCACACTGAGGCCAAGGTCCTTTATCGCGAAGGAGTTTTCCACTTCTTTTATGGTGGTAGTCCATATCCTGCACAAACCTTTGAAAGTATAGGGTATGCATATAGCTTTGACGGATACAACTGGATTAGATATAGCGGCAATCCGGTTGTTCCCAGGGAGAGAAATCCTGGTGCTTCGGCCCATGGCGAGGTGCAGGCACTTATTGAGCCGCCTTACGTTTATCTGTATTATACACTCAGGTTAATTTCCCGGGACACTTTTGCAATCCCATCAGAAGATTTAGGAATACATATTCTTACGATAGATCCACACTTTAGCTTATCGATGCCAGTACTGAACATTGGCTCATTAATGGCTAATCAGAGCAGCGACCTGGACGCTTGTTGTCCGCTAAGTTTTGAGGCAGCCAGCAGTCTGGCTCTGACAATTGAATGCAGCTATGACGCCAAAGCAAAAGCGGGACTGAGGATTCATATAGTCTCAAGCTACGACGGAATAAAATACAATAATATAGACCTATACAGCTTCGACATTGATTTCAAACCAGGCCAGGCAATAAACAAAACAATCGAACTGGCTCCCAAGGCGAAATTTATAAAGGTAGTAGTTGAGAATTTGGACAAATCACAAACTGCTGATTCTGTAAAAGTTACGGCAACAGTTGGAAACTAAAATTGAGGGGCTCGGTTGCATAGATGAGCGTATAATATGGAAAATGTCAACCAACCGCAAATTATAGAAGGGGATATAAAATGCGAGTTAAAAAAAGCAAAGTTTTTTATATTGTTTTAGTGGCTGCTGGCGTGCTTGGCATGGTAATAAGCCGGACTGTGCAAGCGGCCGACCCACTTGACCGTTCCAATGTTGTTTGGGACAGGCCCAGCCAGGATGCTGCCGGCTCCATGCCTATAGGCAACGGTGATATCGGCCTGAACGTATGGGTCGAACAAGGCGGGGACCTTCTATTTTATCTCGCTAAAAATGACAGCTGGAGCGAGAATGGCAGGCTCCTAAAATTAGGAAGGGTTCGTGTTAAGCTCTCCCCTAATCCTTTTGCCGCAGGTTTGCCCTTCAAGCAAGAGCTCAAACTCCGCCAGGGCCAGATACAGATTTACGCAGGCCGGGAAGGTTCCAGCGTAACGATAAAGATTTGGGTCGATGCAAACAGCCCGGTGGTGCGCTTCGAAGCTCAAGGCAAAGAGAAATTTGATGTCCATGTAAATTTCGAAACCTGGCGGGAAACCGGGTACAAGCTTAAATCCACCACCGTCAGCGATATGCTTAACTTCGACAATGGCTCCACCAGTACACCCAGTGAATATGGCCCATATCCGACTGTTGTCTATCCTGACGTCATTGTTCCCGGAAATAAGGACCGCATCATCTGGTACCACCATAATGTCAAATCTCTATGTGGTTTGATGATGAAGGTTCAGGGGTTGGAAAGCTATTACAATAAAATGACCGACCCGCTCTTGGACCGCACGTTTGGAGGGGCGATACAGGGTGATGGATTCGTGTCAGTAATTAAAAAGGGTGTGTTTGGAGAAAACGATACTATTCCCATATATCCCACAAAAATGATGGCATACAGTGACAGAGAACTGAAGTCAGCTCAGCCAAGTACTAAGCATGATTTTAACGTATACCTGCTGACCAGGCATCCTGTGACAGTAACAGAGTGGTTAAAAGAGCTGGATAAACTGGTGGACGAAGTTGACGCAATTGATATTGAGGATGCCCGTAGAGCGCACCGGAATTGGTGGGATAATTTATGGAACCGAAGCTGGATTCGCGCCGCCGGTGTTGATGATGCAGAGCAGGTATCTAATCTTTATACCCTCCAGAGATATATTTTTGCGTGCAGTGCAAGCAATATTCATCCTATCAAGTTCAACGGCTCATTGTTCACTGTCGAAGACCCGGAAGAAGGAGATAACGACCCCGATTATCGTCGCTGGGGGCCTGGTTTTTGGTTTATGAACACACGTGCCTTGTACTGGCCGATGATGACAACGGGGGACTTTGACCTGATGCACGTTTACTTTGATTTTTATATGAACGCGCTTCCTATGGCAAAAGAAAGAAACAGGATTTATTACGGCCACGCAGGCGCTCACTTTCCGGAGCAATTATATTTTTGGGGCGGCTACCCCACCGACCACTACGGCTGGGACCGAACCGGCAGGCACGTTTCGGAAGTGGAATGTAGATGGACCGCAAAGTTATGGCAGGGTGGACTCGAACTTCTCGCCATAATGCTCGATTATTATGCTCACACGCAGGACAGCCAGTTCCTTACAGATAAGCTGCTGCCCATAGCAGAGGAAATTATCACCTTTTATGATTTGCATTACAAACGCGATGATAAAGGAAAGCTTTATATCCATCCGGCACAATCTCTTGAGGCATGGTGGGATTGCGTTAATCCGATGCCGGAAGTTGCAGGACTCAGGTGCGTACTGCCCGGGCTCTTGAAATTGCCTGAAAAGGACACCAGTCTGAAACAGCGTCAGCTGTGGAAGCGGTTGCTCTCAGAGGTGCCGGAACTGCCCACAAGGAAGCTTGATGACGGAAGGACCGTTCTCGCGCCGGCGGAAAAGTTCGCTGTAAAGGCCAATCGCGAGAATTGTGAGTTGTATGCGGTTTTTCCATACCGGATTTATGGCGTGGGAAAACCTGGCCTGGAAATGGCACGGTTGACACTCATGAATCCGTTTGAGGATCATTTTAGCAATGGTGCGTATATACCATATCTCGGTTTGGTCGAGCAGTCGCGAGATTACATTGTCTCAAGGACTGCCCGGATTCGACAATCTACCAAGAGTCGCTTCCGGTACGAAATAGGAAGTGCAGCTCCTACCACGGTGACATTGTTCCAGGCGATGCTCTTGCAGTACGACGATGAGAAAATAATTTTGTTTCCCTCGTGGCCGAAGGAATGGGACGTCGATTTCAAGCTGCACGTACCATACAATACGACTGTTGAAGGGACCTATTGCAATGGGAAGCTTGAGCGATTGGAGGTTACACCTCAGTCACGGGCAAAGGATGTCGTTAAAATGCAGCCGGGAGAGATACCTGTTTTGGAATAAAAAGTCATACAAAAACAACGCCAAAACAACGCTTTTTGCCAAAATAGAGTGACATCTTCGACTTGCGCAAAGAAAAAAGTCCTTGTAAGATTATTGTTTACAAGGACTTATAGAAATGGGCGGTATTGGACTTGAACCAACGACCTCCTGCGTGTCGAAAAGGCGCTCCACTTATATCTTGTTATCATTTATATACTTACACACGTTATTTTGGCACTAAAACAAATAGCGCACTGAGAGCACACTGGGGGCATACTGGGAGCTAGTTAAAAACAACGCCAAAGACTTTTGTATAAAGCTTTCATAGGACTGTTGCACAATAAGGGCAGGTCACAAGTTGGTATCTTCGGGGAGCAGGCCAACCGGATATTGAATACTGTTGTGTTCACAATAGCCAACGTATGTTCAATACGATGACCACATCCAGCGAGCAACAGTATATATAATCTGGATGACACCAAATCACTGTCTTTTATAACTACCTCTAAAACATAGTTTTACAAAGCAGATGACTTTTATGTTTTATCGCGTGTCTCCAGTTTGTTACTAATTTGTCTTCCTCCCGACCTACTTTACCGCTTGATTCGTACCCCTATTATTACGATACAATAGATACTATGAGAAAGGTTTGGATTTACAAAAGAAAAAATATTAAGGGCTTTTGGGTGGGTTGGTATGAAAGCGGCAATCGCAAAGCAAAGGCTCTGCCAACCAGAGAGCTGGCGGGACATTTCAAGCAGATCAAGTATACCCAGTTGAATTCTGATGTCTTTACGGGCCAAGTGTTGGCCGATTGGAGTCAAATGCTTGCTGAATATAATGAGGCCAAAAAAGTCCAGGGAGTCACCGAAGGGACGCTTTATGAGAATGCTTTATCCTTGAGAAACTTCGAACGGCTCGTAGGACAGTGTAGTTCAAAGCAGATTACTCAAAATGTCATCGACAAGTTCATATTGCAAAGAGGTACCGAAGTGAGTCGCCCGACTCTCAACAAGGACATCAGGAATCTTAAGACGTTTATCAACTGGTGCAAAGAAAAGAGATACTTAAACGAGAATCTGAAAATCAAGGAATTGAAAGAGGAGGAAAGGCCTGTAAGATCATTGAAAGAAATTGAAATAAAAAAATTACTAACGGCATCGCAAACTTCTCCTACAATCAAGATTCGTATACTGCTTGGATTGGGGACAGGCTTAAGGCGTGGAGATATAGACTCGTTGAAGATTTCCGATATTGATTTTGAAAGAAACAGCATTGCCACAACGAGCAGAAAAACTAAAAAGAGCATGGCCTCCCGGCCAGTGTCGGCAGAAGTAATGGCAGAGCTTTCAAAGTATGTTTGCAGCTTGGAAGATGGCCAAGAAAAACTATTTACCACTATATTCAATCACAGGAAATGGCGTAAGATTTGTAAAGAAGCTGGATTGGCTGATTTGAAGTTTCACGATTTACGCAGAACATTCTGCTCTTTGCTGGCACAGAATGGAGTTTCGACTGCTGTAACTCAGAGACTATTGGAGCATTCATCGCCAAATCTGACAAACAAGGTATATACGAATGTTGACCCTGTGCTTCGCCAATCTGTAAATCAACTACCAATAGAGCGATGGTTACAAAAATAACGCTTATACTTCATGCAAAGAAACAAATAACTTCTTGGGACACTACATCGCACATCATCTGGAGTTGGCCGGTGTTGAGATCAGATACCTTGACAACATCCTCATACTTGTGTTCTTCGGGGAAAAGGTCCGTTAGTAGATTAGGCATTTCTAAGAGCTTGTCTTTGTTAAATACCACATTTTCCTTCTGTGGGAAAAGAGCAACATAAAAGATATCACTTTCAACCAGGTCCTGGAAAAAATGAGTGCCAAAGGAAAGCTCCGGCATCAAGTTTCCACCTTCGTAGGCTATTTCAACAAGCACAGCAATTTTATTGATTTCAGCAAAATTAACTGGAACACCTAAGCTTGGGGTGGTTGTACCCCATCTGCCGGGACCAAACAGGATGGTCGGAGTAATTTCCCTGTTAGCTATCTGACGGTTTAATTTTCCTATTAGCCTTGCGATACTGTATTTTTGTGAAACCGGCATCTCTACGTATGCTTGTGGGTCGACATAAATAATTCTTTTAATTGGTTGGGAGATACTACCGCCCATCGTGTAGCCATGTGAAGCAAAAAGGATTTTTTCAGATTTGATGTTTTCCGGCAGTTGTATGCTTGCTTTTATTCCTTTGGTTTGTAGGGGTCTGCATTGAACTAAATTGATTTTGAACAAATCATCATCTGTAAAGTTAACCGTGAATTCTATGTCGACGGGGTATTGATAATATTTTTCCAGGGTTTTGAGTATTTTCTGCATTATTTCTGTGAAGTTGGTATTTGACAGGAGCTTCTTAAATGTCAGTAGCCAATATCTTTGAGTTTTCATACCCAGCTCTTTCATCTTTCGCTCGGTATGCGGGTCCGAATCTGCAATCAAGTCCAGTTTCATATTGAGTTCGTCATTCAGTAGGTCAGTCACACTAACAGTTCTCAAACGGTTTTGGTTGGTATCGAGAAGGTCGGCATTATGTTGTGAGAATCTGCTTTCACCTTCTCTATCTGCATAAGGCCGTAACAACGGTTGGTCCAAAGCTATTGTTTGCGGGTAATCATCCTCAACACGGTCTACAGCTCTGGTCCCCAAGCCAAAGACAAGCCTCAGCATGCCAGCCTTGGGGTCAAGTTCGGATTTCCAGACAAAAGTATTATATGAGACACCTACGCCGGCCAGGTCAGGGAAAAAGTAACTTTTCTTATAGGAGCCCGATACGCGTTGGACGAGCAAGGCCATTTGCTCATCCTGCTGGTCAAGCCCCCGCTGTAAACGGTATGCAAGTGCATCTTCGTCCATAGTGCTGGCATAAACTCTTCGGACGGCCTCTTCAAATTCAGAGTAACGCTGTTCGGGGTCGCCCTGGTTTACGAGGAACAGGCTTTCATATTTTCCGGCAAATGCATTGCCAAACGAATCTTCCAACAGACTACTTGAACGGACAATAATCGGTGATTGGCCGAAATATTCTATTATCTCCTGGAACCGCTCACGAACCTGATCAGGAAATTTACCTCGCAACAGGTTTTCTTTCATTTCAGGAGCTACACCAAAGTAACCTTCTTTTGTTTTCTGCTTCATAAGCAGTTTCCACCAGCCGTTTTCAACTATATAGCTGTAAAACACATCTGACCCGACATAAAATGAATCATGAGGTTCCAGATACTGATTCCAATCCAACGATTTGTCGTCTGAAAGGATTTTTTGAGCCAGCAGCATTCCGACAGCCTTACCGCCGATGAAGCCACTGCCAATCAATCTGCTCTTGATATTTATTAAATCCACAAGAGAGAAACTGTTTTGAGCAAGCTGTGAAATTCTTTTTTCTCGTCCAACCATTATTCTGCAAAGCTCTCGGAGGAGTTCTTTAACGTCTTTTGAGTCCGGCGGTGCTTTTATTAAACTGTCTGCTTTCATAAACAGGCGATCCCAGTGGTCCAGAAATCTTGCTGAACCATTCGGGCTTTTCTGAGAAATGTGACTCAAAAGTTTACTCGCATCAACGCTGCTTATGACAGGTGTAAATTCTTCGCCTCGTTGCAAATGAGGCAAAAACATTGTAGGCGAATATCTTTTCCATGCTTTTAAGGGATGGATGTAAAAGTTTCCGTCAAAATTATAAATATCCAACAGCAGTTGGGTTGTTTCGCGAATACGGGCAACGGTCTGAAAAGAATGATAATTTCGCAATATGGCAAAGTAGGCAATTGTGTTCAGTTCAAAAAGATAAGGGCAGGTAACCATAAAGAAATTGCCAACCATCAAATCCGTTGCCCAGGCACTTAACAAGTCGGAAAGGCAATCAAATACATAATAGGCTTCA
>Ga0307379_10002063_pt1 | contig 30350 bp, 29 predicted proteins | sample UN2MG_FD_202237 | JGI IMG/M metagenome (GOLD analysis project Ga0307379, IMG submission 202237) | Soil microbial communities from Risofladan, Vaasa, Finland - UN-2 | ecosystem: Environmental > Terrestrial > Soil > Coastal area > Acid sulfate soil | place: Finland: Risofladan, Vaasa | collected...
TAAAGACTCCCACGACACCTGGGAGCGCACCATAACAGAGCACTAAGCACTAAGGGAGATAGCACATGGCAATTTCAGAGAGAGCTAAAAGAGTAAGTCCCTCGCCGACGCTGGCAATCACGGCGAAGGCGAATCGGATGAAGGCTGAAGGCATAGATGTCATCGGCTTCGGCGCAGGGGAACCGGATTTCGACACCCCGCAGAGCGTCAAAGACCCGGCGATCAAGGCGCTTCAGAACGGCGATACAAAGTACACGGCTAGGTCGCTCGGAGCGCTGAAGGAAGCCGTCTGTGAGAAGCTGAAGAGGGACAACGGTCTGGAGTATCCGCCGTCTCAGGTCATCTTCTCTGTCGGGGCGAAGCATGTACTATACAACGCCGTACTCGCCCTGTGTGACGCCGGCGATGAGGCGATCATCCCCGCGCCTTATTGGGTCACCTACCCGGAGCAGGTCAAGCTCGCGGACGGCATCCCGGTCTACGTCCAAACGGACGAGAGCACTGGGTTCAGGATGACGATTGACGCCCTGCGGAAAGCCGTCACTCCTAAAACCAAGATCCTAATACTCAACAGCCCAAGCAACCCAACCGGAGCGGTCTATAGCCGGACCGACCTGCAGCAGATCGCGGAGTTGGCGGTGGAGAAAGGCTTCTACGTGATCTCCGACGAGATTTACGAGACGATAGTGTATGAAGGCAACGAGCACGTGAGCATTGCCTCGTTCAACGATGACATCAAGAAGCTCACGGTGACTGTGAATGGCGTCTCCAAAAGCCACTCGATGACCGGCTGGAGGGTCGGCTACGCGGCCGCCGAGAAGGAGATCATTGACGCGATGGCCCGCATTCAGGATCACGTGACGTCGAACCCGACCTCCTTTGCCCTCGCCGGCGCCCTTGAGGCACTTCGCGGCCCGCAGGACTTTCCGGCGATGATGGCGCGCGAATTCAACAAGCGGCGGAAAGTCATCGTCTCCGGCCTTAATGCCATCCCCGGGATGGTCTGTCCCGACCCGGGTGGTGCGTTCTACGTATTCCCGAACATCTCCGCCTACCTGGGCAAGTCATTCAACGGCAAAGTGATCGCCGGCTCGGACGACTTCGCTGCATTCTTGCTCGAGGATTCGAAGGTAGCCGTAGTGGCCGGTTCCGGCTTCGGCGCCGATCACAATATCCGCCTTTCCTATGCGACCTCCATGGACAATATCCAGAAGGGCATCCAGCGAATCGGCGAAGCCGTCTCCAAGCTCACGGGCTAGCGCCTCAAATAATGAGTAACGAGTAATGCGTAACCGGATGATCCGGTTGCCCCTTACGGATTACTCCTTACGGATTACGCCTTGCTTCCTTTGCAGAAAATCGCTCGCAAGCTTAAGATGAAGAAGGAGAGCCTGGGCTTACTTCAACAGGCTCTCACCCATAAATCATACCTCAGCGAAACGAGCGGCCTGGAAAGCAACGAGAGGCTGGAGTTCCTCGGCGATTCCGTGCTCGGCCTCATTGTTGCCGAGCATCTTTTCTCCAAGTTCGCCGAAAAGCAGGAAGGCGAGCTTGCGAAGGCGAAGGCAGTCGCCGTAAGCCAGCCAATTCTGGCCGAGGCCGCGAAGAAATGCGGGATTGGCCCCGCGCTCCTTCTCAGCACCGGGGAAGAGTCGTCCGGCGGCCGGACCCGCCCCTCCATTATATCCGACGCCTTCGAGGCCGTCGTGGCCGCAGTCTACCTTACCCAGGGAATTGAAGCGGCCAAGCAGTTCGTGCTGTCGGCTCTCGGACCGATCCTGGAGGATATCGAGCGCGAGGAGCATCATCGCAACTACAAGTCCCTTCTCCAGGAGTTGACCCAAAGCCTCTACAAACGAGCGCCGAAGTATGCGGTGATCGAGGATTCAGGCGCCGATCATGACAAGACGTTCGTCGTGGAGGCCAGTCTCGACGGCAAGGCGCTTGGTCGAGGCATGGGTAAGAGTAAGAAGCAGGCCGAGCAGGCCGCGGCTCTGGAGGCGCTTCAGCACCCGGAGCTCGAGCCCAAGGGCGGGCGAACATAGGATAGGCCCTTACGCATTACGGATTACGCATTACGGAGCATATCGAATGATCGAGCATCGAGCGGACATAGGAGTCTACGGCGGATCGGGATTCTACCAATTCCTGACCGATGTGGAGGAGGTGAAGGTCGAGACCCCATACGGCTCGCCCAGCGATCTCGTCGCCCTGGCGACCGTCGGCGGGAAGAGGATCGCCTTCCTCCCGAGACACGGACGCCGGCATACCTTCCCCCCACACACGATTCCCTACCGCGCGAACGCCTATGCCATGAAGACGCTCGGCGTGGCCCGCATCATCGGCCCAACCGCCTGCGGAAGCCTTCAGCCTCACGTGAAACCCGGCGATTTCGTGGTGTGCGACCAGTTCGTTGATCGAACCTCAGGCCGCAAGGATACCTTCTACGATGGCCCGGTCGCGACCCACATCATGGGCGCTGATCCCTATTGCAGCCAACTTCGGAAGATAGCGGCGGGCGTCATTAAATCGAAGGGCATCCCGGTCCACGAGTCGGGCACGGTCGTCGTCATCCAGGGCCCTCGGTTCTCGACCCGCGCCGAAAGCGGCTGGTTCACGAAGATGGGCTGGGAGGTAATCAACATGACCCAGTACCCCGAGGCGGTCCTTGCCCGCGAGTTGGAGATGTGCTACGTGAACATCTCCCTCATCACCGATTATGATGCCGGCTGCGTAGGATTGCCGGGGGTCGAGCCGGTAACTGCCGATGATGTCGTGAAGGTCATGGCTGCGAACAACGAGCGAGTGCGGGAAGTGATCCTTGACATGATTGCGAAGATTCCGATCGGCCCGTGCGACGAGTGCGGCCGAGCCCTGGAACACGCGAGGCTGGAATAGAGCCTAGCGCCCCGAACAGTCGGGGCTAATCAAGACTTGTCGCCGGGGGATGAATCCCCCGGCTGAAGCAGCACAAAGTGTCCTTTCGGACACTCGAATCAGGAGTCGGCGAAGGCCGACTTTGTGCCGCTTCAGCCGCCGGTTTTAACCGACGGGATATCAGAAAGTGTTATGTCGGAGTTCCCATGCCCCTGGACATTCGCACAGTCTATTGGGAGGATGGCAAGGTCAAGCTGATTGACCAGACCAAGCTCCCCGACGAATACGTGATCTTGGAATACACCGATTACCATGACGTAGTTCGAGCAATCAAGGTCATGGAGGTCCGAGGCGCACCTGCGATCGGGGTTGCGGCCGCCTTGGGAATCGCCCTTGGAGCGCAGGCAATCTCGACTTCCAATCCCGCGGAGTTCATGCGCCGAATCGAGGAGATCGCCGAGGAATTCCGATCAACCCGCCCCACCGCGGTCAACCTGTTTTGGGGCATCGAGCGGATTTTGGAAACCGCCCGCCGTCACGCCGATCGCCCGATTGCCGACACCAAGCGCGCGATTCTGGACGAGGCCATCGCCATCCAACAGGAGGACATCGAGATCAACCGGCGACTCGGGCGTTTCGGCGCGGAGTTGATCCCGGACGGCAGCACCGTCCTCACTCACTGCAATGCCGGTGCGCTGGCGACTGCCGGCTACGGCACCGCCCTCGGCGTCGTTCGGGCGGCGGTCGAGTCGGGCAAGCGGATCAAAGTCATCGCCGACGAGACCCGCCCTCGCCTGCAAGGCATGAAGCTCACCGCCTGGGAGTGCGTCCAGGCCGAGATCCCGGTGACCGTCATCACGGACAACATGGCGGCCTGGGCGATGAAAAAGGGTATGGTGGACTGCGTGGTCGTCGGCGCGGATCGCATTGCGGCTAACGGCGATGTAGCGAACAAAGTGGGCACCTACGGAGTGGCGGTCCTTGCCCGGGCGCACAATATCCCATTCTACGTGGCAGCGCCCATGTCAACCGTTGATCTCTCCATTCCCGATGGCGACCATATTCCCATCGAGGAGCGCTCGGAGGTCGAGGTCACGCACATCGGGCAGACGTGCATCGCCCCCGCAGGCATTTCGGTTTTCAACCCTGCCTTCGACGTCACGCCGGCCGAGTACGTGTCCGCCATTATCACCGAGCGAGGCGTCCTTCGACCACCGTTCGGCAGCAGTCTCAGGCAAGAATAGCCCTTACGTATTACGAATTACGAATTACGCCTTGGTTTCACGAATCACGCATCACGGAGGTATTCATGGCAGAGTTACTTGCATCAAGCCTGATCCGCGACATTCCTGATTTCCCTCAGCCCGGCATCATCTTCAAGGACATCACCCCTGTCCTCCAGCACCCCGAGGCCTTCAGCCAGGTGATCGGGGCGATGGCGGATTATGCGAGGTCGAAAACGCCGGATGTCATAATCGGCATCGAATCGAGAGGCTTTATCCTGGGAGCGCCGGTCGCATTGGCATTGGATAAAGGATTCGTGCCGGTGCGGAAGATCGGCAAGCTCCCTCATGAGACTATCCAATGTGAGTACGCCCTCGAATACGGGACGGCCGCCGTCGAGATGCACAAAGACGCCGTCAACCCGGGACAGAAGGTTCTCATCGTGGATGACCTCCTGGCAACCGGCGGCACAGCCGCTGCTGCCGCAAGGCTCGTCGAGAAACTCGGCGGCCAAGTCGTAGGCATGGTCTTCCTGGTCGAGCTGGGCTTCCTGAACGGCCGCTCCCAGCTCCCGTCCTATGACGTAAAGAGCTTGATCGTGTACTGATGGATTCCTAGCCACAGGCACGGCAATCAGGGGTCATCGGAGTAGGGCGTATTGTCATTGTGGTATAATTGAGTAAAGTGGAATCAGGAGAACCGAAATGCCACAATCTCTCTCAGTTGATGAAGTTGCGGATGCCATCAAGAAGATGAGCCGTCGGGAACGCGGACGGCTGCTAGGTAAGATAGCGGAAATCGAGGATCTCTTGGAGGAACTCGACGACATTGCAGACGTAATCAGGGCCAGAGGAGAGACAACCAGACCGTATGAGGAGTTCCTGGAGGAACTCAAGGCAGAAGGCCGTGACATACAGACTGGAGATTAGCCCTGCGGCAGAGAAGCAGATGAGGCGTCTGCCCGACAATATCTTCAGGTCAGTTGATGCTCACATTAAAGCTTTGCAGGAGAATCCGCGACCAAGAGGATGCAGGAAACTAGCCAGTACTGAAGGCTGGCGGATCAGGATAGGACTCTGGCGGGTCATCTATAGCATTGATGACAATCGAGGCGTGGTTAATATACTTGCCGTAAAGCCCCGGCAATCTGCTTACAAGTGATCGAATGCTCGAACGGATCCAGTTCACACTTCAACGATGACGTATCTAGCCATGATTATGCTGTTAGCCACCGCCGCTTTCGGTCAGACCGGCAGGTATTTCGCCATCACCGTCGTTGACAAAGAGACCGGCCGGGGGGTCCCGCTCGTCGAGCTGACTACGACTAACCACCTGCGCTACTACACCGACAGCAATGGCCTCGTCGCATTCTACGAGCCGGGGCTCATGGGCCAGGATGTATTCTTCAACGTCAAGAGCCATGGCTACGAGTATCCGAAGGACAACTTTGGCTACGCCGGCCTGACCCTGAAGCCCGTCGAGGGAGGCAGCGCCGAGATTCGCCTTAAGCGGATCAACGTCGCTGAGCGGCTTTATCGCATCACGGGCGAGGGCATCTACTCCGACAGCGTTCTTCTTGGGCGCAAGGTCCCCATCAAGCGGCCCGTGCTCAATGGACTCGTCGTCGGCCAGGATTCAGTCCTCACCGTCGTCTACAAGGGCAAGGTCTTCTGGATCTGGGGAGACACGACCCCGGCCCGCTATCCGCTCGGCAACTTCCAGTCCTCCGGGGCGACCTCCCTCCTTCCCGGCAAGGGCGGCCTCGATCCCGAGGTGGGGGTTGATCTCACCTACTTCGTGGATGAGAACGGCTTCTCTAAGGAGATGTCGCCTATACCCGGCCCCGGTCCTTGCTGGCTCGGCGGCTTGATAACGCTGACTGAGGACAAGAAGGAGCGGTTCTTCGCCTCGTATGCGAAGGTAGACACGGCGATGAAGGCCCACGAGCGAGGCCTGGTTGAGTTCAATGACGAGAAAGAGCAGTTCAAACCGATAGCTAAGATTGACCTGGATGCCCCCATTCTGACCGTGGGTCACCCGTTCAGGGTCATGGACAACGGCGTCGAGTACGTCTACTTTTCACCGATCACCCGCGTCCAAGCCGATGTCAAACATTTTGCGGATCCATCATCCTATGAGGCCTTCACCTGCCTGAAGCCCGGCAGCCGCATGGATAAGATCGAAACAGACCAATTCGGCTGGAAGACCAACACCCCGGCGCTCTTCCCCCAGGACGAAGCCCGCCTGATCAAGGAAGGATCGCTTAAGCCCGAGAACGCCCTCTTCCACATCCAGGACTGTGATACCGGCAAGCCTGCCTTGATGCATGGATCGTCGGTAAGCTGGAATCCATACCGCAAGCGCTGGGTCATGATCATGTCGGAAGTATTCGGCACGACGTTACTGGGCGAGGTCTGGTACCTCGAGGCGGATACCCCGCTGGGCCCGTGGGTCTATGCCCGCAAGATAGTCACCCATGACAAGTATACCTTCTACAATCCCAGACACCATCCGTTTTTCGACAAAGAGAATGGGCGGCTGATCTTCTTCGAGGGCACGTACACCAACTTCTTCACCGGCAACCCGGACTTCACGCCCCGATATGACTACAACCAGATCATGTATAAGCTCGATCTTTCGAGTCCCAGGCTCGCGCTCCCGGTGCCGGTCTACGACGTGTCCAAGGACGGCATCCCCGACCGATTCGCGACCGTCAATGGCGCGACCGGCAGTCCTCCGATCGCCTTTTTTGCCCCCGATCTCCCGGGCGCCAATATCATCCCAGTCACGTTGGGGAAGCTTAGGCTCTACGCGCTTCCCGCCGATACGAAAGATCCTCCGCAGACCACCGCCCCACTCTATGAGTTCGTAAATGGCAACAAGAAGGCCTACACCACCGACGCCTCCTGGTCCCATCAGGGCTTCCAACGCTCCGAGCATCCCATCTGCCTGGTGTGGAAGAATCCCATGACCGTCACCCTTCCCTTAGGCAGGTACAAATCACCATGAGGGAGTCGCCCACTCGCCCCATCGCCCCATCGCCCCTTCTTTCTGGGGTCCAGCAATTCTCCATCAGCAGTTTCTGGTTCGCGACCAACCTCCTCTGGGGCGCACTGCTGATAGTCGTCATCCCCAGCCAGATGAAGCGCCTTGCCCCGAAGCATCCCGCCGAAACCACAGGACTCCTGCTCGGCATCGCGGCACTCTCTGCGGTAGTCATTCCGCTCGTCGTCGGGCCGTTGAGCGACCGGTGTATGTCGAAGTGGGGTCGTCGAAGACCCTATATGGCAGCAGGGGTGGGGATCAATCTTCTCGGATTGGCCCTGGTTTGGGCAGCAGGCAACTACCTTAACCTGGCCCTCTATTTCGTCGGCTACTTTATCATCCAAATCGGCAACAATATCGCCACCGGTGCATACAGCGGCGTCATCCCGGATATCGTGCCGGAGGGTCAGAAAGGCGAAGCGAGCGGATGGATGGCGGCAATGAGCCAGTTGGGCACCGTCCTCGGCGTCGTGTCCTCAGGCCTGCTCATGAACGCAAGACAGCCCACCGCCGCATTTGCAGTCATGGCGGTGAGCCTGACTCTTTTTCTTGGCATCACACTCGTGGGAGTCCGAGAGCGCCCCAGGATCAGCCCACCTGAACCCATCACGGTGCTCGATTTCCTGAAGAGGCTCTGGATCAGCCCCCGCAAGCATCCCGATTTCGCCTGGGTATGGATCACCCGCGCGCTCGTAGTCATGGGCCTCTGGACGGTTCAGGAATTCATGCAATTCTACCTCACCGATGTAGTGGGTGTCCCCGAATCCAGAAAAGAGATCTCCGCTGCGATGGTACTTACCATCGCTTTGATATGCGCCACTGTTACCGGCCTGTTGGGAGGCAAGCTGTCGGATCGGGTTGGCCGCAAGAAGGTGGTTTACGTCGCGAATGGCGCGGTAGCGCTGACTTGCATAGCTTTTCTCTTGCACCACTCGCTTGCCTATACGGCGGTCGTGGCCGGGTTCTTCGGCCTGGCATACGGCGCGTACTACAGCGTTGATTGGGCCCTCGCCTGCGACGTCCTCCCAAGCAAAGAGGACGCCGCCAAGGACATGGCTGTATGGCATATCTCGATGACGCTTCCGCAAACCATTATTCTGCCTATCTCGGGCCTGCTCCTGGGATCATTCGGCCGCACGGTGACTCACACCCCAACCGGCATTGTCACCCACTACGCCTTCGCTGGGTTCGCTGCCATCTTCACCCTCGCCGCCATCTTCCTCCTCCTCGGCGCCCTCCTCCTCCGCAACGTCCGAGGGGTGAGGTGATTCGTCTTGACACCTCACCTGTCCGATGATATACTCTTCCATAGAGGCTGCCAGGCCTCTCGAGGTGTCAATGGAACTGGGGGAAAGAAGGCGTCAGATCCTTGCGGCCGTCGTGAACGATTACGTCAGGACGGCTGAGCCGGTCGGGTCGGAGTCCCTGGTCCAAAGGCACAACTTCGGCGTCAAACCCGCGACCATTCGCAATGAGCTTGCTGCCATCAGCGACCTCGGTTACCTGCGCCAGCCTCATACCTCAGCAGGAAGAGTCCCTTCCGATCTCGGCTACCGGTATTACGTGGATCAGCTCATGCCCGACCCGGCGCTCGATCCGTCCGAGACCAGACAGGCAAGACAAGTCGCCCTCGATAACGAGGTGGAGATCATCCTCCAGCAGAGCTGCCGAATCCTTTCCGGCCTGACTCAGTATACTTCGCTAGCCACGCCGCCGCAGATGGATTCGATCAGCATCAAGCACGTCGCGCTCACCGCAATCGCCAGCCAGACGATCCTTATCGTTACCATTCTGAATACCGGCCACATTGACCATCGCATGCTGGAGGTCCATGAGGCGCTCACTCCCTCGGGCCTGACCTCGATGGGCAATCTGCTCTGCGAGAGGTTCGCGGGAGCTGAACTCAGCGATTTGCCCAAACGTGCCAAGCCGCTCCCCACCGAGTTGATCAGGCTGAACTGGCTTTACAGGAAGGCGACCGGCATCCTGAAGCAGGTATTGATGTCCGCCACCGACGATGAGGTCTTCGTCGAGGGCACGACGCACATCCTCAGGCAGCCGGAGTTCGCCCAGCACGCCGCCATGTCCGCAGTCCTTGAGGCCCTTGAGCGGCGCAGACTCCTTTACCAGATTCTAAGCAGCTCGCTCTTGGGCAAAGGGGTCACGGTCATCATTGGCCAGGAGAACCAGTTCGCCGAGGTGCGGGAATGCAGTTTCGTCTCGGCCAGCTACTCGGTCGGCGGGCGAGTCTGCGGCAGCATAGGGGTCGTCGGCCCCACGCGGATGGACTACCGCCGAGCCGTCGCCGCCGTCCAGTTCATGGCATCGAACCTGAGCGATGTCCTGACATCCCTGAGCATATGGTGAAACGCTAGTCGGTCTGACCCGTCTGACTAGTCCGACCTGTCCGACCCCAACCGATCAACGATCAACGAAACGAGCTGCGCAACCGCAACCGTTCGACGAGTTTTCTTGCATTTCCCCCGCTTCTTGTCTACAATAGTGCCATGAATATGAACGCCAAGAAGCCGGCCGGGGAATCCGACGACCGCATGTCCGCTCTCATCTCGAATGCGGCCGCAGTTCGGGCGCTGGCCTCGTCCATCGAAGGCACGCTCGGGCCGAAGGGCCTCAATTGCATGCTGGTGGACAAGCTGGGTGACGTGACCATCACCAATGACGGCAGCACCATCCTCGACCGCATCGAGGCGAATCACCCCGCCGCCCGAATGGTCATCCGAACCGCCAACGCCCAGGATTCCGAAGTCGGCGACGGCACCACGACCGCAGTTATCCTGGCAAGTGCCCTCGTTGCCGAGGGAGTCAGCCATACCATGAAGGGCGTCCCGGTGACGAAGGTCATCGAAGGGATGCTCGCCGGCATTCGGAAGGCCCTGGAGGTCATCGAGTCGGCGGCGAAACCCGTCTCGGGCTTCGATGATCCTCTCCTCTGGCAGGCGGCGTTCATCGCCGGACGAGAGAGCAGTGACGTCGCGGACCTCGTTACTCAGGCCGCCAGACTCGTCGGCGAGGAGAAGCTCAAGGACCCGGGATTCCGGCTTGCCGATGCCATCGTCGCCAAAGAGGGCGCGGAGAGCGAGGTCTTCACCGGCCTGATCATCGAGAAGGAGCGGATGAACCGCCTGATGCCCCGCTCGGTCGAGAACGCCTCAGTCATAGTGATTGACGACGCGCTCGAGCCCGAGCAACTCGAGGACGACGCCCTCGGCACCGAATCGGGGTTCGCACGGTATCTCCAACTTCAGAACGAGTTTCGCCAGAACCTCCAGAAGATCATTGACCTGGGTGTGCGCCTGGTCGTCGTTCACAAGAGCGTCGCCGATATGGCCGAGGAGGCGCTCACGGACGCGGGAATCCTCGTCATCCGCCGAGTCTCCGCCAAGGACGTAGCTCGCATAGTCGAGCATACCGGCGCAAAGAGCATCAAGCGGTCGGGTCTCAAGAAGCCGGCCGACGAGCTTGCCAAGTTTCTGGGGAAATGCGCGCGGGTATACGAAGATGAACGGCTGGAGCACATCCGAATAGTCGGTGGAGCGGGCAAGCCTGCCGCTACCATACTGGTCGGCGCTGCCACTCGAGAAGTCAAGGACGAGCGCGAGCGCATTGCCGAGGATGCCGCGTGCGCGGTCCAGGCCGTGATTCTCGGAGGAGTCGTTCCCGGCGGTGGCTCGATAGAGGTCGCTGCCGCACGGGAAGTCGCCGCGCTTAGAGAGAGTGCAAAAGGTATGGCGGCCTACGGAGTTGATTCGGCGGTTCAGGCATTGAAGCGGCCGCTCGCGCAGATGGTCGCCAACGCCGGCTTCAATCCGCTGGAAAAGGTGGAGGATGTCATCGCCGCCCAGGCCGAGCAGGGCAAGGCCTCATTGGCGGTCAATTGCGATTCGGGCGAGATCGCCGATATGTATGACCTCGGGGTGATTGACCCCGTCCGAGTGAAGACTTATGCCCTCAAGGCGGCTGCCGAAGTCGCGGAAGCCGTCCTGAGGATCAATACCATTATCAAGAAGCGCGACCAGCAGTTGGTGGAGGGTAGCCCGTAGATGCAGAACAAGAGGAAGATTCCGATAGATTCAGGGGAGACTCAGGAGCAGAGGGACGAGGAGCTTCGGGAGACCGGCTCGGTTCCCGAGGAGGTCTTCACCGAGTCGCCCGAGGAGGCCGACGTAGTCGCCGAGTCTGATCCGACGGCCCTCCAGGCCGATGTCCAATTGCTGAAACAGCGCTGTGATGAGGCTCAGAAGTGTGCGGACGAGGAGCATGACAGATTCCTCCGGACCCTCGCCGAGTTCGACAACTTCCGCAAGCGCTCCCGTGAGGAGTTCCAGCAGGTCAGCCAGTTCGCGATCGAGGACCTGGTCATCCGCCTCCTGCCGGTTTTGGACAACTTCGAGCGGGCGATCAAGACCGCAGAGGAGATCAAGGACTATGACGCCCTCCACGGCGGCGTGATCCTCATATTGCGCCAGCTCAGAGACATCCTCACCAAGGAGGGGGTCAAGCCGATCGAGGCTCAGGGCAAGTTGTTCGACCCCAACCTCCATGAGGCAGTGATGCGGCTTGACAGCGACGAGTACACTGACGGTATGATAATCGAGGAGTTCCAAACCGGATATATGATCGGGGACAAAGTCATCCGCCCAAGCATGGTAAAAGTCGCCCGGCCCCCGGACGCGTGATACGTAAGGCCGTTTCCGGTTACGCATTACGTATTACGCCTTAATGCCAATGCTCAGTCTCTTCGTCTACGAAAAAGACAAGGGTTTCCAGAAGCGTGAGGACCTAAGCCGGATCAGCGACATCATCGCTGACCCCTCGAGCATCCTCTGGCTCGATGCACTCGACCCCAGCCGTGAGGAGATGGACCTCCTCGCCGGGGAGTTTGGCTTTCATCCCCTCGCCATCGAGGACTACTTTACCCCTCACCGTCGCCCGAAGATAGACGAGTATGAAGGCTATTTCTTCATGGCCGTGCAATCGATTTCCTTCTCGCCTAAGACCTTAGATATCAAGCCCCTCGAGGTTGATCTCTTCGTCGGCAGGAACTATATCGTTACGCTCCACAAAAGTCGCCAGCCGATCCTGGAGAAAGTCGCCGATACCTGGCAGAAGAACCCCAAGATGGTCGAGCCTGGCATCGGCATGCTTCTGTATGACATACTCGACGGCTTCATGGATTCATACTTCCCGGTCCTCGATCAGATAGACGAACAGCTTGACAAGATCGAGGACAGCATCTTCAAGCAGAAGGGCGACGATTCCGCGGAGCGCATCTTTCGAATGAAGCGGTCACTCCTCGTGCTTCGGCGTATCGCCACCCCGCTCCGGGACGTCTTCAACATCCTCACCAGGCGCGAACAGCCTCTCCTTTCGGAACAAGCCACCCTGTATCTCAGGGACGTCTATGACCACGTCTTGAGGATCGTGGATACCATAGACACATACCGCGATATCCTGGCCGGCGCGCTCGATTCCTATCTCACCGTGATTTCGAACCGTCTCAACAGCGTCATGAAAGTCCTGACGGTTGTTGCTACCATCCTCATCTCGATGCAGGTAGTCAGCGGCATCTACGGCATGAACTTCAAATACATGCCGGAGCTTCACTGGCACTATGGCTACTTCGCCACCCTCGGCCTGATGGTCGTCATCTCGCTCGGCCTGCTCTACTACTTCAAGCGCATCAAGTGGCTTTAGCCACCCTCCTTTTTGCTCCCACTCCCACACTCCCATACGCCCATACCCCCATACTCCGACTGCTCCCACTCTCCATGTTTTGCCTGTTTCCCATGCGGGTATCGAAGTCGTGTGGCGAACGCCAATTTCAGGAGGTGAATCAGAGTGAGTCTAATGAGGTGGGAACCGTTTCAGGAGCTGCGCAGGATGCGCGATGAAATGGACCGGATGTTTGAGAGCGTTATGCCCGCTCCAATGGGTATGGTGATGTCCCCTCCGATCGATGTCTTCGAGAAGGACGGCAGCATCGTGGTCAAGGCGAATCTGCCCGGTATAGACAAGGAGAACATCGAGGTCACCGCAACCGAGGACAGCATCAGCCTGAAGGGCGAGTTCAAGAAGGAAGAGAAGGTCGAGGAAAAGGGCTTCTTCCGCCAGGAACGGCAGTATGGCAGGTTCTTCCGCACAATACCCATGCCGACCGCCATCAATCCCGATCAGGTGAAGGCCGGCTTCAAGGACGGCGTCCTGGAGATCACTGCGCCCAGGTCCGAGGCCGAAAAGGCCAAAGAAAAGAAAGTGCCCGTCGAGGCATGACACATGCCTCCATCAATAGCCACCAAGATAATAAGCACGAGGAGGAGCAAACCAAATGAAGAAAGCACTGACTATACTCATAGTCCTTGCTATCGTCTCGCTTCCGGCGCTGGCAAGCGTCCGGAATGTAAGTCTGGCGTCGAGCGGCACTCAGGGAGTGTCCGGCAATGCGTCTATCCTCTCCGGCGAGATCGGAGGCTCGAACCCGTACTTCAACGTGGAAGTGAATGCGAGCGTGAGTTGTCCGCCTCCCGCGAACATGGTTTATGAGGCCTGGCTCGTGGATACCGAGGGGAATACCAACCGATGCATCGGCACCTTCCAGGGCGGCATGCTCAATGTCCGAGAGCAGTTCGCCCACTGGGCCGAGCCGTGGGATAGCCTGGCGGTAAGCCTCGAGCCCGCGCACAATCAGAACCTGACTCCCACGACCATCGTGTCCCAGGGGAATTTCCCGGGAAGCGATGTGTCGGCGTCCAACTTCATGACGATGGCCGTCCTTCCGCAGGATGAGTCGTTCCAGCGGCAGCTCGTGATGCAGAGGTACAACCTCACGAGCGACCAGGTGACCAGCCTGCGGATGCAGGGCTGCAGTTACCCTCAGATCGCTCTGATGGCGAACGCGGCCACGAAGTGCAATAATACGGCCGCCGACATCTCGAGCATGTTGATGAAGGGTCAGAGCTGGGACCAGATTGCGTCCAGTTGCAACACCACGGTTGCGTCCCTGCTGACCCCTGCGCCGATGGTTGCGGTGGCGGGAATGCAGCAGGAGATCACTCCCACCGTTTCGTCTCTGCCATTGCGCTATCTATCCTATCCGAACGGCGGGCCGGTCATCAGCATCCAGCAGTGGGAGATGCTCAATCAGGAGGGCTTCTCCTGGCGTGATGTTGCCATCGCCGGCAACATAGCAGCGCAGACCGGCGAGACTCCTGAGAACTTGCTGAGAATGGTTCGCATTCAGGGACAGACTTGGCGCGACATTGCCATTGACCGTGGTCTGAAACCTGTGAGCATGATGGACGTGAGCCAATGGCCGTTCACTCAGGCGACTAAGCCGATGAGCAGGACCGAAATGCAGATGGAGCGTCAGCGATTCGGTCTTGCTCCGATGATGTCTCAGCCGGCGATGCCCCCGGCCTCGCCCGAGGCGCCGTTGCCGTCAACTACTTCTCCTACGATCCCAAGCGGACCGTCCTACTAGTGCCTTGTAATAACGAGCGAGTGGGAGCAGGTCATGTGACCTGCTCCTTGCTGTTCTGCCTCTCGAGGGCAACCAGCATGAGCAGCGACCAGCCGTAGACAAAGCACGTTGCCGCCGCCACGATCCCCGAGTCGTTGAATATCAACGCTGCCAGTGTCCCGCTGATCACTCCCGTCAGCGTAATCCTCAGGTGCATCGGCAATGGTCCGATCTTCCGATCGCCGACATAGAGCACCAGACCCAGGCTTATTCCATATGCGGCCATTACACGGCTCCAGACACTCACCCGAATGAGGAAGAGGTTCATGAGCAGCTTGCGCTTGATCAGCATGCCGATCTGCGCCGGCCCGCCCGATCCTGCAAGGTGAATCGCCCGACCCAGATGAGATTCGTGCGCCTGCCCCCTGAGCGAATCCAAGACCGCAAGGCCCGCTATCAAGATTCCCGCGGCGAGCACGATCCCCGCCAGCCTTCGCAGTCGGAACGGCTTGCTCCCCGACACGGCCAATGCTATCCCAAACGCCAGAGCCATCGCCAGCGCCCCGCCATAATCCGCTCCCAGCATCGGCGCGCCGTCTATCACGACGCTGAAGGCCAGTCCGAGGATCAGCGCAATCTGGATCGTCCGGCGACTCGCCTTGGAAGCGCCGAGCAGCAGACCCAGGCCCACCAGGATCGCCCCCAGGAACGCGCCCATCAATTCGTTTCCCAGGCCATAGTACCTTGCGCCCTCCACGATCGAGTAGCCCATGATCGAGTTTCGGGTCAGCGTGCCTCCAGTCACCAGATCAAGGGTCACCAGTCCGACCAGGGCGAGGCTCACGACCATCAACACATTCGACGGTTTCCGCACAATCAGAGTCGCCGCGCCGATCATCCCCACCGCCAGGATCATCAGCCTCAGCCACGCTTCTGAATGGCTTGGCGTGGGCCACATCGCCTGCAGCAACAGGGCGAGGGCCGCCGTCGGCGGGAGGAGGATCAGCGGCCAAAGCCGTCTTCTCTTCGGGACGGGGAGGATCAGCCACAGCACGGTTACGACGCCCACAAGGACGATAATGGCGGTCATGACCTGTCTCAGCACCGGCTGACTGAGCGCCTGCACCGACGCCCGCTGGTTCAGGCGCAGAAGCGCGTCCGGGGAGTCACTCGGCGAGGTCATGATTGGTCGCCCGACGAGCGATGTTGGGACAGGTATGTTGAGCATGGACAATATCGAGGGTGCGATGTCCGTGTTGGTGATTACTCCCGGTATCCTCGTCGAGCCGGAAGTCAGCAATCCATGCCCGAATCCCGGTCCGGAGACGATCACCGGGCAAAGGCCACTTTCGGTCTTCTCGATAGCATAGGAGGAGGGGTAGGGCGACAGGATTATCAGCGTAGTCTGCTTATCCAAGGCAAGCTGTCCCAACTCCCGATCGGCCTGCTGCAAAGCTTTCTTGCGCTCCCGCTGATAGACCCAGTCCATCAAGTCCAGACGGCTTCTATCCAGGCGAGCGGTCTCACCAAACTCGACAACTGTGAAATCGGCAAACCCCTTATCGAAATTCACCAGGCCCTTGCTGTCCATGCAGATCGTCGCCGCCTCGCGATGAACCTCGCTATCATCCGAATTGCCGACGACCCCCGTCTTCAGCCCTGCAGCATGAATCGCATCCCCCAGCGCCCCGATCTTCACCTCGTAATTTAGTTCGGCATTGTCATACTGCATCTTGGCGATCCCGATGTGCACAACTGCCGAATTCCCCGGGTCTGTGAGAGTACGCTGCCGGAAAACCTTCCATGCGGGTATGCCCGCGACCAACTCATCCCGGTTGAACGCCTGTCTCGCATCGGCCCCCGCGATCGCCCGAGCGCCCGCGCCGATGGTCAGATAGCCGCTCTCCGGGGTGTACTTCGAGTCAGCGTATTCGCCATGCGGGATGTCCAGCCGCCCCGCGGTACGCGAGTTCATCAATCCCACCGCGCCGGTCTCCATCAACTTGTGTATGGTCGGCAGGTCGGTTGATGCGAGATCCTCGACGGAAACGGCCGGTAGAACGACCATCACAACCTTCGAGGCAGCATGCGCTTGGCCAGCAAGCACCAGCAATAACAGACTCAATATGATCTTCGCTCTCATGTCCGGCCCATTATACCAGATTCGCCCGTGGTTTGACCTTAAGCGCTTGTTGGGGTTAGAATGAGCCAAATGACCGGCGACCAAAGCGAAATCATCTTGAGCTACCGGCTGCCATGGTGGGGGCATGGAATACTGTCGCTCCTGTCGCTAGTCATCGTTGGCTCCTGTCTTTCGCTGTTCGTCTTGGGAGCGGGCAGGATACCATTAATTGTTTACCTGGTATTCTGGGTCGAGTGGCTGTTCATAATCGGCCTGCTGGTCTGGCTGTTGATTCAGCAGCCGATTCGCGTAATCGTAGCCATCACATGCACGCCCATCGTCATGGAGGTCAGGACTCTGTTTGGCAAAAAGACCATTATCCCGTGGCAGGGCATTCTTCAATTCAAGCGGCTTCGGGCCAGGATGACATACCTGGATACTTATAGGGATTCATACCTCATCGTCCCCTTGCCTCGACCCATCTTGACTGAGCTGCTGGCGCTCATGAGGAAGTTCAATAGCATACGCATCGTCGGCTTTGACTAAGAGCCGTATGCTGGGTTAGAATGAGATGAGCCCGGGAGCGCACGTGTCCTCACGTGCTCCGGAGCCGATGAGGACATCGGCGCTCCCATGGAGGACGACTCCATGTTCCACCCTGACAAGTACCTGGACCGAATAGCAGACTCAAAGAACCGCCTTGCGATCACTCGCCGATTTGAAGAGCCGGATCGCGTCCCGATCACTATCAGCACCGCCGGCAGCTTCTACTCCCGCCTGTTCGGCTACAACATCCGCGATTACTATACCGACTTCGACACCTGCATTGACGTTCAGCTCAAGGGGCTCGAGTGGGCGTATGAGGAGCTTCAGGACGACCGTACAGGGTACGGCCTCCATCTCGACCTCGGCCCGGTCTCCGAGGGCTTCTACTTCGGCTTCCCCATCGAGTATCCTGACGACACCTCGCCCTGGGTCCATAAAGCCCTCGAAACCCCCGCCCGGATCGAGGCCTTCCAGGTCCCCGATCCGTCCAAGAGCCCCGGAATTCAGGACGCCCTCCACAAGATCGAGCAGTTCAAGGATCGAGTCAAGGAGCGTGGGATCAATCTCCCTGCCGGCGGTGGGATCGGCATCCATCCGCCGCTGAGCTGCGCGTGCGCCCTCGCCGATCCTCAGCTCATCTACTCTCTCATGTACGAAGACCCTGCACTCATCCACCGCTTCTTCGGGAAGTTGCTGGATGCCTTCTGCCGGCTGGTGGACTATCAGGATTCCCTCCGAGGGCGCAAGACCGAGAGCATCGGGCTGGCGGACGATCACTCGGCCTTCGTGTCCAATGCCATGTATCGGGAGTTCGTTTATCCCTACAACACGGCGATCTACGAGCGATATGGCGTCAAGGGCCGGGCTCTCCACGCCGACGGCCCGAACGACCATCATTTCGAAATGTATGCGAACGACATGAAGCTGACTCGCATGGACATCGGCGGGTTCAGTGACATCGCCAACGCCAAGCCCGCCCTCCAGGGGAAGACCGTTTTCTCAGGCGGATTGAACTGCCGTGACCTGTATTATGACCTGGCGACCGTGAAGCCGGTCATTGATCGAGCGATCCGCATCGGCGGGCCGGGTGGAGGGTTCATCCTGGCGGTCGGCGGCGAAACCTACGTCGGCGTGAACCCCGAGACTGTCATTCAGGCCGTCGCATACTCAAAAGAGGCGGGCAGGTATCCCATCAATGGCTAACGTACACAAGGATTTCCACGGCTGCCTCAGCTTCGGGCTGAAGTTCCTGGCCGAGAACTATGGCCCGGCCGAGGTGGAGGCGTACCTGCGCCAGGTCGCTCGGAACGTCTACGCGCCATTGATCCGGCGCTTGAGGAGACAGGGGTTGCCTGCCCTTGCAGTGCATTGGAGGCGCATTATGACTCTTGAGGATGCCGACTTCCGCCTCTATGCTGACGATGATGTCCTGATCCTGGAAGTCAGAGAATGCCCGGCGATTAGTCACATGAAGACGCACAGCTACGAGATCGCCCCCAACTTCTGTGAGTCCACTAGGATCGTGAACGACGAGATCTGCCGCCGGGCCGGCTACTCCGCCAGCACCGAGTACGATCAGGCGCTCGGCCGATGCACCCAGCGCTTCTGGAGGGCAGAATGATCTCCTGCACTGAGTTCATCCCAGCCTACAACGAGCTGTTCGCCTTCATCGAGGAGCGGCACGGCCGGCAGGAGCTGATTCGGTTCTGGGAGGAGCTTGCGGACGAGTTTCTATACAACCTTCGCGACCTCGTTGCCGAGAAGGGGCTGGCCGGGATGCATGAGTACTGGACCCACACCCTCACCGAGGAAGGCGCGGATCAGACGATGACGCTCTCAGAAGACGAGTTCAGGATCGAGATGCACAAATGCCCCTCAGTCGGCATTCTTAAACAGAGTAAGCACATCACTCCCTTCCCCGACTACTGCGAGCACTGCAAAGTCCTCTACGCCCGGGTGATCGAGCCGTTCGGCTTCCGGTGTGAGGTCCAGGTTCACGATGTGGGTAGATGCACCCTGAGGGTCACCAAACGATGAAGATCATTCTCCTTGCAATGATACTTACTGCGACTGGGCATGCGGAGTGGCGGACCGGCCCGCCCATGCCGAGCGCCCGCGACCACCTTGGATGCGGGATGGTCGAGGGCATGTTCGTCGTGGCAGGCGGGGCCTACTGGGAGAATGACACCAAGCATTACTCCGCCGAAACCATCGCCTATTCGCCCTCGACTAAGAAGTGGGTTCGGCTGCCGTATCTGCCGATTCCAGGGGCTTATGGGGCGTCCGCTGTCATTGATGGCCAGCTGGTCATTGCCGGGGGTGCGAATGAGAAAGGCGCACTCAATGACTGCTTTCGCCTGGTCAAGGAACGCGGGAAGTTCGTCTGGAAGCGCCTGCCTGATCTCCCCCGACCCCTGTTCGGCGCTCAAGGGGCTGCCATCGGCAGCAAATTCTATGTCGTCGGGGGAGCCCCCGGCATGGACGAAGTCGGAATCGTGGCGGCGAAGCCAAAGATGCTCGTTCTGGATCTCAATTCGCGCAAGTGGAAGGAGTATCCATCGCCCTCAGGGAGAGTGGGCTCGGCAGTGGCATCTGTGGGGAACAAGCTGTTCGTTTTCGGAGGATATGGCTATCACGATGGCGTTCTCAGCAATTTCGGTGACGCCTGGGTCTACCAGAACCGCTCATGGAAGCGCCTGAAGGACATCCCCAACCCCGCTCGATGGAGCGCAGCCCTCGCCCTGGACAACCGCCATATCGGACTCTTCGGCGGCTACGGCGAGGGATTCCTGGACAAGGTCTGGATCTACGACGTGGAGACGGATACCTATGCGCCGGCCCCTCCCCTGCCCCTGCCGGTGGCAACTATGTCGGCAGGGCTAAATAACGGGACCATCTACCTCGCCGGCGGCGAAGACCTCCAGCGCCATCGGACCGATAAGCTGTTCATCGGGCGGATTTCGGCGGTGGGAACGCCAGGCTCACCAGGTACCCCACAGTGAGGCTTGCGGCCAGCGAGAATGGGAGCGTGTAGGTGAACGAGATGTAGCCTTCCTTGCCGGTCAGAAACCCGTAGATTTCTGAGAAGTAGGAGACGAATACCCCCACGAGCACTCCCGCCACGATTGATGCCCATGCCCCCTGCTTGTTTACCCGCTTCATGAAAAACGCCATCAGGAAAAGTGCGCCAAGCGGGGCCACGAAGAACAGGTTGATCTTCTGCGCCACCTCCATGAAATTGCCCTGTATCAGTCTCTGAAGGTAGCTCACCAGGATCGCAATCCCTCCAATGGAGAAGCCGATCTTCCGCGCCCTCACCACCTGCTTGCCCTCCTCGACGTTGCGGGCGAAGATGCCCTTGAAGTCAACCATCAGCACGGTCGTGATCGAGTTGATCCCCGACGAGATGCTCGACATCGCCGCGGAGAATAATGCCGCCAGTAGCAATCCTGACAGTCCCGGCGGCAGGACGTTCGCGATGAACCATGGGAAGATCTTGTCCGCCCCCTGCCTGAGCGTGTAATACTTCTGCGACAGATCATCCATCCCCGCCATCTTGCCGAACGCCTCGGGAGCGGCATTGGGACTCAGTACCTTGAGCGAGGGGAGAAGGTCCAGGTTCTTGAGGAAGAACCCCAGCAGCGCGAATCCGCACAAGGCCAGCACAGTTCCCAATGCCAGGTTTGCAGCGGTGTTGGTTAGGAAGCTCTTTCTGGCGGCGAAAACGTTTTTCGTGCTCAGATACCGCTGAATCGCCATTTGATCTGAGCTGGCGGTCGCAACCCACCAGATGACATACATGAAGATGATGCTGAAGACGGTTATTCGTTGAGACAGAGCCGTCGGGAACAGGGGGACATGAGGCCAGTTCAGCATGGTCATGACCTTCGGATCGCCGAGATCGGGCCACCAGGCAGTCATGCTGTGCGAGCGGATCATGACGTAGATGATAATAAGGACCGCCCCAAAGAACAGGATGCTTGCCTGGGTCACGTCCGTTATCATCACCGCCCGGATTCCGCCCATCGAGGTATAGATCGTCGTCACGACGCCGACCCCGATCAGGATGTATTCCAGCCGCCAGCCGGTCATTGCCGCGAGCGCCACACTGCATGTGTAGACCACCAGCCCCATCCACGCGATCCTGATGAGCACAAACAGGACTGCCGCCGCCTGACGGATTCCATGCCCGAACTGCGCTTCCAGGATCTGATAGCCGCTGACGATCTGCTGGGCCATTATCCGCGGCACGATCAGGTATCCGATGATAAAGAAAGCGAATATGACTGCGAGCTGCCCCCACAGGACGCCCGGACCGTTCTTGATGATCTCGCCTGGGGTCGTCAGATAGGTGATCGTGCTGACCAGCGTGGCCATGGTGGAGATGCCCACGACCAGCCAACTCATGCTTCTTCGTCCCAGGAAGTATTCGCCCAGGTCGGTCTGCCTCCCCGAGTAGAGTGCCCCGACCCCCAGCATGGCCGCGCCATACAGTATGACTACCGCGTAGTCCCAGACGGTCAGCCCTTGAATGATTCCCGTCGGCAAGTCTATCCTCCCAACTCCACCCAGTCGCCTCCCCGGTCGCGCGACTCCCTTGCGCCCACAACGACCGACACCAATTCGAAGGTCTCCTCCATCGAGAACGGCGGATTCCCCGTATCGACGAAGCCGATGAAATCGGCAAGCTGGGCCTTGAACATGGAAAACGTGTCGAAGCTATCCACCCGCACCCACTTATCGGCCTTGTGGAACTGGAAAGCTATCGGGCCGGCGACTCCCTCCACGACCTCCAGGAGAGCCTCCCTGCCATCATCCCAGACCAGTTGGACGAGCGACCGGCCCTTCGTTCCGACGTCCCTCACCGCCTTGAACCCGCCGCCCATGACGGTCCTCAGCCCTTCGAGCAAATGGATGCCGTAGGTCCGCCAGTACTTCGGCGAGAAGGCGGTCGCATAGAAAAAGCCCTCGTCCTTCAACGCCTTCAGCTCCTTGCAGTATCGGAAACATGACGATGAAAGGAAAGGCTGCCCTTTGCGAAATCGCTCCAGGAATGCGTCGAGATCCGGCCGATTGTCTGCCAGCGGCTTGTCTATGAATACAGGAATGCCCTTGTCCAGGAAAGGCGCGGCCATCTTCAGGTGATTCTCGCCGTCGTCTCGGGCAAGGAGCAGGGCGTCAATCTCCGGGACCATGTCCTCCAGGCGGTTGGCAATGAACTCGATCTTCGAGGCTTTGGCGATGTGCTCGGAAACCTTGCGTTCCTGGGTCCAGATGTGGGTCACCCTGGCATCGCCGATCCCGAAATGCTCCTCCGACCGCTCGCCGAGATACTGAGGGATCACCGGGAATGGGCACGAAGCCATCGCCTCGCGGTCGTACCCATTAATGATCGCCGCCCACGAGTACGGATGCCCGTTCCCATCACTCATTCCGACAATGCCTAGTTTGATCATGATTTCACCTGAGACTGTGGACTGCAGACAGCAGACTGCAGACCTCTGATATACCCGGCACAGTATTCCTCGAATTCCTGGAGGACCGCTGATGTGGCTGCAGGCCCAGTGACACCTTCCGCATACTGAGTCAAGGCTGCTGATATCACAGGCCTCCAGCGCTCTTCGAATGTCTCCAACGCCCACTCGCCGGCCCGACGCTTGCTGCAAAGGCTGTGGTTCGCGTGTGCGTAGGCAATCCGGCAAAGCATGAGCACTGGATTCTTAAAGCGTGTGATGATATGTGGAAACAAGTAATCAAGGCACTCTGCCAGCAGCGGCCAGGGAACAGGGCGCATGATCTCACGGGGATCAGGGCCAGCCAACGCGACGCCGGCCTCGTATGCGTCCTGTCTCTGCAGCAGGAAATCGCCCCTGCCTTCCGGAACATGGACGATCTTGTGACCCTCGATCGGCTTCACCAGGAAACTGATCGGCGTAGGAAACACATCAGCGTTCAACTGCTCCTCGGTCACAAACACTGCGTCCACGGGTGCGCCTGCCTCCTGATGAACTCTCAGAATCGCCGGGTGCTCCGATTCAGTACAATCCCTTCTGGTGACCACAATAGTATCCACATCGCTTGGGCCTGCATGGTAGCATCCCCGTGCGAGCGATCCGTAGAGGTACACTCCGATCAGATCATCCCCAAGGATACCGAGCAATCCCGTAGCATATACCGACGCACGGTCAAGCACGCTTCCCCTCACTGTTCACTGTTTACTGATCACTGATTACCGGTCTAGAAAATCGTCCATCCGCCATCCACGATCAAGTTCTGGCCGGTGATATACCTGGAGGCATCGGAGGCCAGGAAGACCAGCGCCCCCTTCACGTCGTCCTCGGTCGCGAACCTCGCCATCGGGCAGCGGGCCTCGTAGAAGGTCCTCGTTCGCTCGGGGATCGTGGGCTCATCGAGGCCGCCGGGGCTCAGTGCATTCACCCTTACCCCGAAGCGGGCGAACCGCATTGCCATCGCGCGGGTGAAGTTCGGCACCGCCCCTCGATGGAACATGTAGTCCGGCGGGAAGTCATCGCCGTCACGCCCGTAAGCCCGCAAGTCGGGGCTCACGACCCCATAGATCGAGCAGATATTGACAATCGAGCCTGCCTTCTGCTTCTCCATGACCTCGCCAAAGCAGCGAGTGGCCGCGAACATGCCGGTCGAGTTGACGTCTATGGACTCCCGCCATCGCTCCAGGTCGTCGTCATAGCCCTTCATCGGGCGGATGACGGCGTTGTTGACGAGGATATCAATGTGCCCATCCTCCGCCATCATGCGGTCTCGCACCCGGCGAAGGGCGGCTTCGTCGGTCATGTCCATGCACTCCGAATCGGCGGCAAATCCATCCGCCCGGAGCTTGCCCGCATACTCGGCGCACGCCTCAGCACTCCGCGAAGCGATCCAGACCTTCGCGCCGGCCTCGACCAGCCCCCGGCAGAAGACCTTGCCGTATCTCCCCGCACCACCGGTGACAATCGCCACTTTGCCGACGAGGTTCAGTGAGTCCATGACGTTCATCCAAGCACCCCGAGACACATTCTCAGCGTATTCGCCGCATCGCGGATGCTCGTTCGCATCGGCGGGCCGCCGTCAATCGCCGACAGGAATCCCGCCGCCTGACGCCTGAGCGCGTCCGCATAATCCCCCGGCTCGATGGGCAGGTCTTCCCAATCCTCGGCATCCTTCCGCCAAATCTGGCAGGCGAACCCCGGCTCGATGATCCTCAGCACGCCCTCAGGCCCGAACAACTCGATCCGAGTCTCATTCAGCGGCTGATATTGATTCACGTGCAGGCTGCCGAGCGCGCCATTTTCGAAGTCGAAGGCTGCCGAGACGGTGTCATCCACCTCGACCCCCTCCAACGCCATGTGCCGCGCGAACCCCTGAACGTCCTTGATCGGGCCAAGATACCACTGAACCAGGTCCACCATGTGACTGGCACAGTCGAGGGCGCAGCCGCCGCCCATCTCCCTCGACGCATAGTAGATCTGCCGGTAGTCGGGCCGATACTTCGCGAACGGCTGGCCGGACGTTATCCGAATCCCCAGCATCTCCCCCAATTCGCCCGATGCCAGGAACTCCCTCGCACGCTCGTGAGCCGGGTGATATCGCCTGACATACGCGACTCCCGAAGGAGGCGCTCCAGGGCTCTCCGCCTGCTCGATCAGATCCTCGACCCCATCCCACGCATGGGAAAGTGGCTTCTCCGACAGGATCGGCACACCCTCGCGGATGCACCGAGCGGCGAATGGAACGTGCGTCGGCGCAGGGGCGCAGTTCACGACCCCATCGAACGCCGTGAGATCGAGCGAGTCCCAACTCGCATTGAGGGTCTCCGCTCCAAGCTCCTCGGCCCTCGCCCGAGCTTCTTCCCGCGGATCGATGCCAACTATGTGCGGCGGCTCATCAACCGCATTGAACGCCCTGACGTGCTTCAGCCCAATTCCACCCGCCCCGACTATCAGTATGCGTTTCATCCGTCCTCCGGCAGCAGCCATCTGGCGAACCATTCCAGATTGTGCTCCTGGGCGCAAAGAAGCTGCTTAGGATGATTGATGAAGTGGCCGCAGTTCTTGTATGTGACCAGCTTCAAGTTGCCCCCGCGCTTCTTGAGCAATCTGTAGAAGGCCAAAGATTGGAGAGGGGGAACTATCCCGTCCCTTTCCCCCACTTGCAGCAGCATTGGTGGACAGTCTGCGCTAATGTAGGAAAGCGCAGACACGCATCCCATAGGTTTGGTGGGGTCCCGCGCGTCTTCAGAGGCATAGGATTCCAGGTTCCCACTCGCGCCGTACAATTGCATTCGCAGGTCTGGCCATCCGTTGCACGTCGATGCCGCCGCGAAGCGCGAAGGATGCTTTGCCGCAAAAAGCATTGTCAAGTAGCCGCCATAGCTTACCCCTGCTACACCGACTCCGTCCGGGTCAAAGCCGTACTCAGACAGCAGATGATCCAGGCCGCGGATGATATCATCCTGCTCCAACTCTCCGACCCTGCCGCATATCGCTTCTTTGAACTCACGTCCGTAGCCGGAACTGCCGTGGTAGTCGGGCATGAAAACAGAGATGCCCAGTTCGTTCCATTGTCGTATGGGGTAAGGATCCCAGAGCTCCAGGAGATAGTGAAAGAAGGTATCGTACAGATTCGTGATCGCCGGACCGCCGTGTATGAGGACTATCAGGGGGTACCGATCGGTCTTGCAGTTGCTCCTGGCGTCGATCAGCACGCCTTCTACACTCCGACCATCTGCCGACTGCCAGATCACATTCCGCTGGTTCAGTCTCGGCCAGCATCGGGCCTGGGAGTGGTAGTCGGTAATCCGGATTGGCCCCGAAGCAGCCTCGGACTCCAGCATTACCTCCGGAAACCTGTCTGCCTCCTGTGCGACATATGCAATCGTGCGTCCTGTTTCCGAAGCTGACACTCCGGTCCTCAGAGGCATGTCGGTGACAGTGGCCTTGATGCACTCGCCGGAGTCGGTTGACACCGCGTACACATCGTGTGATCTATCGAGGGCCTGCCCCGAGATCAGAATGCGGTCGTTGTCCCAACTGCGGATTCGGCAGTTCAATTCTACGTGGGAGAGGAGCATTCGCTCCGAAAGATCGGAGAGCCGCAAGATCTTGAGGTCTGCGCCGTACAGATCGTCCCAGCACTGCTTTCTTTCAAAGAAAGCGATCCGGCTTCCGTCCTCGTTCCACATAGGGTAGAAGATCGCCCGCTCTCCGCCAATCAGTCGGATGAACTGCCCTGTTGCCGGGTCGAGCGTCAGCAGGTGCTGGCACTGTGACCTGTTGTCGGGCTCGGGGAGGGCCGTGAACAAGACTTTCTCGCCTAATGGTGACCAACTGAGGCTGGATATGAAGTAGGCCTGATCCCATCCCCCGAAACGCTGAGTCTCGCCACTTTCCGTATCGATAATCAGCAGACTGGGACTCGGCGTTAGCTCACCTTGGACCGAGAAGAGTTCGTTATCGAACTCCTCCTGTGGGGGCGCGTCCTCAGCTATTACTAGTCTCGATGAGCTGGGGTGCCAATCGAAGGCGGTGAAGCCCCCCATGGTAGATGCAATATCGTCGACGGACCCGTCCTCGCGGTTCACTCTCCGGAGCACACTCTGGCCTTCGTGGACGGTGATATAGCCGATGGACTTGGAGTCCCACGTCCACTTGATCTGTGGAAGGACTTGCTCGGCTATCTGACACGTTTGCTTCTGCTGCACCAGGTCGGTGAGGATCACCCTGTGCAGGAAGACGTTCTGCTCCCAATCGGCCACAAATTCTGAGTGAGCCACCCAATGGCCATCAGGAGACAACCACGTCTGCCTTGGCAGTCGTGTGCTGAGTACTTCATGTATTGTTGGTGATTGTGTTCTCACGCTATTCCGCTGGCCCCCTGAAACCTAAAACCCAAAACCTATAACCTTCCGAGTATCGCGTCCATCGCCCTCGACGTATTCTCGATCAAAACCTCGGGATAGTGGGCGTATGGCGGGATCATCTCCGCCGTCAATGGGCCGTCGTACCCGACCTCCTTCAGCGCCCGAATGACCTCCGGCCACTCGACATCGCCCGAGAGCAGATCCACGAAACCATTGAGCGTCCCGATGTTCTTCCTGAAATCCTTGAGGTGCACGCGCCTGATCCGCTTCCCCAGCACGCGAATCCAGTCGTGCGGATAGCCATTGAGGAGGCAGTTGCCGACGTCGAAGTAAGCCGCGACCCACGGGCTGTTGAACTGGTCAATGAACGAGGCCATCTCCATCGGGCTGAGGAGGAACTTATTCCACACGTTTTCGCAGCAGATGGCGACTCCAGCTGCCTTCGCATGATCTGCCAGGCCACCGATCCCCTCGCTCGCCCGCTTCCAGGCGTCCGCATACCCGACAATCGGAATACTCGGATCCCAAATGACTTCCACACACCCGGGGATGATGAGGACGGCGTCCGTGCCGAGGGCGTTCGCGGCATCGAGGGCCTTGCGGCCGATGTCCATCGCCTTCGCCCGAACAGCGGGGTCAGCCGATGAAAACGGCCACTGGAAGTGCAATGCGCACGCGAGGCTCGCGATCTCCATCCCGGCATCTTCCGCCGCCTGCTTGACCTTCGCCAAGTCGGCCTCAGTCGAATCCGGCGTGATCTCCCCGGCTGTCGAGATGGCGACTTCCATTGCCTCGAACCCGGCGGCCTTCGCGTCCCGAAACGCCTCCGCCACGGGCTTGGATGCGTCCAGGCCTCCGGGGAATGACCAGTAGCTGATGCTTTTCTTCATGTCGGACTCCAATCCGTAATCCGTAATTCGTAACCGGATCAAACGGCGACTACCTCGCCTGTCTCTGCCGACCGCCTTGCTGCCAGGCAAAGTCTGACGGCGAATGCCGCCTCCTCGGGAGTAATGATCTCAGGATATCTGTCCTTTTTCAGACAGTCTAGGAAGTAAGCAATCTCATTGTAATACCCGCCCAGCGAGGAGACATTCCCACCAGCCTCAGTTGACTTTGCAGCCGGCTGGGGAACTTCCGGGTATTCCTCCGGTTGACCCGCCGGCCGAACGATCAACGAATGCTCCGAGTTCAGATCGAAGACCACCGATCCCTTTTCGCAGACAACGAGGATGCTATTGGTGAACGGAAATCCGTCCGGCATGGCGAGGCTCGCCTCCGCCTCGCCCGACACATCGCCGATGAAGATGGTGAGCGCGGTATCCATCGCTCCCTTGTCGGTCATGCATCCGGTGGAGAAAACCTTGTTCGGCGGCCCAAGAATCCAGGAGAGGAAGTCTATGTCGTGGATGTGCAGGTCGAGCACCGCCCCGCCGCTCTTCGCGGGGTCGCCGAGCCAGCCCTGCCATGCCCATGTCGCCGGCTGACTCAGCCTCCGCGCGGATGCCCACACCGGCTTACCAAGCCGCCCCGAATCGAGCGTCTCCTTGAGGACGATGCACTCCGGCCAGAACCTTACCACATGCCCGGTCATGAACTTGATCCCCGTCTGCTTGACCTTGGCGACGATCCTCTCGCACGACTCGTTGCTTATGGAAAGCGGCTTCTCGCAGAAGACGTGCTTGCCTGCCGAAATGCCCGCCATTATGATCTCCTCGTGCAAGTACGTCGGCGTGCAGACGTCTATCAGGTCAACTTCCGAACTGTCCAGCAGGGCTTGCACGTTCTCGAATGCCTTGCACCCCAGCTTGGCCGCCGCGTCCTCACGGCGCTCGGCTTCCCCATCGGCGACGGCAGCCACCTTCGCGCCGGCAGCCGCATAGCACTCGGAGTGCATCTTGCCCATGAACCCATATCCCACCAGGCCAACCCTGATCATTTGAACCCTCCAGGGACGATTTCCTACCCGGTTTATTTCATGTTCGGGGCTCTCGTCTCCTCCATTGTGCTTGAACTGAGGGCCATTGTTGGGGTAGAATAGCGCCATGAAGATTTACATTCTCACCGACATGGAAGGCGTCGGCGGGGTGATCAACCGAAGCCAGGTTTTCTCATCCCAGGCCTACTATGAGAAGACCCGGGAGTGGCTCACTTTGGAGGTCAATGCCGCCGTCGAGGGGGCGATCCAGGGCGGGGCAACCGAGATCCTGGTGCTCGATGGTCATGGCGCGAACAATGCCTGCAACATGCTTTATGAAAAGCTCCACAAGGGCGCGCAGTACATCCAGGGCACCCCATGGACCGAGTATCTCCAGTCGCTCGACAGCTTATTCGGCGGCTTCTTCCACATCGGCGCGCATGCGATGGCCGGGACTCAGGCAGCGATTCTGGAGCACACGATGTCATCCGAGGCGTGGGTCGAAATGCTGGTGAATGGCAAGCCGATGGGCGAGATCGGCCTTTGCGCCGCGTGCGCCGGGGATTTCGGCGTGCCGTTCATCATGGTCAGCGGCGATGACAAGGCCTGCGCCGAGTCAGCAGGTTACTCGCCGGGCATCGAGACTGCTATCGTGAAGTACGGCATCAGCCGTCACTGCGCCAGGCTTCTCCCGATGCCGGTAGTCCACGACCTAATTCGCGAAAAGGCGAAGGCTGCCGTCCAAAAGGCAAAGACCATCGAGCCCTTCACCGTCGAGCCGCCGGTCGAGATTCAGATCGAGTTCTTCCGAAACGATATGGTGGACGGCATCCGAGAGCGCGAGGGTGTGAAGAAAGTCGGCCCACGCAAAGTGCTCTACTCCGGCAACAGCATCATCGAGGCATTCGGCCGCCGTATGGGCGGGTAGCCGCCCCGACCGTCGGGGCGCCTGCACTTTGGATAAGGAGAAAACATGGCATTCATCAATGATCTGTCAGGCGTCATTCCGCCGCTGGCGACTCCGCTCACGGAGGATTACAAGGTTGACGAAGCCAACCTGCGGAAGCTCACCCGGTTTGTGATGGATGCCGGCGCGAGCGCCCTTTTCGTCATGGGCAGCACGGGCGAATTCCCCATCTTTACTCGCAGGGAGCGCAAGAGCATCATCGAGACGGTGGTTGACGAAGTCGGCGGCCGGATACCCGTCCTGGCCGGGATAAGCGACTCCGCTACCAGGCTCGCGGTGAGGAACGCCACGGAT